>ERZ1046740.2224-NODE-2224-length-12679-cov-4.173083_pt1 | contig 12679 bp, 13 predicted proteins | sample MGYA00383093_ERZ1046740 | MGnify/ENA primary metagenome ERZ1046740 (study PRJEB29581, sample SAMEA5548363) | metagenome | biome: marine; feature: coastal; material: water | depth 25 m | study: Short-term variability in the microbial, nano- and picoplankton...
TAATGCGTAGAGGTACAAGATTAATTCCAGTATTGGACTGTGATGAGGATTTGGTAGCAATGTTGGCAAAGTTCGACCCATTCATCGGATCACGTTCACATGCAAAGGACGAGGTTGGAAGGAGAATTCAACGTCCAGCATGGGGCGTACTTGGATTGACAACTGAGCAGGCAAAACCATTTGTTGAAAAGCGCGTTGATGCAGTAAAAACAACACCTCTTTCAACATTAGAACCACTCTGTGGTTGGAGTGAGGAAGAGAAAATAGCACTTCTCAATCACATGGAGAAACCAAGCATCCATACCCCTCACCCAGATCTAACCTCTTGGATAAATGCTTGAATTAAATCCTGCACTTTGTTGCGGAGAGGTTTTCAGCAATGAGGTATGTGAAGTTGCTATGGTAAAGACGCTGACGTGCCATCCTACTGCGGTTGAGGGCAGAGTCTTCGCACTTAGCATGTCATCAGTAGGAGATGAAGTCGCTTGGTCAGAAGCAGATGGTGTTGTTAAGTTAGCAAAATTATCCGGTAACAAGTTGAATATTATTACGACAATAAAAGGTCCTTCGCAAGTTAACGAAATTATACTGCGGGGCAATAGCCTATACATTATTGATGAGATGGAAGGATTACACTGTTTCGGCTATGATGGCCGCTTGCAATGGAAATATGATACGGGGGCAGGTGGAAGAACCTTAATTCGTTTTGAGCAATATTTGGCTGTATTAGATTCGATTGGTAGAGTGCATTTAGTAAGTTTTAATGGAAATGATTATTGTCAAAATCCAGTTCAGAATAATTGTGCTTTGATAATTGGAGGAGGACAAAAATTACTAGCCGCTAGTGAAGATGGTATTGTCAGATGCTTGGTGGAAGGCAAAGAGGTTTGGACTAGGCCAAGTAGAGGGGGTTTGGGCGAATCCATTACTGCAATGGGCTATACTTCACAAGGTCTTGTGGTGATAGGTAGGGAAGGATATGCAATTGTTGCAGGTGATGAAGAAGCATTGGAGATGGAGTTATGGTCGGACGACCAACTTATTCAAAGGCATGATTTACGAGCTAGATTAACTAGTATCGCAAGTGATCAAGATGGTGCATGGTGTGGCTTTGACAATGGTGATGTCGGTAAACTTTCATCTTCAAACGAATTGTCCACAATCACCAATTTACAATTTCCAATCAAATCATTAACAACATGTGGTGATGCGGTAGTAGCCGCATGTTGGTTTTACCTATATGGTGTCGATAACGAAGGCATCAAATGGCAAATTGAACATCAAGGAATGCCAGATTTTGTATGTACAGATACTAAAAATAATTTCCTTGTTTTTGCCGGAGAAGACCAAAATGATTGGACTTCCGAAGAACCAATAGGATTAATCGATTTGAACGAAGAAGCATATGAAATTGATAAATCTGATATCGGTCTATGGTACCAAGAGAAATCTTCCATTCCACAACTAACCGCGGATGAAATCTATAGAATAGATGATTCCGTGGCCAATTTATTGACCGAAGAAGAACGAAAACAGATGGATGATGATGTTGAAATCGGATTTGATGGACTTATGGATGATCTTGAACATGAGATAAAGAATATCGATATTGCTACGGCTGAAATCGACTCCAGTCAATTACTTGATGAATTTGAGGATAGCATTCAATCAATGGCTATGCTTGATGAAAATGAATTATTAAGTGAACTTGGTCAAACTGTTAAAGAAATGATCCTACCTCAAGCAGATGCAGGTGATGACAAAGTTATTTCAGCAACAAAAGATGGTACAGCCGTTGTTTTACTAGATGGTGGCGATTCATTTGACCCTCAAAACAGAATTGCCAACTGGTCTTGGATTGAATCTTCGGGAAAAGAGATTTCAACATCACCAAAAGTCAAGGTTAAATTATCAATAGGCAGACATAGTTTTGAGTTAAGAGTTCAAAGTGGGGAAGGAAACTGGACATCAGATGTTATTTCTATCATCATTGAATAAGGCTCAGACTAATTTAGATGGTACCGGAGGGTTGATCATGGCAGTTTCAAAACCACTTATTGAAAACTATTTTGTCGGTGCTCTGCAAATGCGCTGCTCAGTGGTCACTGATACGGCTAGTGGTGATACGATAATTATCGACGGCGGTGCAGAGCCGGAGAGGCTGATTGCATGGATAGAAAATTGGCAAGGCAGAGGACCAGATTGGTCTACAGGACCTAGCAGTGATGAATACTCTAGTGGTGACTTACCCAAAAGAAAGGTAGTTGCATTAGTCAATACACATGCGCATTTTGATCATAGCGGACATATACCAGACTTATTAGATAATTACAATGTAAAATGGTACTTACATGAAGATGATACTTACCTGCAATCTCTAGCTCAATCATCTGGTCAAAGGTGGGGATTTGAAATACCTACACCAGCGGTTGCAGATGAAAAGTTAATCTCAGGTTCGGTGATGAGTTTCGGTACCATTGATTTAGAAATTTTACATACGCCAGGACATACACTGGGAGGATGTTGTCTCAGACTATTGATAGATGGGGAAGCAGACCACATCTTCGTTGGTGATACTCTGTTTGCAGGTTCTGTTGGCAGAACTGATTTACCTGACACAGGGGGCGACTTTGATTTACTTTCAAAATCAATTCATGATAAGTTATGGCCACTTGCTGATGAAATAATCGTTCATCCCGGACATGGGCCATTGACAACTATTGGTGAAGAGAAAATGAATAATCCCTTTGTAGGGATCTCCGCTAATGGTGGTGCCTACACTAGAGGGAAATACCTCTGATTAAAATCAATTCATCATTGCAGAAAGTGATGCTTGAAGGACAGGTAACGCTTCTTCCCAAGTTGCAACGATTCCATAATCTGCATGTTGGAAAATTGGAGCATCTGCATCTTTGTTTATTGCAACAATATATTTTGAAGAACGCATTCCAGCAAGATGTTGGATCGCACCAGATATGCCGACAGCGATGTATAGGTTCGGATTGACTGTTTTACCAGTTTGTCCTACCTGCATGGCGTGAGAAATAGGTTCCCAAGTATCAACAGCAGCACGAGATGCACCGACAGCAGCACCGATTGTATCAGCGATTTTCTCAAGATGAGAGAAATTATCAGGGGATCCCATTCCTCTTCCTCCAGAGATAATGATGTTTGCTTCTGCAACATCTAATCGAGTACTCGCTCTAGCCAAGAACTCTTCAACAGCAGTAGCCATATCTCCTGTAGCATCAACAACCGATACATCAGCAGAAGCACCTTGAGGAGATGCTGCGAAAATATTGGCTCGGACGCTGACTGCAGCATCTCCTCCAAGAGAAACAGTTTGCATTGCCTTTCCAGAATATATTGGCGATACTAAATTGCCTCCTTCAATGGCGACAACATCTTGCACTACGGAAATATTTCTACGGGCTGCAAGACGGGCAGCCAAATCCTTGGATTGTGGATTGGCTGAAGTGATAATAATTCCGCTAGGGGCAACAGCATCGATTGCAGTAGCCCAGCCAGATGCATCATATTCAGCGAATATATCGGATTTTAATGCAATGACTTTGGAGATTCCTTGAATAGTTCCAGCCGCATCTGCGATTGTAGAATCAGTACAAGGTACAATGACGATTGGAGCGGAACCAAGTGCATTTGCTGCTGTAATTAGTTCTGCGGTTGTTGGATGGATTGCACCCTTTGCTATTTCTGCGATTACAATTGTTTGACTCATGATATTCACCTCAAATTACGTTTGCCTCATCTCTTAGAAGTTGAGCAACTTCAGCTGCTGCTGCTCCACCTTCGTATGTTTTGCCAGCAGGCTTTGAAGGAGGTAGACTGTGAGAAACAATACTAATGGATGAAGAAGATGGGCTGGCAGATTTAACATCAACTTGTGCTTTCTTGGCTTGCATGATTCCTTTGACATTTGGTTTTCTCACCTTGACATTACCTTTGTCGCATGAAATCACAGCAGGGAGTGAAACACTGATTCTTGCATTACCACCCTGTACTGGAGCGACTACTGAAATTATGTCTGAGAACGTTGCAGAAATAATATTTGATACACTTGCCCAACCAAGGCGTTCTGCAATACCTGGTCCAGTTGAACCAGCGCCAGTATCGGCTGCAGCCTTTCCACAGTAGACTACTTCTGCGCCGATTTCATTAATTACACTTGAGATCATGCTCTGAAGCGAGTTTGAATCTAAATATGAGTCACAATCAATACGGACAATATGGTCGACACCGATTGCCTTTGCATCTTTTAGTACCTTGTCAGCAGAAGCACCACCGACTGTAATCGCAGTTACTTCTCCACCACTTGCTTCACGGTGCTGTAATGCCGTTTCTACCGCAAATTCATCATATGGAGACATGACCATTTTGACTGCGGATAAATCAACTCGGTCGTCTGAAATGACGATGCGAGCATTGGTATCTGGGACTTGCTTTACGAGGACTGCGATATTTGTCATAATGGGTCACTCCTCCCCTATACTATAGGGGGGTAGTTCTCCGACTTGAGTCGGATTGATGAACCTTACCGAAGAATAAATTATATTTCTTTGCGCAAGGTTTGAAAGCCTCCGGCACTCGCAAGTAAGTTCTATGGCGAAAGATGAAGGTATTGAACCAGACGAAAGAATGAGAAAAGTCCTAACTGCCTGGAGGCTATTCTTCACCAAGAACCATGCTGATGAAATTAAGAGGCTAAACGGGCTTGAAGAAAGGGTATTTGGATTAGAAGTTGAACACTCACTTATTTGCCAAAATGAGACATTGAAAACTGAATTCCATACAAGGCCAGATTGGACATTAGATATTGGAAATATGGTTCTCAAAGAGCAAACGATGGAAGGAAATGATTCACGTTTGGTAATAAGGGTTGTAAACTTCTCCAAAAATCATCATTTTTCACTCGACGAATTAAGGATGAGACACCGTACAGCAATGCTGACCTTTGATGTAATTATTAGTCCGTTGGGAGGGCCGCTTGGATGGATAAAAAGGGCAGTTTATGAATGCAATGAATGTGGCCATCGTTCCGAAATAAAGCAAAGATTAGCCAGGGAGAGAGAAGCACCCAAAATGTGCTTTAGTTGTATAGATATTTTTGCTGCAAAAAACAAAGGTGATTTACCACCTTATCCACCACGGGACATCAAACTGATAGTTGAGGACTGTTATTATGAAGATATTGAATATCTAAATTTACGCCAAATCTCTATCGATGACAATGGTAATTTGATTAACTTGGGAGATGAAAAATACATCGGAGTCATCAACGATGAATACGTTGGCGAATTAGTAACAGGCTCAATTCATAGAATCAATGCTGAGATTGCAGTTGACCATTTGCCAAATAGAGATTTCATCAAAGACACAAGAAGAATAATACTGTTAAATATTCACAGTATTGAAGAAAGTCCTTTCAATGTTAGCAATGCATCAGAAATGAGTATTGAACTTGACGAGCAAGAAAACTAATCAATTGGTAATTTTTGTAACAGTTTCTAGTAATTGTGGATTGGCTTCAAAGTGGTCAGCCACGGATTGAAGGCCTCTTGATATACCATTTGCAACTCCCATTTTAGCATCAAATGGATGTAATGTTCCATCTTTTATGGCGGCTCTAAATGATTCGAGGTCAGTCCAAGTACTCTCTTCCCCATATCTTGGATCAGGGGTCACTTTGATTTCACCAAACTCGGGTAGTACAATATATTGTGCTAATTCATATACGGGTGAATGGTCATCTTCAGGGTCTAAGTATGCCTTTCGAAATTTCTTTTGTAACTGTTTTTGTGTATCGTGGACCAGTACAGCGCCGGATGGATCGGACTTACTCATTTTATGGTCAAATGATTCCATTCGTACGCCTGTAGCCTTTAGTGAGGAAATAATTGGAGTATGCAAACAAGTAGGCTTCTGCCATTTCCATTTACTTGCCATATCTCTCATGAACATGTGCGCTTTTCTTTGGTCCATTCCACCGATTGCGATATCAATATTCATCTCAAAGATATCAGCTGCTTGCATAGCAGGATAATAGAATTTAGATAGGTCATGGTCGCTTGAGGCTTCATCTCTTCCCATTATGGTGAATGTTTTTCTTACCATGGCCAAGGTAGCGCCTTTTGAACATCTCAATACGCGAGCCCAATATTCACCGGAATCCATTATTGTTGATGCCCAAACGAATCTTAGTTGTCCTGCTCCATCACCTTCTTCGGGGTAGTTCAATAATGCTCTAAAAGTATCTTCCATATATCTTGCAGTTGTTTGAATATGTTCCATATTACCATTGAACTTATCATTGACCCAAGCGTGCCAATCTGCTAAGAAAATCATTACATTGGTTCCGGAATCTAGCATTCTTCTTAATTGAAGGGCAAGAACTTTCCAGCCAATATGCGCTTTTCCACTCGGTTCAAAGCCAACATAGCATCGAATGATTCCATCACCGCCCATGCTGGTTTCATCTGCAAGACATTTAACCAAATGGTCAACTCCTACAGTCTCATCAACAAAGCCAATAATAGATGCTAATTGCTGACGTTTATCATCGCTTAGTTGCGAAATCTGAGGGCACTTCTCAAGATGCGGTGATAGAATTGTTTCAATATCCATTTTATCACATCACGCTTTTATTGCCGACTCTATAGAACTAATGGTTGATTAAAACATGTCATTTAATTTCTTGACTTTGCCTTCACTTGGAGGATTTCCGGCATCTATCATCTTCTGGAGTTCATTGATCATAGAGATAACTTTCTCTTCCTTCTCTGCAGTCAAGTTCTTCGACATCTGCATAGTCTTTTGAGCGACTTTTATTGCACCTTTAGCCTTTGAAAACTTCTTAGCGTCCTCCTTAGCCTTGTCACTTCTTTGCTTTGCATTATATCCGGTGACTTCGTCCAAGAATGTGGACCAACGCTTACGAGATTCCATTGCGATTTCTCTTCCTCCATCGGATTCAAGTAAATCTCCAAGTTCTGCTCCTTTCATTTGAGAAACATCAACTGCTAGTTTTCCTTCTTCATCAAAGTGGCCAGATACCATTAACAATATTCCGTAAGAGCCTGTGAATTTACCTTCAGCATCAGCATTAACATCGTCAAAATAGCCAGCAGCAATTTTAGCCAATCCAGCGCTTCCGCCCATTCCCTTCTGTAGTCCACGCTTTACAGCAAATCGTTCCATAAGTCAATGGCAGAAGTCCATTTGACATAAGGCTCACCGTCATTAACATTGAAAATCACAGTCTATTTCAGTAATATGTTGATACGATGGAGTTTTGATTGATTGGCTTGTGGCAGGTACATGCGAGGGCAAATCATTTACTCAATTCTCCTTGCAATTTTACTATTGCCAATAGTGATTGCTGAACCAAGCTCAGTAATACAAATAACATCTTCAAGCACATTAGGGGAAAATGATATTGGAATCAATTCCGGTTCAATTTCTCCGGATGGAGAGTCGTTACTACTAGTTGGAAAAGATGGCTATGCGCATATGATTTCAGCGATTAAGCCATTGGATAGGAGCAAGGATATCCAATTAAATGCTGGAACCTCAAAAGAATTTCAAGATGTAGCATGGCATCCTAGAGGAAATACTGCACTAATCACTGGGGAGAACGGTATGGCATTGAGATATGACACATATGACCACAGTATTAGCAACGTCAATGGTTCAGGCGCAGTCAATGGCTTAAATATGACTTCAGTAGATTGGAGAACTTCGGGAGATTATGCTTACTTTGGAGCAGTGGATGGAAGCATTTGGAAATTTTCAGAAGGCTCAGGGTTTGAGAAATTAGACAGTTATGAAAAGCCTTCACCGGTGAGCGATATCGCTTGCCATCGAACAAACAATATTTGTGTTGTCGTTACTCTAAATGACGGCATTGCAGTAATTGGAAAGGACCACCATGTGACTTGGATGGGCAACACCAACGGTGAAACTTGGATGGCAGTAGATTGTGCAGACCCAACTTTGAATGAATGTGTCGCATTTGCAAGTGGGTTGATAACCAAGGCAATTCACTTGAATTTCGAAGATTCTTCGCTCTCATATGGAAAACAAACAATGATGCTGGACACCCTTGAAGGAGATTTGACCGGCGTCTCAAGAGGTTCTGATTCATCTAGCTTGATACATCTCACGCCATTTGGGCTGGTCAGGCAACAACCGATCACAAGTGAGGCATACTCTCAACTTATTTATTCCGATGCCGAGGAATGGGATGCAGTAGTGGCAGGAAGGGCAATAAAATTAACTTGGGAAAATAGTCCATTAAATGGCTACATAATTACTGATTACGGAAATATTATTGCTTTTCAACCGGCTACAGAAGAAATTGATAATAGTATTATGACAATGATGATTTTGATTGCAGTATCAGTATCTGTGCCTGGGGTTATTATCGGTCTAATCTACATGAATAGTCCATTTTTACAGAGAAAATACGCAGAGCGAAGAAAACGTATTTGGAAAAAGAAGGAATTACAGCGTTCGGATAATCGAAAGTGAACCTTATTTCTTGATTATGAAAGGGGTATGTTGAAGAAGCGGTTGTTATTCGTTATCAATAGGAGTGATTGTAATGGAGCCATTTGAAGGACTTGATTTTTACGACATTGAAAGTTTGTTGAGCGAAGAAGAAATAATGATTCGTGACATGGTTAGGAATTGGGTGGATGAAGAAGTCCTACCAAATATCGAAAAAGCATGCGAAGATGGGGTATTCCCAGATGAATGGCGTGTTGCTCTTGGTGAAATGGGTGTGCTAGGTGCGCCGCTAAAGGGGTATGATTGTCCAGGACTTTCCTATGTTGCCTATGGTTTGATTTGTCAAGAACTTGAAAGAGGAGATTCAGGACTACGTTCCTTTGCTTCGGTTCAAGGTTCATTAGCAATGTATCCAATTTGGGATTTTGGAAGCGAGGAACAGAAAAATTATTATTTACCAAAATTGACAAGTGGAGAATGGATTGGTTGCTTTGGCTTGACTGAACCAGACTATGGTTCAAATCCTGGTGATATGATAACTAAGGCAGAAGATAAAGGCGACCATTATTTACTAAATGGGGCAAAGATGTGGATTACCAATGGAACAATAGCACAAGTCGCAGTTGTTTGGGCAAAACTAGATGGAGTAATTCGTGGTTTTATCGTCGAGAAAGGTGATGAAGGTTTTAGTGCCCCTGAAATGAAAGGGAAGTATTCTTTGCGAGCAAGTGTTACAAGTGAATTAGTATTCCAAGATTGCAAGATTCCAAAAGATCGTATCTTGCCTAATGTGAAGGGCCTCCGGGGACCATTTTCTTGTTTGAATAATGCAAGGTTTGGTATTTCATGGGGGGCTTTAGGTGCTGCTATGGCGTGTTTCCATTCTGCAAAAACTTACACACTATCTCGTATTCAATTTGACCATCCAATCGCATCATACCAATTGGTTCAAAATAAATTAGCTTGGATGCTCAGAGAAATTACCAAGGGGCAATTACTGGCTTATCATCTGGGTAAGAAAAAGGATGATGGAACATGGATTCCTGAACAAATCTCGCTGGCTAAGATGAACAATGTAGACATCGCTTTGGATATTGCTAGAATGGCTCGTGACATGCACGGGGCAAATGGAATACTAGATGAATATCCTATCATGAGGCATATGGCTAACCTTGAGTCGGTAAAGACTTACGAAGGTACACATGACATTCACAATTTAATCATAGGTAGGCATATCACAGGAATCCAAGCCTTTACAAGAACGGTTTGAATTTGTCATCAATAAGACAATTATTGACTCTAAATTCTACATCGAATTAGATGTAAAGGTATAATGCACTGTAAAATTATTAGAGCGGTTATAGAAGATGTTGCAGTCTGCAACAAATTAATCATACTGCTGGCAGCAGTCCTAGTTTTGAAAGTCCAGTCCAAATTGGATTGAGGAATTCAGGGAGTATTCTATGACGGATATATACGGCCGCAGCAAGAGAAATCTTCTGAACCTTGTTCAATTTTACTCTTTTAGAGAATACATCTCCTTGCTGTTTTTCGATTTGGTGAAGTATCTTGTCATAGAAAGCGATCATTGCGGCAGGGGAATATCGTGTTCTTCTTGGAAGAAGCGGAAGTAGTAATCTTGCTTCATCCAAGTAAGTTCTCGCCCTCTTTGCATATGCTGCACAATATGGTTCCCAATTCATATTAAGTACGACCTTACCATCCAATTCAGATTCATTTAGTCCATTTGCTTCCAATTCGTTTAGTGGGAGATAGACTCTATCTCTTGCAATATCTTCTCCAACATCACGTAGAACGTTTGTTAGTTGCATGAAAATTCCCCAAGACTCTGCATATTTCTTTGCCGCTGGGTCTTCGTATCCATATATCTCAATGCACATAAGTCCAACAACAGATGCGACTCGATAGCAATAGACATATAATTCATCAAATGTTCTGTATCTGTTATTGTAAAGATCATCTTCCATTCCGGAAATCAAATCATCAAAGACAGTGCGAGGAATAGAATAGCGGTTTATTGTATCTTTCAATGCTAGGAATACAGGGTCTGTTGAGTAAACATCAGTATATGCAGTTGACAACTTCTTTCGGAAGAAGAATAGTTGTGTGATCTTGTTCAGGTATGCCTCTTGGTCAAGAATTGTACCTTGTTGCTGTAAACTTTCTAATTGCTCTCTATATGCAACTGCCTCAGGGTCTGTTTCACCCATTCCGCCTGGGAACTTATCTGCCCAATCACCGTCAGCAATATCATCCGCTCTTCGGCAGAATGCATAGACTGCACACATTGCAGATCTTTGTTCATCTGGCAAATATTTGAAGGAGTGGTAAAAATTACCAGCCTCTCGCATGGTCAATTCTTCACAGTAGCGGTATGCTAGCTTCAACAACTCATCTGGAGGTCTTTGTGACCAAATAGGTGCATCGAGATGTGAAAATGGATCTACTAATTCATCAGCCTCACCAACTATTCCGATGTAAGTGGCACCTTCACGGATTGCCTCCATCGCAGTTACGCTTACGGCTTTGACAGTATCTCTGGCTAATGTCACACCAGCTCTAAGTCTGTCAAGAGTTGTCAATTGTTTACTCTCACCCGCTGAATTATTTGAAGTCGCTCCACCCTTTAGAGGGAAGAGTAAATCCAAAGGTTTGCGGCGTTCTAGCATCTTGACCGTACCGACCTTATCGTCCACCCTTTTTGAGGTCATCCCCTAAATGGCCAATTTTTCTAATTACAAAGTAATTTTGATATTTGTTTAGGAATGCATAATTCCGCATGTAAGTAAAAACTTACAAAATTGTCATTTTCAAATTAGTTTGATTTATTTTGCATTTTCTGAACCTTTTTCCAATCCTTTCTAGCGGTAAAAAATAGTTTTAATTGACTGAATTTACTAACTCTAGGTCGTTTTTTCCAAGTATTATATTTCAACTTTCTAATGGAGTTCAAAATAGCTTCTCCACCAAATGTGAACATGCGTAGGTCAACCGCTAAATGGGGGTCAACTAAATCCCATAATTGCTTACCGTCATCGAACCACTTCTGCGCTCTATCAACTTCATGCTTCATCATTGAGCACCAGCGTTCATCATATACTCTATTCTGGTAATCTTGCGAAGTGTAACCAAACATTTCCATTGTTTCTATCGGGAAATACGAACGATTCTGGTCTAAATCTCTTGCAACATCTTGCCAGTGGTTAGCCAACTGAAGGGCAGTACAAGTGTAATTGCTAATTCGCCTTAGGTTTTCATCATCATGGCCGTATACGTAGAGGAATAAATGACCAACAGGATCTGCTGATAAACTACAATATTCTCTCAACTCATCAAAATTTGAATAGGTTGTTTTTGTTTGGTCGAGTTTGAATGCTTGAATTAGGTCCACATATGGCTTGATTGGAATATTAAATTGTTTTGAAGTATGAGCAACTGCTAGCAATATCGGATGCCTTGGATTGCCATTCCACTCATCTTTTGCAGCTTCTTCCAAATCACTTTGCCAAGTTTCAAGCAATGTAATTCTCCCCTCTCTCTCAAACGGTGCTTCATCACCTAAATCATCAGAATATCTACAAAAAGCATAGATGTTTTCTATATGTTGCCGGATATGTTTTGGTGTGAAATAATTGGTGATGAGGAAATTTTCATAATGTGCCTTTGCGATTGCAGTGCAATATTGCTGCGCAGAATCGATATCAGCATGAGTATCCCATCCAGCAAGATGAATATTTTCTCCATCAATAGTGTGTGTGCCCCAAGTAAACTTTTCCCCCATCATCTATCCTCCATAATCGCTATTTAATCACCAAATAGGCCATTTTGCATCGCCTCTCTGTGGACGCAGTGGCCATTGTTGCCAAGGTTTTTCACTATCCCACTCAATATCTAGAATATGTGCTGCTGCATTGAGTCCAGAGCGAACTGCACCTTCCATAGTGCTCGGCCAATTAGTTTTAGTCCAACATCCAGCGATTGCAATATTATTGCCCAAAAATGAAGCGGTTGGTCGTAGTGCGGCAATACCAGGGGTTGGCGCGAATGTGGCCTTGCGTGTTCTTACTATTAATTGTTAAATTCTTTCAATACCGGCATTTTCCGGCCATAATTGAAGTAAAACCTTGTCCAA
>ERZ1046740.2225-NODE-2225-length-12678-cov-7.495445_pt1 | contig 12678 bp, 13 predicted proteins | sample MGYA00383093_ERZ1046740 | MGnify/ENA primary metagenome ERZ1046740 (study PRJEB29581, sample SAMEA5548363) | metagenome | biome: marine; feature: coastal; material: water | depth 25 m | study: Short-term variability in the microbial, nano- and picoplankton...
AAACGATTATTTCTACAGTAGAGGAATAATCATGATCGCAACAATGTTAATAATTTTGATCAGTGGATTGATAGCAGGACCAGCTGTATCTTTGTACGGATCGCCTACTGTGTCACCTGTTACAGCTGCTTTATGAGCATCTGAACCTTTGCCATAACCCTCGCCAAGCTGACCGTCTTCGATGTACTTCTTGGCATTATCCCATGCGCCACCACCGGTGGTCATTGAGATAGCAACAAAGATACCTGTTGCAATAGAGCCGATCAATAAACCGCCTAACGCTTCAGCGCCTAATAGTAGGCCAACTGCTACTGGGAATAGAATTGGCAGAATTGATGGAATAATCATTTCTCTAATAGCAGACTTGGTTAGCATGTCTACAGCTTTTGAGTAGTCAGGCTTTTGTGTGTAATCCATAATACCTGGCATCTCGCGGAATTGACGACGTACCTCTTCAACGATACCACCGGCTGCACGACCAACTGCTTCCATTGCCATTGCACCAAATAGGTAAGGTACAAGGCCACCAAGGAATAAACCAATGATCACCATGTGATTTGATAAGTCAAATGTAATTATGTCGGCACCCGCTCTAGTATTTAGCTCATTAGTAAAGTCAGCAAACAGCACTAATGCTGCTAGACCAGCAGAACCAATTGCGTAACCTTTGGTAACTGCTTTAGTTGTATTACCAACTGCATCAAGAGGATCTGTGATATTACGGATCTCTTCAGGTAGTTCAGCCATTTCAGCAATACCACCAGCATTATCTGTAATTGGACCGTAAGCATCAAGTGCTACAATAACGCCCGTCATTGATAACATTGCAGTTGCTGCAATAGCAATAGCGTATAAGCCACCCAATTCAAATGCACCCCAAATACTTGCACAGACTGCAATTACTGGTAGTGCAGTAGATTTCATTGATAATCCAATACCAGCAATTACGTTTGTACCATCACCTGTTTTTGAAGCTTCAGCAACATGTTGTACTGGAGCGCTTTCTGTTGATGTGTAGTATTCAGTAACTACAACCATTACAGCTGTTAGTGCTAGGCCAATTAGTGAAGCGTAGAATAAGTCTGTGCTCATACCCATATCGATAGTTACAAAGTAGAAGGCAACTGCGGCTAATACTGCAGAAACAATCAGGCCTTTATATAGTGCACCCATAATCGAGCCACCGTCAGATACTTTAACAAAGAATGTGCCAATAATTGAAGCAATAATTGAAACTGCGCCTAATGCAAGCGGATAAAGAATGGCGTTTTCACCCAATCCTAAAACACCACCCAACATCATTGTTGCAACAATTGTTACCGCGTAAGTTTCAAACAAGTCAGCAGCCATACCTGCACAGTCACCAACATTATCACCAACGTTATCAGCAATTACAGCAGGGTTACGTGGATCATCTTCTGGGATGCCAGCTTCAACTTTACCAACAATGTCAGCACCAACATCGGCACCCTTGGTAAAGATACCGCCACCCAAACGAGCAAAGATAGAGATTAATGATCCACCAAAGGCCAAGCCAATTAGCGCATGAAGTGCATCAGCTTGTTCAACACCAGAAGCTAGAAGGCCTGCATAAAATCCAGACACACCTAATAGTGCTAGGCCAACAACCAGCATACCTGTGATTGCGCCACCTTTAAAGGCAACTTGGAATGCAGCATTAACGCCATTTTTTGCTGCCTCAGCTGTGCGTGAGTTAGATTTAACAGATACATTCATACCAATATAGCCGGTAGCACCAGATAATACTGCACCGATTAAAAACCCAAGTCCAACAGTCATACCTAAGAAATAAGTAATAATAACAAGTAGAACCACACCAACCATTGCAATGGTTGTATATTGGCGATTTAGATAAGCGCTTGCACCTTCTGCAATTGCATCTGAAATTTCTTTCATTTTGTCTGAACCTGGTGATTGTTTATTAATCCAACCGATCGTGATAAAGCCGTAAATCACAGCTAGAATTGAGGCGCCGATTGCCATTTGAAGGGTATCCATTGTTTATTTTCTCCTATTTTATGTAATGTTTATTTTTTACTTCCGCAAGAATTGTACTGTAAATTGTTAACCTTGGTAATTAAAATCCAAAAAAATAGCCCGATAATCGGGCTGTTGTTGTTAGTTTGTATTTTCTTTGATATGGGTTAATCTTTTTTCCAATATTTGGTTTCAATTCCTTCGCCAAGGTCAGCTTCAACAAGTCTAGATCTTAATTTTAAAAGTTTCTCTAGTAAGGCTGGCTCTGCTTCTTCATAGGCTTTTACATCAGGTACGCGATTAACCACGACACCAAGCAACTCAGTAATAGCATTACCAATTGAGTTCTGAGAAATAGTGACAATTAACTTGCCTTGGTCATTACGATAAATTAATTGTTTGAATGCTGGTTGCCAGCGAATCGATGAAGAGTACTTTGGATCGTCAATACACTTATCGCGAACTTTTTTTGCTGCAGATAAAAAACAAGTGTTAAATAGTAGGGTATTTTCGATTAACTCAGGAAAGTAAGCTTCCTTTGGTACTGAAGAGTTTCGACACGATACCTGAGAGAAAAAAGTTCTATAGAAATCAAGGAAGCCTTTTAGTACTAAGTCATACTCATCCCAGAACTTAACATTTTTTAAGCTATCAATGCCGCCGGTTACTTCCCAGCTTGGCAGGCCTTTAGGATAGCCAGTTAATGACAAGCCTGAGGCTTCACCAGCAACTGGCTCTAAAATTTCAAAATTAAGCTTTGATTGAAATTCTGCGTAGACATCTTCCATGTAGTTGGCAAACAGCGAATGTTGGCCGCCGTCTGTTAAGTTAGGGTTTTTAGGATCGGAAAGCTCGGCATTTTTTAACTGTTCTTTGTCAAATACAATAAAGTGGTTGTGAAGCATGCGAATACTTGGTACACCAGGTGAAGTGATAGGCCAAGTTGAGTCTAGCGAAGCTTCGCCAGCTAGGATCAAATGTTTATCAGCATCTGGAAATTCTTCCAGCATAAAACCAATAATGATTTGATTCATTCGGTTCCAAACATTTTTTACATTATTTGGCACTTGCGTGCGACGAACTGGTCGACCAAGAGGGTTTAGTACACTCTTTGATGTATTGTAGATAATCGAACAGTCAAATAAATTTGAATGACCAAGCGCCTTTCGATATAGTAGTAAATCTTCGCTATTTGTTAACAGGCCATTGTTTTGCGCAAGATCAGCCAAGTTCTCAGATGAGTTGAAAAACTCGTTTGGCTTCATACCTTCAGGCACGTCTAAGGGGATTGGTCTAAAAGGAACGCTTATTTGTCTTGGGCCGTTATTCATAATAATTATTGAATGTTAAATAAATATAAAAAAGGCTCATGTTAAAGTCAACACAAGCCTTAGTTGGTTAGGATAAGTTTGAGCCTATCCTAATTGAGCATAAACACGATCTCTAACTTCGTCAAGCGATCCAACGCCAACAGCTGCACCGTACTTAGGCGCATTATCATCTTCACGCATCCAGGCCTTGTAGTAGTTTACTAGTGGCTGAGTTTGTTCATGATAAACACCTAGGCGAGAACGCACTGTCTCTTCAGCATCATCAGCACGCTGAACCAGCTCTTCACTAGTAACATCATCAATACCTTCAACTTTAGGTGGGTTGTATACGATATGATACGTGCGACCAGAAGCTAAGTGGGCTCTGCGACCAGACATGCGCGAGATAATATCTTCATCAGGCACTTGAATCTCAACAACGTAATCAATTTTTACGCCGTCAGTTTTCAAGGCTTCAGCCTGTGCAATGGTGCGCGGAAAGCCATCAAATAAGAAACCGTTCTTACAGTCATCTTCTTGAATTCTTTCCTTGACTAAGCCAATGATAATATCATCAGATACCAAGCCACCTGCATCCATCACCTTTTTGGCCTCAAGGCCTAAAGGTGTGCCTGCTTTAACTGCTGCACGCAGCATGTCGCCAGTTGAGATTTGAGGAATGTTGTACTGTTCGCAAACATTTGTTGCTTGAGTACCTTTACCTGCGCCTGGAGGGCCTAATAAGATTATATTCATGCTTTATTAAAAATTAAACTTCGAAAGAAGGAAGTTTCTTTTCAATCATTTCTTTTTTCATTACCACGTAGTCTGGCAAGCCATTCTTGTATGGAGGGTAGTTTTCACCTTCAATTAGTGGTTGTAAGTATTCACGACAAGCATCTGTAATACCGAAACCATCTTCAGAGATGTAGTCCATAGGCATCATCTTCTCAACGTTTGCAATGTCTTTTAGTTCGCCCATGCCAATTTCCCATGTGTACGGGTTATTTGAAGTACGAATAATAGCAGGCATCACTGAGTTTTTACCTTGCATAGCAAGCTCAACTGCCGCTTCACCTAGTGCATACGCTTGCTCAACATCAGACTCTGATGCTAAGTGACGTGCAGCACGTTGTAAGTAGTCAGCAACAGCCCAGTGGAATTTGTAGCCTAGTGCGTCTTTAATTAAGTTTGCAACAACCGGCGCTGCGCCACCAAGTTGTGCGTGACCAAAGTCATCACGAGTACCTTGCTCTGCCAAGAAGCGACCATCTGACCATTTTGTTCCTTCAGAAACAACAATAGTACAGTAGCCAAATTTCTTAACGTTAGCGTCAACTTTTGCTAGGAATTTTTCTTCGTCAAAGTCAACTTCTGGGAAAAGAATAACTACTGGGATTGATTCATCAAGTAAACCACCTGCAGCAGCAATCCAACCAGCATGACGACCCATTACTTCTAGTACGAAAATCTTAGTAGAAGTTGCAGCCATTGATGCAACGTCAAAACTTGCTTCCATTGCAGAAACTGCAATGTATTTAGCAACAGAACCAAAACCAGGGCAATTGTCTGTTACTGGCAGGTCGTTGTCAACTGTTTTAGGTACGTGAATTGCCTGAATTGGGTAACCCATAGACTCAGATAGTTGAGAAACTTTTAAACAAGTATCTGCAGAATCGCCACCACCGTTATAGAAAAAATAGCCAATGTCATGAGCTTTAAATACTTCGATTAATCTTTCGTATTCAGCTTTGTTTGCCTCTAATGATTTCATCTTGTAACGACAAGAGCCGAAACCACCTGAAGGTGTGTGCTTAAGTGCTGCAATATCAGCATCAGATTCTTTAGAAGTGTCAATTAAGTTTTCCATTAAGGCGCCAATGATGCCGTTTTGACCAGCATACACTTTGCCGATTTTTTCTGGATATTTGCGAGCTGTTTCGATCACGCCACATGCAGAAGAGTTGATTACTGCAGTTACACCGCCTGATTGTGCATAAAAAGCATTTTTCATGGTTGTTCCTATTTACTTATAAAAACCGTTAATTATACATTGTCGGTGACAATACACTTGATTTTCTGCTGTTTTTTGAAGCTTTAGTCGTTAAAAGCGTGAGGAGTTATTTGCCAATCCTGTTCAGAATTAATGGTTAGAACTAAGCATTTTGAGCCACCATGATTGCGCACCTTTCCAGCAGCGCCAGGATTAACAATCCACGGGCTAGAATCTTGCTCTATCAGTTGTTTATGAGTATGCCCATAAACAACCATTTTGGCATCAGTATAAGTGTTTTTTAGTGATTCATGAGAAGGGTGGCTATGTCCGTGAGTGTGGCCATGGTCAACCATAATAAAGCCACCTGGCAGGTTGACTTTTTCAACAGTTTTTAATTGGGTTAGGTGTGTATCGTTATTGCCCTGAATGGCAATTAATTGTTGTTTTGGTTTGAGTAATAACAAAGTTTTATCGTCAACAATATCACCAGCATGAATAGCAATATCGCACTGATTAATAATGCGAATAATTTCCTCATGGATAGAGCCATGAGTGTCAGAAATAATGCCAATTGTTTTAGGAATGTCCATGTTGTTAAATTATACGCAAAGTTTTTTGTATCAAACTTAGACGCTGATTTTTTGATGAAAAAATAAGTAATTTTGACACAGGTTAATGGGCATAATATTGCCATTCATAAAATGAATAACTTTGAGGAGAATAGATAAAGTAGCCCTTGAAAAAGCTATTTTATTTTTATTAATGCTATCGATAGGAGATTAACATGGCAGTATTATTTTCAAATGAGTGGATGAGCCAATTAAAAGACGCATGGAATGCATCAGACGAGGTTCGCGGTAAACTAGCAGAAATTAATTTTTCTTCAAACATTGCTTGCGGATTCAAAGACGATGGCAAACCAACAGGTATTTTTATTGTTGAAAACGGCGAATGTGTTAATGCGGGTGATTACAACGGGGAGAGTGTTGATTGGGACATGCGTGCAGATAAGAAAAACTGGATGAAGTGGTTGGATAAGCCACTAGGCATGGCATCAATGGGCATGGCAGTTACCATGGGGAAATTGAAGTTTGAAAAAGGAGATTTTGGTTCTATGATCAAAGATCCAAGAATGGCAAACCCATTTGTTAAAAGCTTTGCTTTAATGAGTGAAATTGGTGGCGAGTAACAGTTAGCCAGTCAGTTTAATTAAAACCCGTCGTAAGGCGGGTTTTTTATGCGTGCTGTTTTAAGGGCAATGCGTGTTCGAAGGTTTCAATATTGGTAAAGCCCGCTACTGGATTGGTGGCAATTTTTGAGCTGGGCTTACTGATAGCAACCACTGTACCAATACCAAATGTTTTGGCAGAATTTAGTACGCTAATAGAGTCATCAAAAAAGATACTTTTTTGTTTATCTAGATTAATGGCTTGCTCTAATTGCTGCCAAAAACCTTGCTCTTCTTTGGCCACGTTGTAGTCGTGTGAAGTGATAATGTCATCAAAATAGCTTTCTAAATTGGTCACCTGCATTTTTAATTGCACTGTTTTTCGATGTGCATTAGTAACCAGGTAGATTCGTTTATCGTGCTGCTTGGCTTGTGCCAAAAACTCAAGCACAAATGGATGGATTTGAATTAAATGCGAAACATCTTCTTTGAGTTTGGCAATATCCAATTCAAATATTTTTTGCCAATAGTCCAAACAATACCAATGCAATTTTCCTTGTTCTGCTTCCAGCATTGGGCGAATTTTGTCTTTTGACTGCTGGTGGGTGATATTGTGTTTATTGGCGTATACCAAAGGTAGATATTCTAGCCAAAAATGTAGATCAAAGTTAAGGTCTAATAGGGTGCCATCCATATCTAATAGGATGGTATCAATTGCCCCCCAATCGATATTATTTTCTGCGCCAGCTGGTACCATTTCCGCCATCCTCTAAAACAATGCCAAGTTCGATTAATTCATCTCTAATTTGGTCTGATAAAGCAAAATCTTTGTTTGCACGGGCTTCGTCACGCTGCTTGATTTTGTCATCAATAGCGTCATTGGATAGAGAAACGCCTTGTTTTAAAAAGCTATCTGCATCCATCTGTAGAAGCCCGATATAGCCACCAAGCTTGATTAATAGTTGGGCTAAAGCATTTGCTTGATCGGCGTCTTTATCACGTTCCGAGTTAATCAGTTTTGCCAGTTCAAATAAAACACTTAAGGCAATTGGCGTATTGAAGTCATCGTCTAGTGCTTTGTTGTATCTTGTTTCAAAATCAAATCGTTGTGACACTTCTACCGTAGCAGCTTCGCTAGCGTGCAAGCCTCGAATAGAAGTGTAGAGACGAGCAAGAGAAGATTTTGCATTGTTAAGATTGACATCAGAAAAATTAAGTGGCGAGCGATAGTGAGAGCTCATAATGAAACAACGTAATGCTTCACCGTCATAATTTTCTAACACGCCGCGAATGGTGAAAAAATTATTCAGAGACTTGCTCATTTTTTCATCATTAATATTAACAAAGCCGACATGCATCCAAGTATTAACAAAACTACAATTATTAGCCCCCTCAGATTGAGCGATTTCATTTTCATGATGTGGAAATGATAAATCCATGCCACCACCATGAATGTCAAAATGGTTACCTAGGTGGTGTGTTGACATGGCTGAACATTCAATATGCCAGCCTGGGCGGCCATCACCCCAAGGAGAAGTCCAGCTTGGTTCGCTTGGCTTTGCCATTTTCCAGAGTACAAAATCAAGCGGGTCTTTTTTGTCAGAATCTACATCAACTCTAGCGCCCGCTTCCAGATCATCTAAATTTTTACCGCTTAGTTTGCCGTAGTTGGCAAATTTACGCACCGAGTAATACACGTCACCATTTTTTGCCTGATAAGCAATGCCTTTTTCAATCAAAGATTCAATCATGTAAAACATTTGATCCATGGCGTCTGTTGCACGAGGTTCAATATCGGGCGGTAGAATACCCAGTGCACGTTCATCTTCGTGCATGGCGTCAATAAAGCGATTGGTTAGACTAAAAATATCCTCTTTATTTTCAACAGCTCGAGCAATAATTTTGTCATCAATATCGGTAATATTTCGTACATAGGTAACGTTTGGAAAATTGCGCCTAAGGTGGCGAGTAATTACATCAAACATGACTAAAACTCGAGCATGCCCCATGTGACAGTAATCGTATACAGTCATGCCGCAAACGTACATTCCTACCTTGTCTGGATCGATCGGATGGAAGACTTCTTTTTGTTTACTTAGTGTGTTGTAGATTTTAAGCATGGCGTTATTTTACGTGAAAGTGAACAGGCAGGTGTCGAGTTGCATAAGCCCTTGTTTTTTTATAGGTATTGAGACTGCAGGTAGTTGTATAATCTTTAAGTTTATTAATTTAATTATTGGAGAAGATATGAGCGTTTTAGTAACTCAACAAGCACCAGATTTTACTGCTGCAGCCGTTTTGGCTAATGGCACAATTGTTGAAGATTTTCAACTGTCTAGCCTTAAAGGTAAGAAGATTGTATTGTTCTTCTACCCATTAGATTTTACTTTCGTATGTCCGTCAGAGATTTTGGCGCATCACCATAGGGTGTCTCAATTTGCAGAAAAAGGAGTTGAAGTAGTTGGTGTTTCAATTGACTCTCAATTTACTCATAATGCATGGCGCAATACTGCCACTAAAGATGGTGGCCTTGGCGCGATTGACTTTCCATTGGTAGCGGACGTTAATCATGCCATTATGGAAGCTTACGGCATTACTCATCCAGATGGCGTTGCACTGCGCGCTTCATTCTTAATTGATGAAGAATTCACAGTACGTCACCAAGTGGTAAACGATCTTCCATTAGGTCGTGATGTTGATGAAATGTTACGCATGGTTGACGCGCTTGATTTCCACACAACGTACGGTGAAGTTTGTCCCGCTGGTTGGAATAAAGGCGACGAAGGCATGAAAGACACACCAGAAGGTGTGGCTGAGTATTTATCAAAAAATGCTGATAACTTATAACCTGTAAGTTTTAGGCTGTTAAAAAAAAGGGAGTGATTCACTCCCTTTTTTATTGAATTAATTAAGGGGAAGGGAAAATGAAAACATATAAGTGTTTAGTGTGTAATTGGATTTATAGTGAAGAAAAAGGCTCTCCAGCAGAAGGCATTGAACCAGGTACAAAATGGGATGACATACCCGAAGATTGGGTGTGCCCAGATTGTGGCGTTACTAAGGATCAATTTGAAATGGTTGAAATCTAGTAAAATAGCTATTTTTAAGATTTAAACAAGAGGAAGAAGCATGTCGAAGGTATTGATATTGCCAGGTGATGGCATTGGACAAGAAATTGTCGCTCAAGCGTTAAAAGTTATTGATCATTTAAACAAAAACAATGATTTAAACATGGAATTAGTCCATGGTTTGGTTGGCGGAACGGCTTATGACGAGACTGGATCGCCACTTCCTCAAGAAACAATCGATGCAGCTCGTGAGTGTGATTCTATTTTGCTGGGCGCTGTTGGCGGCTACCAATGGGAGTCTTTAGAGCGAGATTTACGACCTGAGCGTGGCCTATTAGGTTTGCGTGCTGAGATGGATTTATTTTCAAATTTGCGTCCGGCTATTTTGTATCCGCAACTTGCCAGTGCATCAACTTTAAAAGAAGAGATTGTTTCAGGTCTTGACCTGATGATTGTGCGCGAACTTGTGGCGGGTATTTATTTTGGACAGCCTCGCGGTATCGAAACTCGAGATGGCGAGCGTTACGGCTTTAATAGTGCAACTTATTATGAGTCTGAAATTAGACGCATTGGTCATTCAGCATTCAAAATTGCGCAGAAGCGTAATAAGCGTGTTTGTTCAGTTGATAAGGCCAATGTGTTAGAAGTGTGTGAATTATGGCGCGAAGTTATGGAAGAAGTGGCTAAAGACTATCCAGATGTAGAGCTTTCTCACATGTATGTGGACAATGCGGCCATGCAACTGGTTAGAGCGCCAAAGCAGTTTGACGTTATGGTGACTTCAAATTTATTTGGCGATGTGCTATCTGATTGTGCAGCCATGTTAACTGGCTCTATCGGTATGTTGCCTTCTGCATCACTTAATAAAGACGGCTTTGGTATGTATGAGCCAATCCATGGCTCTGCACCAGATATTGCTGGCCAAGATGTAGCTAATCCTTTAGCAACTATTTTATCGGTTTCAATGATGCTGCGTTATTCTCTTAACCAAGTGGCGCTTGCTGATAAGATTGATGCTGCAGTTAATACTGTACTGGATCAAGGCTACCGCACACAAGATATTGCCAGTGAAGGTGATCGTGTTGTAGGCACTAATGAAATCGGCGACTTGGTTGTTGCTGCATTGCAGGGATAGTCATGGATATTGTTGTTTACTCAACCCACACCTGCCCAATTTGCGTTAAAACCAAAGAGCTTCTAACTAAGTGGAATCTGCCTTTTGAGCAAAAAATGATCGATGAAGATCGTGCACATATGGTGGAGTTCTCTAAGGTTACAAATGGTGCTAGAATGGTGCCACAGATAGTCATCGATGGTAAGCATATTGGTGGGTTTAGTGATTTGACGGAATTACACATGGATGGGTTTTTCGATTAAACGAAAATCCTGAAATTTTTCTTGTTTTTAATAAGGCTGATTTATTATGAATTTAGAGATCACGCAAGAGCTTTCTAGTAGTTTATATTGGGTTTCGCTCGTTGCAGTTGTTGTGTCATCAGCATCGGGCGTTTTAAAATCTGGCTTTAGACAATTCGATTTATTTGGGGTGGTTATTATTGCCATTACTACTGGACTGGGCGGTGGATCATTGCGAGATATGTTATTAGATGTCGACGTATTTTGGATTCAAGACCAAGTCTTTTTTATTGTTTCTTTTGTAAGCGCTGTGGTGATTTTTGTAAGCGCTAGAATGGTTTCAATTTCTCCAAAATTTTTCTTAATTCCTGATGCAGCAGGATTGGCAGCTTTCAGTATTGCTGGAACACTGGTTGCTTTGATAGCAGGCGCGCCTTGGTTGATCGCTAGTTTTATGGGTGTTATTACTGGCGCAATGGGCGGTATTTTTAGAGATTTGCTTTGCAATGAAACGCCGATCGTTTTCAAAAGTCCCTTGTATGCTACCGCTGCCTGGCTAGGGTCGTTAGGATTCATGGCACTTATGCACTACGGCGTTAGCATTACGCTTTCAGTTATTATTTCGGGTTTTGCTATTTTTGCTACAAGACTGCTGGCTCTTCGACTTGATTTAGGCCTGCCGAAGTTCCAGTTAAAAGAAAAATAATTACAAGTCTAGCGCTTCAATCTCTAACAACATCTTATTGATGTGTTTACCAAGCTGCTCATCGTAACCACTCCAGTTGTAATAATCAGACAAGCGCTTATTGGCAAACGGTTTAATCTCATAATCAGCCAAATCCTCTTCGTAGCCTTTTCTAGATTCTTGCTCAATGACTACAAGATAGTTAAGGTACAAGTCAATCGCTGTATCAACTGTTCCTGAAGGGCCGTGGCCTGGTACGTACGCATCCATATTTAGTGATTTGGCATACTTAAGAATTTTAATATTATCCAGCATGTTTGACTGACCATCAAATTGACCCATTCTGGCATTAAAGGCATTGTCACCTGCAAATAGCGTTTTAGAATTGGTGTGTTCTATCATGATATCTGAAGAAGAATGAGATGATGGCAATGGCGAATGAATAACAAACTTCTGACCTTCAATATTTAATACATCTTTATGGTTAATTGAGTACTTAGGAATAACTGGTATCGTGCCTTTAAATTTAGGAGAGACGTTGTTAAAAACCTGTGCCCATCTCTCTGCTTCACCAAATTCTGCCTCTCTGATCATATTCATGTGTGCATAAAATTTAGCATTTGGATATTTGTCCTTAATTGCATGATTTCCCAGCCAATGATCGCCATGAACGTGAGTATTAATAACCGCAACAACTGGTTTTGTTGTTATTGTTTCAATTTCAGTTAAGATGTTATCTCCTGAAAATTTTGAACTACTAGGGTCGATTACAATCAAGCCATTGTCACCCTCAATAAATGCTGGATTGTTAATAAATCCGTAGTTTTGCTCTCCTGGATTTTCAAGAGGGCCGTGCATTACATGTACAGAGTTGTTTAGTTTCTCAAATTTATAATCTCCCAGGCCGTCAATTACCCATGCCTGTGTTAATGACGAAAATGCCAATGTAAATAACAGTGTTAATTTTTTCATTTATTCTCTCCTCTATATCGAACGGGCCATTGTACCTAATGTTATAATCTTAAACATGCGTAAAAAACCTGTATTAACCAACGTAAAAGACATTGCAACCACTCGATTTTTTAACATTCAGTCGA
>ERZ1046740.2228-NODE-2228-length-12666-cov-3.806360_pt1 | contig 12666 bp, 11 predicted proteins | sample MGYA00383093_ERZ1046740 | MGnify/ENA primary metagenome ERZ1046740 (study PRJEB29581, sample SAMEA5548363) | metagenome | biome: marine; feature: coastal; material: water | depth 25 m | study: Short-term variability in the microbial, nano- and picoplankton...
GACCGTCACACCGATCCCCGGGATCAGTACGAGTATCAGTAATAGTACCGCCCCACCGGCAAGGATGAATGCGTAATCCCTTAAGGCCGCAAGGTTGACTATCATCGAAACCCCACCGGCTAGCGTCGCAATCACCAACCAGATGAGTTGCTTGCGCAACAACACCGTCGGATCTGAATGCATCGCCTGTGAGGCACTGAAAAGAACAACCAGCCCGAGGAACGTCAGCGAAATAACGATCAGGGCGATGAACACGCCTGCTGGCGGAATTCTCCAAAAGGAATTTCGCGAGGCGCTGCGAGTGCTCATTCTATACTGGTATTCTAGCTGAGCCGTTCAACCGAGAGATTATTGGTCCTCCATACGGATGACCGGAATCTCAACCGCATTTTCAAACATCGCGTCGGTATCAATCTCAGTGACTTCTTCTTCGATCAATGGATCGGCCTCGACAATACGAATTTCAACAGGTGCATTGTTTGAAGTGGCAACAGACGGTCCAGCAGGGACAGGTGCCGGCTTAGACACGGATGCCACAACAGTCTCAACCTTGGAATCAACATTCGCAGCGCTACCGGTCGAACTGACTTTCAGCTTTTGCCCAATCTGCATCTTACGCGGATCGGTGATTCCGTTAATCGCGAGTAACTCGGAAGTGGTCATACCATACTGACGTGCAATCGTGGCCGGGTACTCGCCCGCCTTCACCGTGTGTGTGCCGTCAGCATTGACCGAAGGAGCCGGTGCAACCGACGTCGCGGCTGCCTTGGGAGCGGTCGAAGCGCTTCCTGCCGAAGATGCGCCAACCGGGATGATCAACTTCTCGCCGATACGAATGACATCCGTGGCCTTGTTGTTCGCCGCCTTAATGGCGCGTACGCTGGTGTCGAATTTCGCTGCGATCTTGCTCAGATTGTCACCACTTCTTACGGTGTAACTTTCAGTGGACACGTTGTATCCGGAAGGCTGATACGTGTCTGCCGTCACAGTCTTCACGGCAGCAGTACCACTTTCGACTGGAATTTGAATCTGTTGCCCGATCCTAAGAACGGAATTCTTATTCAAGTCATTCGCAGCATACAGTTCATTGAGCGAAACATTGTAGCGCTTGGCAATCGCCCAAAGGTTATCGCCCTTTTTCACGGTGTAGGACTCAAACGACGGACCGGCGACATCGACTGTGGGCGCAAACGTTGCGGAAGGAATCGGTTCAAGCTGAGGTGTGACATTGTCGAACTCAGCAAATTCATCCGTCGGGCGTGTCGGCGCATAGCGACCATCCGGGCTGGCGTCGAACCCGGCATTGAATGCAGGATCGATCGAAGAATCAACACGTGTGGCCGGAATCAAGCCCTCGGAGGACTTCGTCACCGTTAAACCGGTGGTGCGATTTTGTTGGTAAGTTTGTGTCGGTGGTTGAGTCGTCCGGCAGCCGGGCTGCACGATGAGAACGGCGATAACACCGAGATGGAGACAAAGGACAAACCCGAAGACTTTTGAAATTTTCATAATACTATAAGCTGCGATTACCAGTGGAAGTGAGACTAATTGAGCCGATGTGCATCCTTCAAACTTAAAACAGTGGAAATGAAGCTTTTTCCGCGCTCCGCGTAGCCCGAAAATTGGTCGAAGCTGGCAAAGCCGGGGCTGAGCAAAACCGCTGCCGGCGACTGAGCCAAAGCGGCTCTGGTTGCGGCATCCACGGCATCCGCGAAATCCTGGTACGTTTCCACCCTCGAATGAATCGGGCGCAAACCCGCCGCCAGCGGTTCGGCCGCCGCACCATACAGAAATGCAGCCTCGATTCTCGGAGCCAGCGTACGGGCAAACGCCTCCAGATCACCGCCTTTCGGACTGCCGCCGCCGATCCAGAAAATAGGCGCGTCCTGTGCGGCGAGCGCGTCGAGTGCGGCGAGTGCCGCATGAAAGTTGGTCGCCTTGGAATCATCCCAAAAGCTCACACCGCCCCAGGTCTCCACCTGACTCAGGCGATGCGCCGCGAGCTGAAAGGTGTTTGCGCTGTTGATCAGCGCGTCCAGCGGTAGGTCAAGCGCCCGCCAGAGCGCTGCGCCGAGGGCGAAATTCTCGCTCTGCGGATAGTGATAAAAGGGCGATTCCGGCTCAAGCGCCTCGATCGGCTCAGCGGCTTGCGCAACAAGTTCGCAGTGCGGAATGTCAGCCACGGCGGAATCAAATGCGACCACACTGGGCCCCACGATGCAGGGAGCGTCCGGGTTCAAGCAGCTAAAGAGCCGTTTCTTGGCTGCGAAATAATCCGCCATCGTCGCATAACGGTCGAGATGGTCCTCGGCAAAATTAATCCAGATGAGTCCGTCAAGCCGAAGACCCCGCGATAGCTCCGCCTGAAAAGAACTGATCTCACACACAGCGTACGCCTCCATATGATTGACAGAGCCCAACACAATGTCACTCAATGGAGACCCTATATTCCCCGCATCCACAGCGACATGACCGGCACCTTCCAGAGCAGCGCACAACAAGGAAGTCAGAGTCGTTTTCCCATTGGTTCCGGTAATACCAAGCAATCGCCCGCGCCAGTACTGTGCGGCAAACCCGAGCTCGCTGTAACAGGGCCGGCCGGAACTTTCGGCGAGTACCCGCCACGGGTGCTGCATCGCAAATCCGGGGCTGAAGACAAAGGCGTCGAACGCATTCAAACGCACTGGATCAAAATTCAATGCGTCCCCCTGCCCGCCTTCATCGAAGAGGCACACCTCCAGTCCCAGTTGGACGGCCAACCGCTTGGCCGCTTGACCGCTCACCCCTGCCCCGAAAATGGCCACACGCTTAAATGCGCCTGCCACTTCGTTGCCGGATGTATGGGGTGTATTCAAATCAGCGGAGTTTCAGAGTGGCCAGTCCGGCCATGGCGAAAATCAAGGAGAGAATCCAAAAGCGAATCACGACCTTATTCTCGTGCCAGCCCTTGAGCTCAAAGTGGTGGTGAATGGGCGACATCTTGAAGATGCGCTTTTTGCGCAGTTTGAAAGAGCCGACCTGAAGGATGACCGAGCCCGCCTCCATCACGAAGATCCCGCCGACAATGATCAGCGTGAGCGGCTGATGCACCATGAATGCAATCATACCAATGAGCCCACCCAGCGCGAGCGAACCGGTATCGCCCATAAAGACTTCGGCCGGATGCGCATTATACCAGAGAAAGGCGAGACTGGCACCCAGCAGCGCGGAACAGACCACTGCCAACTCTCCTGCTCCGGGAATGTAGCTGATGAACAGGTAATCCGCGATGATCGTGTTACCCGCGGCATACGCCATGATGGCAAAGGCCAAAGCGGCGGTCACCGTGCAGCCGATGGCGAGACCATCCACCCCATCGGTCAGATTGATCGCATTACTCGAGCCCGCCAGAATCAGGAAGAGAAAGGGAGCCAAAAAGAAAAGCGACATCTGCGAGCAAAGCACCTCTTTATAGAAAGGCACCCAAAGCTCGCGCATACGATCGGCCGATTCCGGACAGGTCAGCAGCATGAACAGCGCCAGACAGGTAAGTGTGGCTTGACCAGCCAGTTTCCAGCGGCCGGACAGCCCGTCACTATTCTTCTTCACCACTTTCAAATAATCGTCGAGAAATCCGATCACCGTCAGCCCAAGGTAGACCACCAGCCCGGTGTAGACATACACATTCGGCCGCGCCCACAGCACCGCGCTGCCCACCACGGACGCACAAATCATCAGGCCCCCCATGGTCGGCGTCTGCGATTTTGACGCATGTAAATCCGCCAGTTGACCGACCTCATCCTTGGTGCGCAACGACTGCTGGGCACTCATCAGGCGAAGTTTGGCGAACAGCCATGGACCGAGCACAAAACCGATGCCCATCGCAGTCATCCCGGCGAACGCCGCGCGTAGCGTGAGGTAGCGGAAGAGTCGGAGCGGGCCAAAATAGGCTTCAAAATCGGCGAGATAACTGAGCATTCTTTAAAAGTGGAAGTGAAAGTGAGGGTGAAGAATGAGGAATGTCACAATCAGAGCCATTCCCGCGGTAAAAGTTTTTCGAGTGCGTAGGCGCGGCTACCCTTCAGAAAGAGCGCACCGGCGAAATCAGCAACGATGGATTTTATTTTTTCCACATCCGCGACCACTTGGAGCTGCGCGGCATCGACGCCGGCCTCAAGCGCACCGGCGTAATAGGCACCGGCGAGCGCGTCCGGACCGACAAAAATGGCCCGATCTCCGGGGCGCAGCTGCAGCTGCCGACCGATGTCGCGATGCAGCTCGACTGCGGCGGGCCCGAGCTCATTCATCGCACCCAGCACATAGCAGCGCGGCTGATCGGACGACATCGCGCGGCGAAATGCGGCCAGCGCATCGGTCATCGAGGCAGGATTTGCATTGTAACAGTCGATATAAAAGGTCTGCGCGCCCTGCTGTGCAATACGACCGCGCGTGGACGACGGTCGCCAAGCCTCAATGCGCGCACGGATCTCGGCATCACGGACCCCCAGCTCGCGTGCCGCGATAATCGCCAGTGCGGCATTCACACAAATCCCCGCACTCGGGCTGGCGACTTGAAAACTCACTTCGGATGCATCGCTCAAATACAAGACGCTGCTCTCAGCACCCGAAAGGTCCAAGCGATAATGGATCACACGCTGCGGCTCCGGCGAAAACCGCTCACCCTCGGCGGCAAGGACCAGTGCCCGATCAGCCAATGCGGCGAAAGCGGCGTGCCGAAATGCAGCACTCGGCAGCACCACGGGCGAGCCCGGCTTGGCCCGCAAGGCAAGTTGCGCTTTTTCAGCGGCCACATTTTCGACCGATTCCAGCAGTTCCAAATGCGCCGAAGCAATATTCGTGACCACAGTCAGGTCTGCATCGATCATCGATCCAAGCGCGGCCATTTCATCCGGTTGATTGATCCCCGCTTCGATCACGGCGAAAGCGTGCTGCCCGGAATCGAGCCCAAAGAGCGTCATCGGCACGCCGATGCGGTTGTTCCAATTTCCAGCCGTTGCGTGGGTGCGGCTTTCACCGAGCAATACGCGAAGCATTTCCTTGGTGGAAGTCTTTCCGCAGCTACCGGTAATGCCGACGACGGGCGCGTCAAAGCCGCGCCGCACACCCGCGGCGATCGCCCCCATCGCATCGAGCGAATTTTCGACGATCAGCTGAGGCAGCGACAGCGTTTGCGGATGCTCGACCAACAATGCGCCGGCTCCAAGCTCTGCCGCTTGCGCGACAAAATCATGCCCGTCCCGCGCACCGCCACTCAAGGCGACGAAACATTCACCCGGCTTAAGTTGACGTGCATCAAAACAGAACCCGGTAATTTCCCCCGGAAGTCGACCCGCATACCACAGCCCGCTCGACCACGCAGCAAGATCTTGAGGATCGAAGCGCGTCATTGTTGCGCTCCTCCCCGGCGACGAGTTCGACAGGCCTGCCCCCCGGTTCGCACTAGGCCTCCTTTTGATTAAGTGCTTTCAGGCGAATCAATTCACCTGCGACTTGACGGTCGTCAAATGGAATCACAGTGCCATCGAATTCTTGAAACGTTTCATGTCCCTTGCCGGCAACCAACACGCAGTCGCCCGGGCTGGCCACATCCAATGCGAGCGAAATCGCACGTTTGCGATCATTGATGAACATCACGCGTTGCGCGGCATCGCCCGTGCAAGCCGCCCGCATATCATCAAAAATCTGTTCCACTTGCTCAGAGCGTGGATTATCCGAAGTGGCAAAAACCGTATCCGCACCATCCAAGGCCGCGCGCAACATCGGTGCACGTTTGCTGCGATCACGATCCCCGCCACAGCCACAGACCACAATCAACTTACCCGGCGTGATCTCCTGCAACATTTCGCAAGCGTTTTTCAGGGCATCATCCGTGTGTGCATAATCCACGAGCACATTAAATGCCTGACCGCCATCCACGCGTTCCATACGTCCGGGTACGCCAGGAAAACTCGGCAGCTCGTGTAGCAGCGCGGAAATTTCATACCCCTTCGCACGACCGATCGCGAGTGCGGCCAGAAGGTTGCTGACATTATAGCGGCCGAGCAAGGGCGACACGACCGAGGCCTGCCCTTCCGGCCAGGACAGATCAAATTCAGTGCGATCCGCATACAGCTTCACGTTCTCCGCACGAATCAAAGCAGCTGCATCCATACCAAAAGTCACCACCGGCAAACCACCCGGCAACTCACGATGTAAACGTTGCCCATATTCACAGTCGACATTGATGACCGCAGCCTTGGGAATTTTCCCGGTCTCACCGGTAAAGAGACTTTTCTTCGCCTCATAGTAGGCCTCCATCGTCTTGTGATAGTCGATATGGTCCTGGGTCAAATTGAGAAATACAGCAACATCGAGATCGAGCCCGTGCACACGCTTTTGATCGATCCCGTGCGAGCTGATTTCCATCACCGCTTCTTCGCAGCCGTTCGCGACCATCTGACTGAGCAGTGCCTGCACATCGACCGACTCGGGAGTCGTTTTAAAAGACGGGAGTGTACGCTTGCCCAGATCGTAGCGGATCGTACCGAGCAAGCCGACCGAATCGCTGCCACCAATAAGATGCTGCGTAAGCATGGAAACTGTCGTCTTGCCATTGGTTCCGGTGATGCCTGCGATGCGCAGCTTCTCGTCCGGATTGCCATAAAAACGCCGTGAGACCAGTGCGAGGGTTTCGCGGACGTCTTTGACCTGAATGAAATCGATCGGAAAATGCGCGCCGAGGTCTTGCTCTGAAATAATTGCCACAGCACCACGATCCACTGCTTCTTCCACATAAAAATTACCATCCGTACGCAGACCACCGATCGCAAAAAACAGAGCACCCGGCACAACGCGACGGCTGTCTGTGATCAGACAAGTCACCTCACGATCTCCATCCCCCTTACGGGTCATCAGGTCAAGATCTTCGATGAGTTGCTGGACATTTGGGTTCATAGGAAAACGGCGATCACTGTTTACTTTATTGGAGCTGAGTGTTCGAGAGTAACCTTGGCGAGAGCTGACAGTGGAAAGCAGCGTGCTAATTTGAAATTCGGCGAGACCGATCATATCTGGAATGTTCTAAAGCGAGGAAGGAGGTATCCGGCTTGACCGGCCGAATACCCAAGTAAGCGATACAGGCTTCCGCGATATTACGGAAGGCTGGCGCGGAAACGGATCCCCCGTAGCCCACCCCTTTCGACTTGGGCTCATCAACCACAACGGTGATGACCAAGGCAGGATTGTCGGCAGGGAAGAATCCACTAAAAGAAGCAACGTGGTGTTGTCTGGAGTAGCGGCCATTGACGATTTTCTGCGTCGTTCCGGTCTTACCGGCGACCGCGTAGTTCTCGATCGACGCGCGCCGTGCGGTGCCTTGCTTGCCGACCACGTCGACCAGCATATCAGCAACCGTCTGCGCCACACCGGAGGAAATCACACGGCGCTTTGCTTTGGGTGAAAAACGAACAATATCATTTCCCGTGGCATCAAACACACGTTGCGCGATCAATGGCTCCATCAGCACACCTTTGTTTGCAATGACCGACATGGCAGCGTGAACCTGCATCGGCGTCGCACTGACCGCGTGCCCCATGGGCATACGCGTAATCGTCAAACCATCCCAATTTTTAACCGGATGCAGCGTACCGGAAACTTCGCCGCCCAAATCAAAACCGGTTTTCTCACCAAACCCGAAGGCTTCCGCGTAATTATATAAACGCTGTTCACCGAGCATCAGCCCGAGGTGCGCAGCACCACGGTTACTCGACTTCACCACGATATCGTGCATCGAAAGCGAATCGTACGTGTGATGATCGCCGGGAAGTTTCAGCGTGCGGCCCTTGTAACTCACACGAGCCACGCCGGTCTGAAACATGTCAGATGGATCCACAATCCCCTCATTCAAGGCCGCCGCAGCCGGCACGATTTTAAATGTCGAACCCGGCTCGATCAAGTCGGTCAAGGCCCGGTTGCGCTGTGATTCAATCGGATATTTCTTGGTATTAAAAAATTCGTTGGGATCGTAGGTCGGATAGTTCGCCATGGCCAGAATCGCACCGGTTGCGGGCTCACTCACGATCACACTGATACCGTTTGGATTGTATTCCGCCGCCAATCGATCGACCTCTTTTTCAACAATGTGCTGCACCATCTGATCGATACTCAGCGCGACATTGAGGCCATCGGAAGGGTCCACCTCGCGCGCACGGAACTGCGCAAGCTCGCGACGGCGGCCATCCCGCTCGGTCTCGCGCCAACCATCCTGCCCACGCAAATAGTAGTCAAAGAAACGCTCGATTCCGGTGACCGGCGTTTCCTCGTGGTTCACATAGCCGAGCACATGTGCCGCGAGTTGCCCCCCCGGATAGGTGCGGCTGTATTTACGGTTGCCATACACGCCTTTGATCCCCAGCGCGCGCACCGCATCGTAAGTATCTTCATCCAAGCCCTTGGCCAGATACGCCCACTTAATCAAACTGACTTCCTTGGCACGCGCCTGCCCTTTTCGAGTCTTCGTATACACTGCCTTTTCAACCGCGGCCAGTGGTTTACCGATCAAGGCCGCGAGCTCTTTCAGTTTTTCGCGATCCTCTTCACGGACCGACTGTGGGTCGACGCCCAGATCGATCGTTGTGTGTGTCGTTGCCAACAAGTTGCCACGGCTATCAACAACATTGCCACGTCGCGCTTCGACGACTTGCACCATCTTACGGTTGCTTTCGACATGCTCAAGCAGCTCCTTTTGTTCCCATACGTGCAGATAGAACAAACGTCCGAGCAAGACACAGAAAGCAAATGCGACTGCGGTCGAGACGAGTGCTGCGCGTGCAGTAGATACGAAGGCCTTGCTCATTTTTAAAGTATCAGGCGCTGTGCTTGTGTGCGTTGTGCCCCTTATAGCGGCGAGCGAGCAGTCGCAATGTGCGGCGCGACGGACGAAGCGGCTCAACGTTCGATTCCCTCCGGGACGCAGCCACAGGCGATTTTAGCCGCTCAACAAGCCCGCTTTCATTAACAGGCAAATGCTCACGGCTGCGGTAATAATCAGAGGTAACGTGCATAGCTGGATGGGGTTAGCAGGTTAGCGTTGGGTGCTTAAATCGATGAAAGCCAAATCCATCGACGTTTCATAAGGCTGAGAGAGGGCATAAGCACGGCCGGTGGGGACGTTGCTTTCGCGGACCCAAACAATCTGATTGTCCATCGAAGGACGCAGCGTACCGGCGACTTTGCCCTGCAGAACAACAGGCTGGTGCATCGTCGCGATGCGTTCGTCGAGGTAGCGCAGTTTGCGTACGGTTTCCGCGAGCTGGATCTCGGTTTTCTGGCTGCGCTGTGCAGTGCGCGAAATCTGCTGTTGCATCCAGACAATCGCAAAACCACTGCCAACAGTGACGGCGATCATCGCGACGATTAAAAAGTAAATACGGCCTCGGGTCTTTGGGGATATCTTGTTCATAGCGTAGACGGGGTTAGTCGTTGGAAAGTTTACGGATGGCACGCAGGCGGGCACTACGGCTGCGGGGGTTCATTTTTATCTCCGCTTCGGTCGGAAGGATCGGGCGGGTGGAAATCATTTTAGCCTGCACGTGGCGCTCATCCATCGTGCGGTAATCGTTGGTGTGCTCCGGGCGGCCAGCCATCTTGCGGCAGAAGCGTTTGACGATGCGGTCTTCGAGCGAATGAAAGCTGATCGCAGCGAGAACGCCGCCGGGCGAAAGGCGATCAAACGCGGCCGGAAGGCCACGCTCGATCGCACTCAACTCATCGTTTACCTCAACCCGAATACCCTGAAAAGTGCGTGTTGCGGGATTCACCGCTTTGCGTCCGCGTGGAGTCGGCCCGACCGCCTCGGCAACGAGTTCGGCAAAGGAGCCGGTGCGCTGCAAACGTCCGGTGCCACGTGCGGCGATGATCGCCTGCACGACGCGGCGCCAGCGTTTCTCTTCCCCGTAGTTCCGAACCGCGCGCACGAGCCCTTCTTCGTCCGCGGTTTCAAGAAATTCGGCTGCACTGATTCCCGCAGTGGGATTCATGCGCATATCCAACGGTGCATCGAACCGAAATGAAAAACCACGCTCGGTTTGATCCAACTGGAAAGAGGACAAACCGAAATCGAACAAAATACCGTCGAAACCGGTTTCTTCCAAATCAGCGAGATCTCCGAAATTCATTTGGTAGAAGCGAAAGCGCGCTCCATACTCATCCGACACCAGCTTCGCACGTTCGACTGCGTCCGGGTCGCGATCCGTCGCAACGACAACCACCCCGTCGGCAGCTGAAAGTAATGCTCGGGTGTGACCTCCCCCACCGAACGTTCCATCAAGTATCTTCGCATCCGCACGCGGGGCCAACAGCTCCAACGTCTCACGTAGTAAGACGGGAACATGGCCACGCTCCGCAGCAGATTTCAAAGCATCATCGATGGAGGAAGACATTAACGCAGTTCTGTAGTAAGGAAGTTTTGTGTTGTTTGCGGTGCTGCGCACTTTCGCGGCGCAACAGGGCACTGCGAACAGTGTCGGCGGTACTGAAGGGACTACGCGGCGGCTTGGTAAACTGCCAGACCGTGCGGCGCTCACTCCCCGGGTGTGTAAAGTAACCGGAGCTTCGGAAATTTTCGCGGGCAATCGTTTCGAATATATTACGCATGGTTTCTGAGGTATCTGGGGTTAGAGGCCGAAACGCTTGAAGACGGCAGCACGAGCAGTTGGATCGCTCGGGCCTTCCGACTGGCTAGCATTATAGAGTTCTTCGCTGTAGATACTGAAAGTGGACAGCTTGCCGAGCAGGACCGCCCCCTTGCCGAGCTGTGCATGCTTCACCAATTTATCGTTCAAATTGATGCGCCCCTGCTTATCGCAAGTAAAACTGTGAGCCATCGCCATCAACTCGGCCAACATGCGCTGCCCTTCGATATCCCCCATGCTGATCTGCGAAATGCGCTCTTCGAGCTGGGCGATCATTTTGGGAGGATACACGGTTACATACGCATCCGCACCACCTTCGACACTCGGCAACGCCAAGAAATAATTCTCCTCCGCATCCCCCTTGGGCCGCCACGCAGAAGGGATCGTTAGACGACCTTTGTCGTCTAAACTGTGGTGAAATTCACCAACAAATATCCCTGCATTAAATAATCCCATGCGAACTCAAGTAAACCAATGTCCCCCATTTCGCCCCACTTCGCCCCACCTGTCAAGCGTTTTCCTACAATGAATCCACTGTGAACAAGTTGTGGATAAGCGATTTAAGTAACTTTACCCGAAGCATTTGAAGGACTTATTCACAGCAAAAAAAGTTCTGCTTTCTGCCGAAGAAAGCACACCGGCGCGCCCCATCCTCCCCCAAAGGAGCGCGCTCACTCCGGAGTACCTTGACCTCCATCGCCAACTGCCATGAACCAACACCCCCGGCCGCACATTCAGGCACGAATTCGACTGCCCGATATTACAGTTGCGAAACTCGACCGGAGACACGCCGCATCAGCCTTGACCTACGGCAGGCATTTGCGACCATTCGCCCCAATGTTTCCAGCTCCCATCAAGCACCTCCGCCCGCTCCACTTACTGCTAGGCCTCGCACTCGTTTCATTCTGCGCCTGTGATAAAAAAGAAGAGAGCAGCTATCCCGCCACGGCAAAGTCCACCGACATGGACTACGGAACGTTCCCCGTCTCCCACAACCCGGCGCGCAATGCGAAGATCGGGCCCGATGCCTGTGTCGCCTGTCACGAGGACGCCGTCGCCGACTGGAAGGGCAGCCACCACGCCAAAGCCAACCGCCCGGTCTCCGTCGAGCTGGACCGCGCGGCCTTCACCCCTGCCCGCCGCGTGCAGGAATCCGGCGTGACTTATGAAATGGCCGAAGCAAACGGGAATTTCGAACTGCGCGTCATCCACGAAGATGAAAGCATCGAGCGCTACGACCTCGTCGGCGTCATCGGCTACACGCCACTGCGCCAATACCTCGCCCACCTGCCCGGTGATAAATTTCAAACCATCAGCGCGACCTACGACGTGCTTGAAGACCGCTGGGTCGATGTCTACGCGGGCGAAGACCGGATGCCCGGCGAATGGGGGCACTGGAGCGGCCAAGGCATGAACTGGAACGCCAACTGCGCCTACTGCCACACCACCGAATACAAGAAGGGCTTCGATTTCGAATCGAACAGCTACCACTCCACCTGGACGCAACAAGGTCTTGCCTGCGCCGAATGCCATACCGGACTGGAAGAACACGTGATCGCCGCCCAAGCCGGCGACTACACCCGCGGGCTCACCAAGCTCGATAAAATCCAGACCGAGCACAACTGCGCGACCTGCCACTCCCGCCGCGATCAACTCACCGCCGACGCCTTCATGCCCGGCGACGATTACCACGACCACTTTTCCCTCTCCTTTCCCGACCAGCCCAATCTCTATCACCACGACGGACAGATTCTCGACGAAGACTTTGTCTATGGCTCTTTTCAGATGAGCCGCATGGCGCACGCTGGAGTCACCTGCATGGATTGCCACAATCCACACACCCTCAAGACAATCCTGCCGATCGAAAACAACATGCTCTGCATGCGCTGCCACTCAGGCGGCGTCGACAATGCCCCTATCATCAAGCCCACGGAACATAGCTTCCATGCGGAAGGCAGCACCGGCAACAGTTGCGTGCAGTGCCACATGTCGAAAA
>ERZ1046740.2234-NODE-2234-length-12658-cov-7.572007_pt1 | contig 12658 bp, 13 predicted proteins | sample MGYA00383093_ERZ1046740 | MGnify/ENA primary metagenome ERZ1046740 (study PRJEB29581, sample SAMEA5548363) | metagenome | biome: marine; feature: coastal; material: water | depth 25 m | study: Short-term variability in the microbial, nano- and picoplankton...
TTGGTGCGCAATCACTACCTTCTCAAAAATGCCCAGTTATATTTTCAAATCGTGTGTCAAGCGGGCTGTTTGCTCAATTAATTGGTGCTTTGGGTGGTTCAAAGCAATACAAAAAATCAACTTTCTTGTTAAACAGTATTGATCAAATAGTATTACCAGAAAGTATTAGTGTTTTGGAAAATCCACTGGTTAAAAAAACCATTGGCGCCAAAGCGTTTGATCGTGATGGTGTTTTAAAAAGAAAACAATATTTTGTTGAAGGTGGCCGTGTTAAACAATACGTATTAAGCCAATACTCAGCCAATCAACTTGGTTTGCAAACTACAGCTAATGCGGGCGGCGTTAACAATCTTATTATCGAGCATCAATATTCAGGTGATTTAAATGATATGATTAAATCAATGGACAAGGGTGTTTTAGTTACAGAATTAATGGGTCAGGGGGTTAATGCCACCACAGGAGACTATTCTCGTGGTGCACTTGGCTTTTGGGTAGAACATGGTGAAATTCAATATCCAGTGGCCGGTATTACTATTGCCGGAAATCTTAAAGATATGTTGCTAGGTATCGAGCATATTGGCTCTGATGTAGACTATCGAAGCAATATTAAAGTAGGCTCTATTATGATCAATCAAATGACTATCGCAGGTAAATCATGAAACAGTTTGATATTATTATTGTAGGTGGCGGCATGGTGGGTCAAGCGCTTGCCTTGAGCCTATCAAAACAAAACAACTCTATTGCTATTATTGAGCCTAGCAATCCAAATCCAACACTGAAAGATGATTTCCATACAAGGGTTAGCGCTATTACGCCAAAGTCTGAACAGTTATTAGCTAGCCTCGGTGTTTGGGCGAATATTAAGCGCAAACAGGCGTTTAAGACTACCAAGGTTTGGGATCAGAATTCACACGGAAACTTGGCTTTTAGTGCGGAAGATGAAGGCTTGGAGCGATTGGGGCACATTGTTGAAAATGATGCTATACAGTCAGCCTTGTATCAATGTTTAGAAGCGACTAATGTTGAGTTTTTTTCAGCAAGGGTGGAGAATTTAAAAAAAATAGATGAAGGTTATGAGGTTGAGCTGGATAATCAATCGTCGCTTAGTTGTCGCTTGTTAATTGGTGCAGATGGTGCTAGATCTAAAGTAAGAGAGATAGCTGGAATTGCAACAACAGACACCGACTATCAGCAAAAAGCCATTGTCTGCAATATCGAGTCTGCCAAAGGCTTCAAGGGTACAACTTGGCAGCGTTTTTTATCTAACAGTATTATCGCCTTATTGCCTTTGGATGATAACAAAGCATCAATTGTTTGGTCCGCTGAAGATAGCTTGGCTGCAGAGTTGACGCAGTTATCTAAAGAAGAGTTTGCTAAGCAATTATCAGCTGGCGTGGAATATCGTTTTGGCGAGTTTAAGGTGGTGAGCGACATTCAAGCTTTCCCGTTGATTGAGCGTAGCTCGCAGGATTATGTTAAGGCCAATCTGGCTTTAGTGGGCGATGCGGCGCACAATATTCACCCATTGGCGGGTCAAGGGGTTAACTTAGGTTTTTCAGATGTTATTGAATTATCGAAGCAATTGTCTGACAATAACTCAAATTTAGGGGATTATGGCGTTTTAAGAAAGTATGCTAGAGCGCGTCGATTGGATAATGAGTTAATGGCAAAAACTATGACAGGCCTTAACTGGATTTATAAAGAAAACAATGAACCACTTAGATGGTTGCGTGGATTTGGCATGAATCTAATTAATGATAATTCAACCCTGAAATCATTTTTTCAAAAACATATAACGGGCAAACAGTAAGCAGCTAAGCTTACCAATAAACGCTTGTTGGTGTAATAATGCCGTCTAGAGGCACATCCCAATCTTGCGCTTCTAATTGGCTAACTTGTTGACAATCAAAGGCCAATCCATAAAGTTTGGGCTTTTTAACTATTTTTTTGGATTTTTTAAAGGCCAACGTGCGGTCGTAATATCCGCCACCCATGCCAATACGATTTTTGTTAGCATCAAAGCCAACTAGCGGCATAAATAGAATGTCGAGCTGCTTCGCATCAATAATATCGGTAGAAACTGGCTCTAAAATACCATATTTATTTTTTTTAAAGTTTTTACCAATTTTTGCAAATTTAAGGCTATTTCCAGTCAATATTGGCAAATAAACGCCTATTTTTGACAAATTTAGAAAGTTTTCTATATATTTTGGGTCAATTTCGCCATCATTAACCAAATAAATCGCTATTTTTTTCTCATTATGAATATTTTCAATCTTTTTTACTTGAGATAATAGATTTTTGGCAAATTTAATCCGATCAGATGGGTTGATTTCTCGTCTTTTTTGTCGAAGGGATTGGCGTAGTGCTTTCATATTTGCATTATAGCCGAAGAATTTGAGGTCCATTGTGCCGTGTTGGCAGAAACCTGAACCAGTAAGGTTCAAGGCGGAAATTCGAAGAGTACCGCAGGCTTCCCACTTCAAGGTGGGCTTGCTCAATAGCAATCTATCTCATGTCCTTATTTGTTTGTTTATCGGCTCAGGGGATATAGTCAATCACAAACACAACAGACAGATATTATTATCACCCTATTGAAAAATAAATGAACAATATTTTGCATAAATAAAGAGATATACGCGCTTATCACAAGAGTAATATATAAGGGTTTGACATGCTTATTATTGATTTATAGCAATGAAATTATTCAAAATATCAGATTGCAAAATCTTTCGAACTTTAGTGAGCGCGTCTTTAGTTCTGATTTAGTGTGTAAAATTCGTGCTTACGTTAATTTTTGGTAATAACTGTGAGTGATTCTGACTTTTCATCTTTAAATTTAGATCCTAATCTTGTAAAAAACTTAAGTACTTTAGGTTATGACTCTATGACGCCTATTCAAGCACTGAGTCTGCCAGCTATTATTGAGGGAAAAGATGTTATTGGCCAGGGAAAAACAGGCTCTGGAAAAACTGCTGCTTTTGGATTAGGCCTGTTAAACAAGCTTAATGTTAAGTCTTACAGAGTCCAATCTATTGTTTTGTGCCCAACTCGAGAGCTAGCTGACCAAGTGGCTAGCGAGATTCGAAAATTAGCCAGAGCAGTACATAATATCAAAGTATTGACTTTATGTGGTGGTGCGCCTTTTGGGCCGCAAATTGGCTCTTTAGAGCATGGTGCACACATTGTTGTTGGTACGCCGGGGCGCATTGAAGAGCATTTGCGTAAAAACACATTAAAGCTAGATCATGTTGATACATTAGTGCTTGATGAGGCGGATCGCATGCTAGACATGGGCTTCCAAGATGCAATTGATGACATTATTGCAAAAATCCCAACCAACAGACAAAGTTTATTATTTAGTGCTACTTACCCACAAGAGATCGAAGATATCGCCACTCGTGTGATGAATAGCCCGGTTACGGTTAATGCACCTTCAACCCATGAAGAGTCTACTATTAAGCAGTACTTCTATCAAACCAATACAGATGACGAGCGTATGACAGCGTTACGCCTACTTTTGGCTAAACACAAGCCTGACTCTGCTTTGGTTTTTTGTAATACCAAGCTTGATACTCAAGATGTGGCAGACGAGTTGGTTCATTATGGTTTTTATGCGTTGGCTATTCATGGAGACTTAGATCAGCGAGAGCGTGATCAGGCATTAATTCGTTTTTCTAATAAGAGTGTTTCTGTTTTGGTAGCCACCGATGTAGCGGCGCGTGGTTTGGATATTGATGCACTGGATATGGTGATTAATTTTAGCATTGCACACGACCCTGAAGTACATGTTCATCGTATTGGTCGCACAGGCAGAGCAGGACGTAGTGGAATTGCTGCTACTCTTTATAGTGATAGAGAGACAAGAAAATTAGATGCTTTAGAAATTGATATTAGCCCTGACGAGTTACCGGGTAATGTCTACTTGGATAAGCCAGTTAAAAAACCAGCTATGACCACACTTAAAATTGATGGCGGTAAAAAACAAAAACTTCGCCCTGGTGATATCGTTGGCGGATTAACTGGAAAAGGCGGAATTCCTGGTGACAAGATTGGAAAAATTACAGTTGCTAGCAACTGGTCTTATGTTGCAGTAGAATCAGGTTTGGTGAAAGCCGCACTGAAGAAAATTCAAAACGACAAACTTAAAGGCAAGACATTTAGAGTTAGGATTTTGTCTTAGTTTAGAGCTATTTTTAATAGAACTATTGTTTGCTCCATAGCGTTATTTAAGTTTTTAAACAATTCAGCTTCACTACTATTATTTGCATCATCTGATGCACCCTTGATTAAGGTAACAGGAATATGATGTCTATTGGCAACATAGGCAACACCAAAACCCTCCATATCAACAATATCTGCACCATTCTTAATTTGAGAGTTGTCAGTGATAAACTGATCTCCAGTGGTTAACACAAGCGTTTCGTCAGATTGCTCTGGAACGTAACAATCAATACTTTGATACATGTCTTGCTGGTAGTTGTCAAAAGGAATGAATGCATCATGTTGTGTAACTGACTGCACAAAATAAGCACTACCAGCTGGAATAGGTTTGATTGCGCCAGCCAGGCCGATATTGATAATTTTGCCAACATTAAATTGATCAATAAGTGTCGTTGTTGCAAGTGTGCTAGCAACTTTCCCGATGCTTGATTCAATTAGAGTGATATGAGTATTTTGATAGATTGGATAATCTAGATAAGAATCAATCTGTGTTAAATTAAAGGCAGTAGTTATTTTTTCAACTTCTTCGCGCATGGCGCAAACAATGCCGATATTAGTCATAGGTTATTTGAGCATTCACTGCAATATTAAGCTCTTTTCTAGCATTTAAAAAACTCAACTCAACAACACACTCTAAAGCGATTACTTTTGCCTTTAATTCTTCAATAAGTTGGCTTACTGCTTTGACTGATCCGCCTGTTGCCAAAAGATCGTCCACAATCAGCACCTGATCATTGGTTGAAATAGAATTTTCATGGATTTCAAAGGTGTTTTCCCCGTATTCTAGCTGGTAATCAATACTAATGCATTGGTCAGGTAATTTTCCAGGTTTGCGTACCATGACAAAAGGTATGCCCATTTTGTAAGCTACAGCTGCACCAAAAATAAAGCCTCTGGCATCTAGTCCAACAATTTTATCAACAGATTTGGCATTGTATTTTTCAGCAATGTTGTCAACCACGTATGCAAAGGCTTTTGGATCGGCTAATAGCGGCGAAATATCTTTGAATGTAATTCCTTTTTTAGGGAAATCAGCAATATCTTTAATGTAGTTTTTAATATCCATTATTAGTCCTGTATTGGCTCAACTGTTAAAATTTCCCAACTTTCATCATCATATTCAACCGTATAACCAGCTAGCATTTCCTCAACTTGGTTTCTAAATACTAGTGGTAATTCCCACACACGTGTACAGCCTGGGAAGCCAAAGATGTCATGATAAGTGTTGTCTGAAATGGCTAAGTGCTTACTTAAACCCATTTGTGCAAAACTACCCATAACATCGTCAATAAATGTTGGCTTTGTTAGTGGAAAAAAGTTCATCTCATCATACTTTTTAACAATAGCAGTGGACTCTAATAAATTCTGTTTAATACCTGCAGCATCATTAATATCTTGCACTAGTTCAGTTACTTTTTTACTTTCTTGATCAATCGTAATAGAGTGAATCATTGGGTAAACAGTCATTGATTGTGTGGCCATAATTGGTGTTTTTTATTATTATTTAGCTATTTTAATCGATAGCACCTATTCTTAGACATATAAAACAAACTAGTATTTGTTAAGGTGATACAATCTGCTAAATTTTTTATTATTGGCGCTATGAAAAACACGTATTCAAAATTTGGTGAAAAATTTACTCGCTATTCTGGCATCGCTCAATTGATGGATGATTTAGGCAGGGCCAACCACAGTGATGATGAAAATATTATTATGCTTGGTGGTGGAAATCCTGCTCTGATCCCTAAAGCACACAAGGTATTTGTAAAAGAACTTAAAGCTTTAATTGATAACAATGAAGTTGATCAAATGCTTGGACATTACGATGGCCCACAAGGTTCTGAAGTGTTTATTCAGGCCTTGGTTAAAATGTTTAATGATCATTATGACTGGAATATTGATCATAACAACATTGCTATTACTAATGGCTCACAAAGCAGTTTTTTCTCTTTATTTAATTTGTTTGCTGGCAAGATGGCTGATGGCAGTCAAAAGAAGGTGCTACTACCGCTTGCACCTGAGTATATCGGCTATGCCGATCAAGGTTTATCTGAAGATATGTTGGTTGCTATTAAGCCTGAAATTCACGAGCTAGATAATCAACAATTTAAATATCAAATTGATTTTTCTAAATTAGAGAAAACACTTAAACAGGAAAATATTGGTGTTATTTGCGTTTCGCGCCCAACCAATCCAACCGGCAATGTGATTACCGATAATGAACTTTCAAAGTTAGATAATATTGCTAAAGCTAACAACATTCCATTGATTGTTGATAATGCCTATGGCCAGCCTTTTCCTGGTGCGATTTATACTGATGTGACGCTTAATTGGAATGAGAATACGATTTTATGTATGTCGCTTTCTAAACTTGGCCTGCCAGGGCTTAGAACAGGCATTGTGATTGCCAATCATGCTACCATTAAGGCTGTAAGTCGAATGAACGGTATTTTGTCTTTAGCGCCAAATAGTGTAGGCCCAACTCTACTAACTCGTATGATTAAAGATAAGGAGCTAATTCATCTAACAAACGATGTTATTAAGCCTTATTATCAAATTAAAGCTGATATTGCTGTTAAATTATTCAATGAAATATTTGGCAACAGCAGTGCAAAATTACACAAACTCGAAGGTGCTTTTTTTATGTGGATATGGTTTCCAGATTTGAAAATTACTTCAGAAGAGTTGTATCAAAGGCTTAAAGATAAAGGGGTTTACATTATTCCTGGGCATAACTTTTTTATTGGCATGGATAACAGTTGGCCACATAAGCACCAATGCATTCGCATTAACTATGCCAAGGGTGAGATCACTTTAAGAAAAGGACTTAAAGTGATTTATCAGGAAATTTTCTCTTAAAAAAGAAAATAAAAAACCTTATTAATTAAGTATTAATTTATATCTATTATTGGATTAATACGCCTAACCACTTCTTTAAGTGCAAAATTAGACTGCAAGCGATATACATGTGGCAACTTAGATAAGGCGCTTTTGTGTAGTTTTTCATAGTCTTTAATATTTTTTACCGCTATGTGTAATAAATAATCATAATCACCACCAATAAGATAACAAGATAATACGTTTGGTATTTTGGAAATTTGATGTTCAAATTCATCAAGTTTGCACCCTTCCTGGCTATCTAGAGTAACCCGTAATACCACCTGCACGTCAGCATCAAGCACTGATTTGTTGAGTAGGGCTGTATAGCCTTGTATCACTCCTTTTTGTTCTAATATTTGCACTCGTCTTAGTGTGGCGGAAGTGGAAAGAAGTATTTTTTCAGATAGTTCTAAATTAGAAATATTAGAATTTGACTGCAGGGCAGCTAATATTTTCTTATCAAATTTATCAATCATAATTTAATTTCAATAAATAGAGTTATATTGAAATATTATTACATATAAATACAATTTATATTAGTTTTTAGCAATTATATTTATTAATTTTTACATAAAATAATAAATATAAACCAAATAGGAGAATTTAATGATTATTGGAATACCTAAAGAAATTAAAAACCATGAGTATCGTGCTGCAATGACGCCAGAAGGAGTGCATGCTTGTATCCAAAATGGACATGACGTTATTGTTGAAAAAGACCTAGGTTCAGAAATCGGTTTTAGCGACCAAGATTATCAAAATGCAGGTGCTAAAATTATCGATGATGTTGCTGATATTTTTGCTAAATCCGACATGATAGTTAAAGTAAAGGAGCCACAATTATCAGAATATACTCAGCTGAAAGAAGGGCAAATATTATTTACTTATTTACATCTAGCGCCTGATCCAGAGCAAACAAAGGGTCTTATTAGATCAAAATGTGTTGCCATTTCTTATGAAACTATTACCAATGATTATGGCCAACTGCCTTTATTAGTGCCAATGTCTGAAGTGGCTGGGCGTATGTCAGTACAAGCTGGAGCAAATGCTTTAGAAAAAACTCATGGTGGCTCTGGCGTATTGTTAGCTGGCGTGCCAGGAGTGGCACCTGCAAATGTAATTATTATTGGTGGCGGGGTTGCTGGTGAAAATGCTGCGCGTATGGCGCTTGGGCTGGGGGCAAACGTTACCATTTTAGATCGATCGATTAAACGCTTAGAGCAACTTGATCGTCAGTATGGGCCTAATTTGAAAACCGTATACTCTACACAAAAGAGTCTGGAAAGTTTAGTGAAGACAGCTGATTTAGTTATTGGTGCAGTTTTAATACCTGGGGCAAAAGCACCAAAAGTTATTACTAGAGAGATGTTAAAGGATATGAAGAAAGGTTCGGTATTGGTCGATATATCAATTGACCAAGGTGGTTGCTTTGAAACTTCAAAAGCCACAACTCACCAAGATCCTATTTACATTGTTGATGATATAGTGCATTATTGCGTGGCAAATATGCCAGGTGCATTTGCTCGTACTGCTACTATGGCACTTACAAATGCAACCCTACCTTTTGTTCTTGATTTAGCCGATAAAGGCTGGAAACAAGCGCTTAAAGATGACGCTCATTTTAAAGAAGGCCTTAATGTATGCCATGGAAGTGTTACTTACAAAAATGTATCTGAAGCGCTAGATTTGCCTTATATTAGCGCAGATGATTTTTTTGTAAAGTAACTTTTCAAGGTTAGTGCTTGAAGTGGCGCATGCCGGTAAATACCATGGCAATACCATGTTCATTGGCGGCTTCAACTACCTCATCATCACGCATTGATCCACCTGGCTGGATAATGGCTTTAATGCCAGCTGCAGCTGCAGCATCAATGCCATCTCTGAATGGAAAAAAAGCATCAGATGCCATCACTGATCCTTCAACTACCAAGCCTTCGTCAGCCGCTTTAATGCCAGCAATTTTGGCAGAATAAACGCGTGACATTTGCCCTGCACCCACTCCAATTGTCATTTGATTTTTAACGTAAACGATAGCGTTGGATTTAACAGTTTTAGCTACTTTCCAAGCAAACAATAAATCCTTAATTTGCTCAGCTGTTGGCTGAAGATCACTCACGCACTTAATGTCATTTTCTGTAATAACACCTAGATCTTTATCTTGTACAAGCAGTCCGCCAGTTACGCGTTTGTAGTCAAGCGATGGCTGAGCTTTGTTCAAATCCCCACACTCTAAAGCTCGAACATTTTGTTTGTCTGATAATACTTCTTTAGCATCGTCATCAACACTTGGTGCAATTATAACTTCAACAAACTGACGGTCAATAATGGTTTGTGCAGTTTTTTTGTCTAAGCTTCGGTTAAAAGCAATAATGCCGCCGAATGCTGAAGTTGGATCTGTTTTAAAAGCGTCGTCATATGCATCAAAAATATTGCCACGAACAGCCACGCCACAAGGGTTTGCGTGCTTAACAATAACACAAGCTGGCTCGTCAAAACTGCGTACACACTCTAGTGCAGCATCCGCATCTGCCATATTGTTGTAGGACATCTCCTTGCCTTGAAATTGGACTGATGAAGCTACGCAAGCCTCATCAATGTTGCTTTCAACGTAAAAAGCAGCAGACTGATGTGGGTTTTCACCATAGCGCATAGATTGAGTTTTATTAAACTGTAGGTTCATGGTGTTAGAGAATCCGTCATCACCTTTGCCTAAATAATTAGCAATAGCGCCATCATATTGGGCTGTGTGCTCAAAAGTCTTGAGCGCAAGTTTTGTTCGAGTCTCAAGTGAGGTATTGCCATTAGTATTAATTTCATCAATTACACTTTGGTAGTCTGATGCGTCTACTACTACGGTTACTGATGCATGATTTTTAGCGCTTGATCTAAGCATTGCTGGGCCGCCGATATCGATATTTTCAATTGCATCTTCTAATGTACAGTTAGGGTTGGCAATGGTTGCTTGAAAAGGGTAGAGATTAACTACAACTAAATCAATTGGGTTAATGTCATTTTCAGCCATAATTGCTTCGTCAAGTCCTCGACGAGCCAAAATACCACCATGAATTTTTGGGTTTAAAGTCTTAACGCGGCCTGCCATCATTTCAGGAAAACCAGTGTAGTCTGATACTTCAATCACTGGAATTCCTTGGTCAGCAAGTAGTTTAGCTGTACCACCTGTTGAAAGAATTTCAATATTTTTACTGCTTAAAAATTGAGCAAGTTCGGTAATGCCAGTTTTATCAGAGACACTGATTAAAGCGCGTTGTATAGACATGTTATTCCTTTGTATGTTGGGATTTAATTACAAAGGATATTATAGAGTTTTAGAGCTTATAGAGTTCGATTTTTTTCTTTAACGTTCCGCGATTAATGCCAAGTATGCGAGATGCTTCACTTTGATTGTTGTTGACTAAATCTAGAACGAATTTAATCACAATAGGCTCCACTTCATTAATAACCATTTTATGCACGCCAGAAGCTTGTTCACCATCGAGTTTCTCGAAGTATCGATCTAATTTTGCATTAATACAAGTAGGTAAATCTATTGGGTTCACAGCTGTTCTAAATAGTTCTTAAAAAGTTTGAATTGTTGTTTACGATCGGTAATTTTGTTAATGGTTTTCCAAAATTGCTGAGCGTGATTTTTATCAAGGTGCGTAGCATACCAAAGAATATGCTTTCTGGCGAGCCTCAATCCCAAAAAATCACCATAAAATGCATGAATTTGTTGAATATGCTGAAGAATTGCAGTTTTTTTGTCCTCAAGTGGAATTGGGCTGGCTGTTTTTCCTGTTTTTAAGTAGTGGCTAATTTCGGAAAAAATCCAAGGATTTCCTTGAGTGGCTCGCCCAATCATCACTCCGGAAGCGTTAGTATAATCAAGCACTTGTTGAGCTTTTTTGGCGCTGGTAATATCGCCATTGGCGATTACAGGAATATCCACCTGGTTAACAACAGTTTTGATAGTGTCATATTCAGCCATTCCGTTGTATTTGTCTTCTTTAGTGCGTCCATGCACGCTCAACATTTTAATGCCAGCTTGTTGAGCAATTTGAGCAATGGTGGGTGCGTTTTTATTATCAACACTCCAGCCAGTACGCATTTTAAGAGTAACTGGAACATTTACAGCAGCGACAACAGATTCTAGAATATCTTGTACCAATTGCTCATCTTGCATAAGTGCTGATCCAGCAGCTTTATTGCATACTTTTTTTGCAGGACAGCCCATATTAATATCAATAATATCAGCGCCGTATTCAACTGCCTTTGTTGCAGAAAGTGCTAGTTCTTGAGCTTCTGAGCCGGCAATCTGGATACTAATTGGCGCTTCTTCCCCTTCAAAATCTAGACGATATTTTGATTTATTGGTGTTGAGCAAATGCTCTTGAATGACCACCATCTCAGAAGTGGTTAATCCGGCACCCAGGGATTTGCACAACATTCTAAAGGGCTTGTCACTGGTGCCAGCCATAGGGGCTAACAATACAGGGGAATTTAAGGTGTAAGACCCAATTTGAATTGACACAGCGGGACTTATTTTTTAGCTTTTCTGGTTTTTTCAAGCAAACGTCTTTGCTTAAGCTTGGATAGGTGGTCCACAAATAAAACACCATCTAAATGATCAATTTCATGCTGAATACAAACACCTAATAGCTCTTCTGCTTCTAGTTCAAACTCTTCGCCTTGCTCATTTAGAGCTTTAACTTTAATGTGATTGGCACGGGTTATACATTCGTAATAATTCGGTACTGACAAACAACCTTCATCCCATTCGAGTTCACCATCTTTTTCAATAATTTCAGGATTAATCAAACATAGTGGTTGAGACTTATCTTCTGAGGTGTCAATTACAATTAGACGAATATGGCGATCAACTTGTGTTGCTGCAAGACCAATTCCAGGGGCCTCATACATGGTTTCAAACATGTCCTTAACCAATGAACGAATATCATCATCAACCTTTTTGATTGGCTCAGCCTTGGTTCTAAGGCGTTTATCTGGATAATGAAGAATAGGAAGTAGCATAACTATATTATAGTGTTCTTTGCTCTTTCAGATTGCTCAGGATAGTCTTCATTAAAATGCAAGCCTCGACTTTCTTGTCTGGATAATGCTGATTGAATAATAATTTGAGCAGTTTTAACCAAATTTCTAAGTTCAATTAAGTCACTGGAAATAAGATATAGACTGTAGTATTCATCAACCTCTGTTTCAATTTGTTCCAGCCTGTGTCTGGCGTAATTAAGACGCCTATTTGAGCGAACAATGCCGACAAAATTCCACATAATTGAGCGCACCTCATCCCACAAATGGGAGACGACTACTTTTTCTTTAGAAGGGGCAACTCGAGAAGCATCCCATGGATTTGATTGAAAGTAAGTTGAGTTGATTGGCTTTTGATTGATATCTTGAGCACAAGATTTGGCAAACACAATGCATTCTAACAAAGAGTTGCTAGCCATACGGTTGGCACCATGTACGCCAGTATATGCTACCTCACCAATAGCGTACAGATTATCAAGATTAGTTTGTCCATTAAGATTTGTATTGA
>ERZ1046740.2235-NODE-2235-length-12651-cov-4.945697_pt1 | contig 12651 bp, 8 predicted proteins | sample MGYA00383093_ERZ1046740 | MGnify/ENA primary metagenome ERZ1046740 (study PRJEB29581, sample SAMEA5548363) | metagenome | biome: marine; feature: coastal; material: water | depth 25 m | study: Short-term variability in the microbial, nano- and picoplankton...
AAGACACATACGGTATCTGACTATGAGCATTGTCGTCACATTGTCCTCAATCCCAGCGCGGTTCGACAAGATTGGACCCGTATTGGAAAGCCTCACGGCGCAGGAGGTCGACAAGGTTTGCCTCTACATTCCAAATTCTTACGTGAGATTTCCCGATTGGGACGGCACATTGCCAAACGTCCCGTCAGGTATTGAGATCAAACGCACTGATTTGGATCTTGGACCAGCAACCAAAGTTTTACCCGCCGCCTAAGAGTTTGCAGGCCAGGATGTGAACCTATTGTTTTGCGACGATGACCATATCTATGGCTCGGGTTGGGCGCAGTCCTTTTTAAGCGTGAAAGAACGACATCCCAATGCAGTGATCGCCCAAGGGGGATGGCAAGTGTCCGAATATGCCACGGCTTCGCACACACGGGCCTTGCAGCCACGTGCGGCCAGAAGGTGGCGCATCACAGACGCCGAATTTCAGGCGCGTTACCTTTGGCAAGACCTGCGAAACTGGTCTAACCGTCACGACTTGACCGCCCCATCGCGAAAGACTTTCAAACGGTCCGGATATATCGACGTATTCGAGGGGTATGCTGGCGTTCTGGTTCGCCCCGAAATGTTTGGGGAGGACTTCCATAAGATACCCCCGGTGTTGTGGGGTGTGGATGACGTGTGGTTGTCCGGCATGTTGACCTTGCGCGGGTACTCAATTTGGCTCGAAGGACAATTGCGAGATCCACGGCAGGCCGAATCCGAGCGCCACGCACCTTTAGCAAAATCCATCATTGACGGTGCAGATCGGCAAAATGCCAACCGTTTGGGCGTCGAGTATTTTCAAAAGGAACACGATATCTGGCGCTGAATTGGTGTTCTTGCTCTGCGCTTTAGGCCATTAATTGTTCATTGTTTGGATCATACACGGGATCTCTGACAACCACCGCTCTGTAGACCTTTTGCAATATTTGTACGTCCAAATTTGTTCCGTGGGTCACTTCTGATCCGCCAATCCAGCCAACGGCCAGCATTTTGCCACTGCGCCAACCCATACCGCCGGAAGTCACATATCCAATCAATGCACCATTTTTCATAACGGGTTCCGTGCCCCAACAAGGTGGCGCGTCCGCATCTACTTCCAAAGTGACAAACCGTTTTTTCGGGGGGGTTGTGCGTTGGATATCCACTGCGTTGCGCCCAATATAATCTTTGGTCATAGAGCAGAACTGCTCAAGCCCGGCCGCATGAGGTGTGACTTCGGTCGTCATTTCCGCCCCCCAACTGCGATAGCCTTTTTCAAGCCGCAGCATGCCCATTGCACGTCCCCCCATGAGCGTCAGCCCATGTTTAGGGCCTTCTGCCATCAACGCATCAAATAGAGTTTTCTGATTCAAAATTGGGCAATGCAGTTCCCACCCCAATTCACCCGAGAATGAAATGCGAATGGCTTTGCACATCACACGGCCGATTTCGAACATCCTAGACGACATAAATGGAAACTCCTCAAAGGCACCATCAGACAACGCATTCAACAGATCGCGTGACTTCGGCCCAGCAATGCCAATTGCAGACACATGATCCGTGATGTTTTCGATCCTTACATCAAAACCGCCTGCGTGATCGTGCATCCAACGCTGATACAACGCGACCCCAAGAGTTGCTCCAACACAGTAAAAATTGCCGTCACCAGAATTCTCGATGGTGATATCGCCGACAATTCCCCCCCGGTCGTTCAACATTAGAGAAAGTGCCATACGCCCCGGATTGCTGGGCACTTTGGCAGACCCGATATGGTTCAGAAATGCTTCGGCGTCCGTGCCCGATATTCTAAATTTTCCATAAGACGACATTTCCGACAAGCCACAGCCAGCGGCCATCGCGCGGGCCTCATTTCCGACATGCTCCCACCAATTGGGCCGTTGAAAGCTGGGCTTATCCTTGGCCTCGACCCCGTCCGGCGCATACCATAGGGGGCGTTCCCAACCATAAGCCTGCCCCATCACCGCACCGTGCGCCAAAAGATCATTGTAGATTGGAGACGTTTTGAGCGGTCGCCCGGTTTTGCGTTCAATTCCGGGATAAATCAGCTCGTAACGAATTGGCAAAATCTCATGCGTACGTTCGCGGGCAAATTCGCGCGTGGTCCAATCCCCAAAACGGGCCACGTCAATAAAATGCAGATCGAGTTCAGGCTCGCCTTGCAAAATCCATTGCGACATGGCCAAACCGATACCACCGCCTTGAGCTATGCCACCCAAAAACCCGCAAGCCACGAAGAACCCCGGCACGCCGGGCATTGGACCAATCATCGGTCGGCCATCCGGAGCAAAGCTGATCGCACCGTTCACACCACGCTTGATCCCAGCATTTTCCAGTGCTGGAATGCGGTGAAAAATTGCACCTAATCCATCCCCAAGACGATCCCAATCGTCCTCAAACAATTCTTGCCCAAAGGACCAAGGTGCGTGGCCTTTCCCCCATGCGGTTCGACAATCTTGTTCCCAAGGTCCCAGCAACAGCCCCTGCCCCTCTTGGCGCAAATAGTATTGACTGTCACAATCGCGGATCATTGGTAGCTCATAGTTTAGCTCTTCAACGTCGGGCATCGTGTCAGTCACAAGATACTGGTGTTCCATATTGGTGATGGGCACAGTCGTGCCGACCATCTCGGCCACTTCTCTGGCCCAAAAACCAGCGCAATTGACGACGATTTCACACTCGAACACTTCGTCTCCTGCGGTCAGCCGCCAATGACCGGACGGCAGACGCACGATGCTGTCAACTTGGGAGTTTCGACGAATTTGCCCGCCGTATTTGCGTGCGCCTGCTGCCAGCCCCATGGTGACGGAATATGGATCCACATAACCTTCTTCGGGATCCCAGGCGCCACCCTCGAGATCGGAAACATTCAATAATGGGTACTTGGCCTTCATTTCACTTGGGCTGACGAGGTCATATTCAAGACCAAGAGCGCGAAACTTGCCGGCAAGATGTTTGAACTCCTCCATCCGCTCCTTGGTTTGGGCAAGGAAGAAGCCACCAACAACGTGGCTGCCCACCTCTTGACCGACTTCTTCGGCCAAGCCGTCATATAGGCGCAAGGAATAAGCCTGAAGTGCCGAAATATTGGCGTAAGCCGACTGCGTATGTACATTGCCTGCAGCGTGCCATGTGGCACCTGCAGTCAGCTCGCGACGCTCCAATAGCAACGCTTCTTTTTCACCCGCCTTGGCCAAATGATATAGGGTCGAGACACCCACGATGCCTCCGCCAATGATGATAATTCGGGCATGGGTGGTCATATCAGTTGTTCCTTACGTCTCATCACATAGGCATCCAATTCTTCGCGAGTGGCCGGGTCCATGGCTGGTGGCACAAATCGTGCCAAAATCTCAGTTGCGGCTTCGCCGGCACGGGTTGTTGCAGATTTTCCACCATCTTCGACCCAAGCGTCATAGGGCCGCCAATCGCTCAGGCCGGGCTCCCAAAAGGCAGTTTTGTAGCGCTCCAAAGTCATGGGATCATCAAAGAAATGCCCGCCGGGGCCAACACGCGCCATGGCCTCAACACCCAAAGCCTCATCGGATGTATCCATGGGCTTCATAAAGGCCTGCATCATACGCAACATCTCGGCGTCTATGATCGCTTTTTCAAAACTGAAGGTCAGCCCACTCTCCAACCAGCCAATGCCATGCGCCATGATATTGCATTGTCCCAAATGTGTGGCCCACAAGGCGTTCATGCTTTCATACGCGGCCTGTGCATCCGGCGCGTTGGAACTGTTCACGTTTGAGGACTTGTAAGGCACGCCATATCGGCGGGCCAATTGTCCGCCTGCGATGGACGCTTGCGCATATTCAGGCGTGCCAAGCGCCACGGCTCCGGATCGCATATCCACATTTGATGTGAATGCGCCATACACAACGGGCGCGCCGGGGTTTGCCAACTGAGTCAACGCCATTCCGGCAAGACATTCGGCATTTTGTTCGACCAACGCCCCGGCCATGGTTACAGGCGCCATAGCGCCCGCCATCGTAAAGGCCGAGATCACGACAGGTTGGCCAGCCTTAGACATCGCAATAAGCCCGTCACACATCTGCCCATCAATCCGGAGTGGAGAATTGGTATTGCAGTTCAACATAACGGACGGCTCTGTCGTAAACTGTTCCCAGCCTATGCCCCGCGCAATCCGTGCCATTTCCAACGCATCATCCATGTCAGACATGGCATAGGCGCGCCATGCCTTGTCTGACTGAGTGGCCAATACATGATATGCGTCCAGATGGCGCGTAGGCACCGGCAGGTCCTGTGGTTCCACCGGGTAGCCATAAAAGAAATGCATCTGCTCTATGCTCTGACACAGCTGTACGGCTTGTGTGAAGGTCTTAAGGCTTCCGGGTTGACGCGCAATCCCCGGACCGCTCACAAACGGTGGTGTCGTTGCATTGCAATAGGAAAGCCAACGATCACCAATTGGCACATTTCGCGATGGATTGCGGGCGTGCATCATCCACGATGAAGGACATGTTTTAATGGTGTTCTCCACCAATTCTGGGGCCAAACGAATGCGATCGTTCGATACATCCAGCTCAGCCCCCGCAGACACAAAAAGCCGCCGCGCCTGTGGCGACATGATCTCAACCCCAGTTTCCTGCAAAACCCGCAAACTGGCGAGATGTATGGCCTCAACCTGATCCTCGGACAAAATGCCAAAGGGTTGATACATGGCCTGTACCGGACCTGATGGCAGGGTCTTGGGTGTTGTTACGCGTCTGGATCTGCGAGTCATGAACCATTCCTCTTGCTGCACTTAGGCTAACGAGAGGAGACAAACGGAAACGTTACCGATCACGACATCGATCTTAGTGTTTCACGACATGGGTGTTGGTGTTTTCTTGCGATCTTGGGAAGGCAAAACGCCGAACACACGGCGATAAACTTTCGAAAAGTTTGCCGTCGAATACCCGAAATCCATAGCAATATCACAAATCGGGCGACGTCCCACGATCACTTCTTGTCGGGCTTCGGCCATACGCAATTCAGCATAAACAAACGCCGGGGTTCTTTCGAATTCGCCCTTAAACAGGCGTTCTAGCTGACGCTGAGAAAGCCCAACTCGCGCAGAAATTTCGTGGATGGGTAACGGATCGAAACAAAAGGTTTCCATAAGGCGAACGGCGGCGAACACAGATTTGTTCGAGGTTGAATACCGCATATTCTCTGGCAGGCTTTGGCTCAACCGACCATCTCTGACACCGTCTAACATCAGACGAGAGGCAATGTCTTCGACCAAACCGTCTGGGCCGTGTTGGCTCAAATAATCCAACATCAAGTCTGCCGATGCCCCTCCGCCTGAGCAGGTTGGATGGCGCCCTTTGGATATGAACAAAGATGTGGCAATGTCGACATCCGGATGATGGTCGCGCAAATACGGGACATCCTCCCAATGGGCTGCCACCTTTTGACCATTGACCAGCCCAGCTTGGGCCAAGCGCACGACGCCGGAAGAAATCGCCCAAACAGGATGCCCCATTCGTACTTTCTGGCGCAAATAGGCCGCCAATTTTGGGTTCAAATCATGTATGGCCCCAGCACCAGCCACAACAACCAAAATGGCCCCTCGAGGCAGGGCATCCGGAGCACAATTGGGTACGATTGCGATTCCATTGGAAGCCTTCACCGGCCCATCTTCGAGTGTCGTAAGCGCATAAGAAACCTGAGTGTCGCCGCCAAGCTTGCGCGCAACTCTCAGAACTTCGACCGCCGAGGAAAACGCATGCAGCGTAAAACCAGATTCAACGACAAAGATAAAACTCGAGCCACTGTCGCTCACTTTAATTCTCCAACAACCGGGATTTGGCCGATGCGCTTAGAAATCCACGCATAGTGTACAGTGTCAATCCCGCAGCCATCGGAGGATAGGACGACTAAGGCTTCGCCAATGTTTGTTTCTTGGAACGTGCTTGGCTGGGTGACACTCCAAATTCTGCCCTGTAAGCGCTGGACAAAGTTGAGATCGAGCCGAACCCATTGGCCAACGCAATTTCAATCATATCCAGTTTTGTACCAGTGACCAAAATATGGGCGCGCTTCACACGCAGGCGTTTGTAGTATCGGCTCGGTGACGTACCCAGCTTGGTTTTGAACAACCGCTCAAGTTGGCGCACCGAAATGCCAATTTGCGATGATATCTCAGGAATGGGCAAAGGGTCCGAAGAGTTATCTTGCATAATTCGGATCGATTTCTCGATTAGTGGATCAAACATATTTGAGAGAAATCCGATACTTACGGGTTGTTCGGCGGCCCTGTCGCGCAAAGTTTCAAACAGCATCTGTCCGCCCAACTCAGCCAACTGACTTTGCCCCATGATATCCGAAATGAGGTCAAAAATCAGTTCCGAACTGAAAGTTAACCCGGCAGATGTGACGACACCGTTCGCTTCTTCGGCGTAATTGGTGGTGAGTTGTGGATAGTATCCTTCTTCCCGTAAAACGCAGACGTCACTCCAATGGGTTGTAGACGCCCCAGCCTGACTGTTCAGTGACCTGATATAGGCAGTGGCCGCATCCGAAAGAACGGCTACAGGTCGTTTGAGACGCCGCATTTCGCGAACCCGAGGCAGCCAGCCTTGCGAGTTACAGTTTTCCCCTCCGGTCACAATCAGAAAGTCAGCCAATCCGTGGTCGAATACCGCCGGAGACGCCCGCGCAATGGTGCCACACATACCATTCAACAAGCCCGGAGTGTCAGAGACAATTTTCCAATCAAACAAAGGCTCAGCACAAACCTTGTTGGCATACTTCAAAGTCGTCAGAACTGATGCAAGCTCAAGCTCAGAAAATCCTGCTTGTATGAAAACTTCAAAAACGACAGCCCCATGGGAATCCGTTGAATTTCTCATCTTTTGCCCTTCGTCGCACCAAACCTGCACCCTTCATCTGATTTTCTACAGCCAAGCCCGAGCATTGGCGAGAGGGGTGTGATCTATTGCCATAGCTCTGCTTGTTCTTCCAGCACAGAACAAGTTGCTGTCTATCAGGAGGTCGACAAAATCTGCTGAATAACCTCAGAAAATAGGGAAATACCAACTGGCGTTAGCGCATCCGGGAAATCAAAATTGGGACTATGTAACTGTGGCTGGTCTTCTCCTGATCCGATAAAGAGCATGGCAGATTTCACCCCATCCAGACCATAGCGACCAAAATCCTCGGACCAACGCATCAAGCCCTTCATTAGATGTTGAGACAGGCCCAAATTCGCGGCGCACTGCGCGGCAATCCCCACTGCACTTGGGTCATTCACTGTAGCCAAGAACACATCATGCCATGTCACCTTGGCTGTCAGAGCATTTGATTGACTTTGCGCAGAGTTCACCAAAGTGTAAGCCGCTGAAGCCATTTGGTCCATAAGGTGATCGGTCTGGCTTCGTAGTGTAACCCACAATTCGCCATCACCCGGCGCAATGCCAAAGCTTGCCTCACCCAGACGCGCATGGGTCAGCGTGGCCAGTGCAAAATCTTGGTCCATTGCACCGCCGGAGCCAAGCAATGGCAAAGTTTGCATCAAACTGGCCATCATCTGTGCAGGTGAATGTCCGTCTTCCGGGGCTGCCGCATGTGAGGTCTTGCCAGCAATCGTTATCTTCATTCCTCGAGAGGCGCAATTGCTTGGGCCAGTACGCAGTCCAATTTCGCCTAGCGGGCGTCCGGGCACGTTATGATAAGAAAACGCAAAGTCAGGACGTAATTTTGACCAACGTGGGTCATTGATAACGGCAGCGGCACCTGCGCCTGTTTCTTCGGCGGGTTGGAACAACAGGATCACCCGCCCCCTATAAGGCCGCGTCGCGAGGGTCATAGCCACGCCGAGCACCATCACCATATGACCATCATGCCCGCAAAGATGCCCCTTGCCCGCAATCTGAGACCGATAAGGGACTTCCGATATTTCATGGATCGGCAACCCATCCAACTCGCACCGGATCAACACCGTTGGTCCGTCTTGAGTGCCTGCAAACTCCGCAGCAACACCATGCCCGCCTAATCCAGTCCAAATACGATCTGCTCCGGCTCTCTTCAGCTCTGTCACTATGCGCTTTGCAGTCTGTTGCTCTTCGCCTGAAACCTCAGGAGTTTGATGCAATGCCCTACGCAACTCGCGCAGATATGAAATTTGGATGTCGGTCAAAGTGGGTGCCAAAAACCATTCCTTTATTTTGAGACCTTGTTGTCAAAATCTCTTCGGACCGTTGGGCGCAAACCACAGCGGGTTGGGTTCACTTTCAGCATGTCATAAAAATAGCCGCCCACAAGGGCGGCGTCTTTAAGCTGCAAAGTAAGGTTCAAAAAAAAACGCCCAGCAAACGCGTTGCTGGGCGAAGGATTTTCAAACGTTGTCTTTACTTTGACCCGATCTGGCTAAAGATCTTATCTTTGGCGTCCCCAATCGTGAAGCTACCTGGCTTCTGACGTGGTGGAAACTCCTCGAAAGTAGACAAGAATTTGGCTGTGTAATCCGCGGCAGGCAGCAGCAGATAAACCCGATCCAGATACCAATCCCAATAGGTGTTGGACGTGATGTTGGCACGCTCATAAGGGTCGCGACGCAGGTTGAACAGCAGTGGAATACGCAGTTCAGTCCAAGGCTCAGCCCAAGCCTGCAATGTCTGCGGATAACGATGCTCAAGGAATATTGCCTTCCAGTCATCATACCGCAGCGCGGTCAGGTCACCATCATCCGAGAAATAGAAAATCTCGTGACGTGGGCCTTCTTCAGCCTCACCAGTCAAATACGGCAGAAAGTTGTAACCATCCAAATGCACTTTGTAGTCACGGCCTCCGCCAACTTCGGCAACGGTCACACCGGTCAGAAGTTGTTCTTTGATGTCTGGGTTTCCAGCGACAGCAACATACGTTGGCAGCCAATCCATGTGGTGCATGATTTCGTTACTGATAGAGCCGGCTTCGATTTTACCCGGCCAACGCACCATAGATGGCACACGCCAACCACCTTCCCAGTTGGTGTTCTTTTCACCCCGGAACGGTGTCATCGCCGCATCTGGCCAGCTGTTCATGTGCGGGCCATTGTCGGTTGAGTAATGCACGATGGTTTCGTCGGCAATACCCAGTTCGTCCAACAGATCAAGGAACTGACCGATATGCATGTCATGTTCGATCATGCCGGCCTGATACTCGTCCATATGCTTGCCAGCCAACTCGTCTGCCTTAAGACGCATTTCGTCTTTGACGTGGGTACGGAAGTGCATCCGTGTTCCCGACCACCAGACAAACCATGGCACACCAGCTTCTTCCTGACGTTTGATGAAGTCGATCGCAGCAGCCGCTGTTTCGTCATCAACAGTTTCCATGCGCTTTTTGGTCAGTGGGCCAGTATCTTCGATGGCACCATCTGCGCTAGATTTGATAACCCCGCGTGGGCCAAACCGCTCACGGAATTCCGGCGTTTGCGGATAGTCTTCGTTCTCTGGCTCTTCTTCTGCATTCAGGTGGTACAGATTTCCGAAAAACTCATCAAAACCATGGTTGGTGGGCAGCATTTCGTCGCGATCACCAAGGTGATTTTTGCCGAACTGGCCAGTTGCATAGCCCTGTGCCTTTAGAAGTCCCGCAATGGTTGGGTCTTCGATTTGCATGCCTTCTTTAGCACCGGGCATGCCAACCTTGGACAGGCCAGTGCGGAAAACAGATTGGCCCATAATGAAGGAGGATCGACCTGCGGTGCAGGATTGCTCACCATAATAGTCGGTGAAAATCATGCCTTCCTTGGCCACACGGTCAATATTCGGAGTTTGATACCCCATCATGCCCATCGTGTACGCCGAGATATTGGATTGCCCAATATCATCACCCCAGATCACAAGGATATTGGGCTTTTCGGTCTGCGCCCATGCAGGTGCGGCCGTCACCAGAAGGGTGGCAGCCAAAGCACCTGACACGGTTTTCATACCGATCAGCAGCTTTGAAATTCTAAAAACCATCTAAAATTCTCCAATCGAACAGTTTTTCGTGTTGTTTCGACGTTTTGGACGAGCTCCAAAAACCATACACGCCAACAATGGAATAAGTTGATGGCACGTGCTTGCCATTTTCCGCCAAACAGACACATATGATCTTATGATAGCGCAATTGATCCCACTGACCAAGGCTACAGGAATGGGGCCTCTTCCTGACTTGGTTGAGGACATGGCGGGAACCAAAGCGTTGGCGCGTGTTTTCTCCAAGACACAGCTTCCGCTCGCCATCGTGGAAAATCGCGAGCAAGAAATCCTGATGCCGCAAATGGTTCATCTGTTTGAAAATGCCAGCCGAGAAGTCGGCGAGCGCCTGTTTGGCCTGCGCGTCGGGCTTGAAATGCAACCGGGTGCCTACGGCAAATGGACCCGATATGCAGCCGAGGCTGACACGCTTGAAAAAGCAATCCTTAGGCTGCGCCGGACAATTTCTTTGCATCAAAATGCTGGTCAAATTATGCTAGGCGTCCGAGGCAAAATGGCGGTGATGGCCTATAGTCATCCAACAATGCTTTCCGAGCGCGGCAAAAATCACGCCGATCACATATTACCGGTAATGATTCGCGTGATTCAAAAATTTATGGGACCTTTTTGGAAGCCTGAATGGGTGCGCATGTTCTACGAAGACGACGGCTGCAAAGATCAAATCTCTGACGCGATAGGGGCCGATGTTCGATTTAACGGCAAAGGGGTGTCGATCGCACTGAAGCGCGACGATCTAAAGACAAGAAACCCGAGTACGCCAGAGATCAAACTCACCGCGCAAGATGTGACGGCAGAGGTCATTTCCGCCAAGAACCGGGGTGACCTGGCCTATATCGAAGCTTTGGTTTCGTTGCGCCTACTCGATGGAGACAGCGACATTACTGGCGTCGCACAGCTCGCAGACACCAGTGTGCGATCCCTACAGCGCAAACTTCACGAAGAGGGTTTGTCTTATCGAAAAATCCTCGACCGTGTGCGTTTTGAACGTGCCAAGTCACTTTTGCTCGAGACATCTACCGCTGTGACCGAAATCTCGCTTTTGACCGGGTTCAGTGATCCGGCGCATTTCACACGTTCCTTCAAGCGATGGTCCGGTGTCCCACCCAGCCATTTTCGTGCATAAATTTGCGATCCGTCGCAACACGACCAAAGCCGCGCTTGTGCGCTTGGCAAACAGGTGGGAAAAGGTAATCTATACACCAACCCTTTTTCCGGATGTCTTTATGTTCCCAAGAATGACCGCGTATTTACTCATTGCTCTGTTCTCTTTGGCAACACAGATATCTTATGCAAGCCCAACATATGTAGGCAGTGAGGCATGTATTGAGTGCCACACAGACGCGGCAGAGGCTTGGAAAGGGTCGCATCACGACCTTGCTTGGACACCACCAACCCAAGAAAACATTGTTGCAGATTTTGACAACACCTCATTTACGTTAGACGGCATTACTTCGCGTTTCACGCGCGAAGATGGCAATTATTTCATCGAAAGCGACGGACCGGATGGGGAACTAACACGATCTCCGGTGGCGGCCGTCATCGGTATTGCCCCGCTTCAACAATATGCGATTGAAACCGAACCGGGTCGTTTGCAAAGCTTTGATGTTCCTTGGGACGTTGAGCGCAAAGAATGGTTTCATTTGTACCCCGATCAGGGACTTACAGCGCAAAACGGACTGCATTGGACTGGCCCCTACAAGACATGGAATGCGCGTTGTGCAGAATGTCACGCCACGGATTACCAACGAAATTACGACGCCCAAACTCGGGCATATTCCAGCACTCAGGCCGAGATTGGGGTTGGATGCGAGGCTTGTCACGGGCCTGGTTCAGCGCATGTCGACTGGGCCAAAGATGTGCCATCACGAGAGCCTCTTTCAGGGTTAAGTGAAACCAGATTGACGGTGGACTATACTGCGGGAGACGGTGAAGTTCTGATCCAGCAGTGCGCGGGCTGTCATTCCCGTCGCGAACCTTTGTTGGGTGGCTCCCCTGCTCCCGGGACGCCGTTTCATGACGCCTATCGCCTTTCAACTTTACGGGCGCCCCTCTACGAACCGGACGGACAAATTCTGGACGAAGTCTATGTCTATGGCTCATTTCTACAGTCAAAAATGTATGACAAGGGCGTCACCTGCAAAGACTGCCACGACGTCCATGCCGCCAATCTTGAGGCCGAAGGCAACGCCGTGTGTACCACCTGCCACTCTGAGGCTGGGAATGGCGACTTCCCATCACTGCCCTTGGCAAATTATGACAGCCCAGAACACAGCTTTCATGAAACAGGCGGCGAAGGCGCTGAGTGCAAAAGCTGTCATATGATCGAACGGATTTATATGGGCGTAGACGGGCGCCGCGACCACTCGTTTCGAGTGCCCCGTCCAGACCTGACCGCAAAAACAGGCGCTCCGAACGCCTGTAATGACTGCCATGTCGAACAAACTTCACAATGGGCAGCACGGCAGGTGGAACGCTGGTATCCAAACTCCACAAAACGCGGTCCGCATTTTTCAGAAACCTTTTATGCGGCGCGGCAGGGCTCTCCTGACATGGGACGAATGCTCACCGATTTGGCGCTTTATGACGCCTTGCCCGGAATCGTACGCGCCACTGCTTTAGAGCTGTTACAAGGATATATCACGCCAGAACT
>ERZ1046740.2236-NODE-2236-length-12649-cov-4.350802_pt1 | contig 12649 bp, 10 predicted proteins | sample MGYA00383093_ERZ1046740 | MGnify/ENA primary metagenome ERZ1046740 (study PRJEB29581, sample SAMEA5548363) | metagenome | biome: marine; feature: coastal; material: water | depth 25 m | study: Short-term variability in the microbial, nano- and picoplankton...
CGGCAGTGTCGGGCTCAACCACGACTTTATTCCTGCACCGGGGGAGACAACCTTTCACGAGGCAGAGCCCGCCAGCCTGGACGAGCTGCTCAGGCGCATGGAAGGGGAAGAGTTTGACCTTGTGGCTGTGGGGCGCGCTATGATCGCCAACCCGGACTGGGCCAATCAGGTCAGGGCGAATACTACCGAGAACCTGCGCGCCTTCGAAAAAGAAATGCTGTTCTCACTGGGCTGATTAACGGAAAGCGAGGGGCGGATGACTGCAAAGAGTTATATGGGATATATCGCGGACGATGAAGATGTCGTTGATGTCGCCGAGACATTTGCACAGGAGTTGCTCACGCGAGCCCCTGAGTTTGAAGACCAGGGCTATGTGTCCCAGGATCTCGTCGATCGATTGGCGGAACTGGGGCTGTTCCGCCTGTGCAATCCGAAAAACTACGGCGGACCGGGACGATCACCGGTAGATTACGGGCGGCTGGTGGAGGCCCTGGCCAGGTATGACGGCTCTACCGCATGGATCGTCTTTATCGGGATCACCTCTGCACTGTCCGCCTGCAAGCTTGCACCAGAGAAAGTCACTGAGTTGCTTGCCAACCCAAAGACCACCACGGCCGGCGTGTTCGCGCCCATGGGCCGGGCTGTGGCCTGCCGGGAGAATGGCGAGAACGGTTTCCGGCTCAGCGGTCAGTGGCAGTGGGGCTCCGGTTCGCGCAACGCGGGTTTTATCCTCGGCGGTGGATTGCTGGTGGATGATACGGGTGAGCTGGTCAAACTGGCCAACGGAGCACCGGACCTGCGTTCTTTTGCTATGCCCATCGAAGATGTGGAACTTCTGGATACCTGGCATGTGGCAGGATTGAAAGCTACTGGCTCCACGGATTTCAGGGTGCAGGACGTGTTTGTTCCTGAATCCATGACTGCCATTCCCTTTAATATCACCGATCGCAGCGAGCCGATTCACAGTTTCCCCCTGTTTGCCTCGTTAGGCATCGGCATAGGCGCGGTGGCCCTGGGCCTTGCCTCGGCGTGTATGGAAGAGTTTTTGTTCATGGCAAAGGAGAAAACGCCCCAGGGCAGCACACGGTCACTGGCGATGAAGCCAGCCACTCACCGCAGGGTCGCGCTGGCCACGGCGCAACTGCGCTCGGCCCGCCTGTACTTTTATGACGCCATCGAAAATGCCTGGGACATCACCAGTAAAACCAACGAACCAACCCTGGAAGCCAGAACAGATGTCCGCCTGGCAACGACTCACGCAGTCAACGCCTCCGCCGAAGTCATCGACAGCCTTTACACCCTGGCCGGTGGCACCTCGGTCTACCTGCGCAGCCCGATTCAGCGGCATTTTCGCGATGTTCATGTCGCCACCCAGCACATGATGGTAAACGAGGCGACGCTGGAACTTGTCGGCCGCATCCAGTTGGGCCTGGAGACCAACGTCTCGCAGCTTTAAGAACCAGAAAACAGGAGACAGGCTGAAGCTACAATGCTAGACCTGACCCCAATCGCTAAGGGAAAAAGAGACCAAGGCGTTAGGCCTGGGCTAAGCCCGACCCAGACTAGCGTCCTACCCTTCGCAGGGACTGGATCGAGAAATCGGATGCTTTCAGGCCTGAGTTTGTGATGGTCGCTTTTGAATCTTCATTTATCGCGCCTCCGAAAACTTCGTATCTGCCGGACTCAAGATTCAGGTACATCATCGCGTTAAGAAACCGGTACTGTGTGCAGTAGTCAAAATACGAATAAAACTCCGACATTCTCCAGAGGTTGCCGCGCTTGTCGTAGTTGTCGCCCACCATCGCGTACCAGCTGTCCTCGTCTGCATAAATAACCCGCTTGCTATAAGGATGATTGGTACCCTCTTTAGCGGTGGCTTCCACTACCCACACTCTTCGCAGCTCGTAGCGCAGAAATTCCGGGTTAAGGTCGCCGGGCAGGCATTCTTCATTATCCGCGGCATCCATCTTCCACATATCGTAGTTATTGGCTGGCACATACAGTTCCTTCTTGCCGAGAAGCTGCCAGTTCCAGTCGTTGATGCGTCCGCGAAAGAAAGCTCCCATTTCGTCCATGGTAGATTCACCATCGATCTGGGCCCCATGGTCCAGGGTCGGAGCGCGGCGGACCCGGCGTAATTGTGGCAGGTACAGCCAGGTGTCGTCGGGGCGGTCGTCCTTATACTGGTGAATCAACACACCACCCCCGGCTTTGTCGGCCGGGTAGGTATACAAGCTTACAATCTTCGTCGCCACGTCGTCAGGATTGTCAATCTCACTGAGCAGCCGATTCTCGTCCATATTGATGGCTCTGGTGTACTGTACTTCCTTCCTGATTCGGCCCGAGGGGCTGACGAGTCGCCGTGTATCGTATGTGTAGGCATCCTCACCGCTAAAAAACCTCTTAATGTTCCAGGCGGCCTGGACTCCATTTTCGGGAATGGGGAAGGCAACAGCGCCATTGTATCCCTGTAAGCCGTTGTCGCTATCGAGCTTGCAGGTTTTTATATTCTCATCAATAGCGGCGTATACCTCGTCGGGAAATACAAAACGGCGCTGGGTAGGATAGATATTCAGGTAGAAGTTTTCGTTCCTTTTTATACGGGCGATCTGGCCAGGTGAAAGCCGATTTTCGTGTTCTGCGACATTGGTATGATCAATGCGAAACAGCGGCTCTTCATCCCTGAATGGACTCGCCAGGTAATTACCCGGTTGATATTCTGCCGGACAGGCCAATCCTTCCATCCCCTTGTACGCGGTTATTTCACCACTGGCATTAGGACCAGGGTCGGAACCGGGCATAATAGTTTCGCCGCAAAAAGCCGCACTAGACCAAATGCAAAAAAGAAAACCCGCAGCCATTCTTCTAACAACTAAACTTCTCATTGTTCACCTCTGTCTGTTGGATTTAATAGTTCCAATGCGTTCATATTCCCTGCATATCTCAGCTTATTGGAGACCACCAGTTTTGAAAACGTAAATTCGTCTGCCTTGCCCTGGGCCATTTGAAATACAAGTTTGTTAAAGTCGGTCGCCAGCATTGCAAGAATAAGATCTGCCTGGCTCGTGTCGCCCTCGGTCACCTCGACCTTCTCGCTGGACAAAAAGAGATTGTAGTTACCACCTCCCCGCCCTGCCAGCTCGAACCGGAGCACTGTAGGCTGCTCAAGGGAAAGGCTCTCGGGATCAAGCTGGTCTGCCATCCCCTGAATGATCCAGCCGCTGGGGAAAACAGGTTGCCAGACCACCAGCAGCAGTACCGCCCCCAAGGCGATAACAACGATCGTATTGATTACTGTGGGTATTGAAAGTCTCATGACGGATTCCAGGGCACCTTACATAAAGTACCAGGTGAAGCCCAGGGTCACCGCATCCCTGTCAGGCACGGCACCGGGGTAATCGAATAATCCTGCCTTATCGGTGTCCCCGAGTTTAATATCGTAACCAAGCATGAATTCCATGTTGTTTCCAACTCTGGCAGTCAGCGTATTGCCGATACTGTGGAAACTGTTTTCCTCTTTATGCAGGGCGCCGGTAAATGCGGAGGTAAAGGTCAGTACCGTATTGTCGATCATATCTGCAGTTCTGAACGTAAAACTTGCCATGTAATATGCGGTGTGCTCGGGGGTGTCAAAAGACAGGAGGTCATTGTCATCCAGGTCATCGTAATCCAGGTTGATTCCACCGTAGACCTCAATCATGGGCGTGAATTGAACTGTGTAGGGCGATGAACTGAAAATATCGGTAATGAGGTTCATTGCACCAAAACCCCAATTAAAAGTACGTACGTCCTGAAAACCGCCAACGGGGATTCCCCCAAACGAGTCCAGGTTAAGCTGTGCCGGCTGATCCGGACGGTAGGTAAACTCACTATAGACCTGCCAATTACTAACTACGCGGGTTAGCGTTACACCCCACATGTCTAGATCTTCATAAGTCATCTGAAATTTGCTCAAATCCATCATGGCCATCATGTGCAGGTAATGCGCGTGATAAAACCCAACTTCCAGATTCGAAAGCGATGGAAAGATCGTTTTTATCGCAGCGCCGTATTGCTCCATGTCTTCAGAATCTCTAGGTCTTTTATCGTCCAGGAGAGTGGGACCGCCCCATCCAAGCTGATCCAGAAAACTGCCAAATGTACCGACAACGGCCACGGTGTTCCTGGGTTCGAAATCACGAGAATAAAAGACTTCCACCGACGTGTTGTTATTCACCTCTGTAATCAGCCATGCCGCCTCTGTAGGAACCTTATAGTCACGAATTGAGTACCCGGCAGCACCAACCTTTGTCCCATCGTACATATTCAGGACATTGACCCCTTGAGCAAATATCGGCGCAGCCAGTTCTCCCCATTCGACAATCTGTCTGCCCACCCGTAAAGTCGTGCTATCTGTATGAAGATCAATGTAATACTCCAGCGCCTCTGCATACGTTGCCGCATGATCTTTGGCTACATGAATATCCGTTCCTTCAGGATACATATCATCATCCGTGTAAACGTCGTCATAAAAAGCCTCGAACTTGCCAAAGATCGTCACGTAGGGAGCATCGAAAGTCGTCTCCATTCTTCCGATTATCTTATTGTTGGCAACATCCCATTTATCGAAATTCGAGTTACCCATGGAGTCTTCTTTCAAATCATCATCGGGTGTTTCCACTCTGTATTTCAGTGAATAAGTGAGATCTCCCTTTACTTCCAGATACGCATTTTCGCCGAAAGTAAAATCATAGGTGTAAGCAGGAACCGAAAATAAAACAGCAGCTGCCAATAAGTAAGTGCCCTTTAATTTTCTGTACATCACCGCAGAACCTCTTTTCGATATTAGTGAAGGGCTTAATGATGAATAAATATTTGTTCTCATGACTGCTCCTTGTTTCTGTAGTCAACGAGATAAACCAGCGTCGGCAAAAGCACGGTTGCTCCAATCATGTTTGAGAAAAAAATAAAGCCCAGCAATAGCCCCATGTCCGCCTGAAACTTCAGGTCGGACAACAGCCAGGTGATAACGCCTGCACTCAAGGTAAGCGCGGTATAAAGTACGGCGATCCCGCTGGTTTTCAAGGTGTGTTCAACCGCCTCTGAAAAACTGTCGCGTATTTGCAGTTCGTCCCTCAGCCTGGAGTAAATATAGATGCCGTAGTCAACGCCAATACCCACGCCCAGTGATGCCACCGGCAAAGTGTTGACATTCAATCCCAAACCGAACAGCTTCATAAAGGCGGTGGCGAGTACGGAAACCAAAAATAACGGCAGCACAATAAAACAGGGCGCCTTCAGGTTTCTAAAGATCAGTGTGCAAAGAACGATAATAGACAGATAGACCAGAAGAAGCATCGGAACCTGAGCGTCGGCAACTTCTTCGTTGGTTGCGGCCATCACCCCGACATTGCCACCGGCGAGAACCATTTTCGCATTCCCGGGCAAGGGATGACTTGCAATAAACTCCTTGCTCTTACTTATCACACGCCGAATAGTGTCTCCCTTGTGATCGCTGAGGAAGACCCGGATATTCATGGACTGGCAGCCCATATTCATAAATTCAGTATCGTCGGTTGAGCCGGAAAACGCGAACAGCCCGCCGAGTTCCTGGCTCTCCTTGGGAAGGTTGCGCCAGCGAATGTCTCCCTCATGCAGCATTTCATTGACGGCCCGGGCTACCATCAGTGGTGAAAAGACAAAGGTGACGCCTGGGACATGTCCAATCTCCCACTCATAGTCCTCCATTACCCGAAGAATGTCGTAGTTTTTACAGGCGCCTTGCTCATCCTGGGCGACAACGACTGACAAAGTATCAACCCCAAGCATGAAGTCCTTCATTATCTTGGCGGCATCGCGGTTGTATACCGACTCCTCCCACAACAGGGGCTCGCCCGGATTAACATCGCCGACTGTTGTGGTACGGGCGGTAAACAAGCCGATTAACAAAAGAACGATTGACAGAATCACTACCCGATATGCGTTTTTTCCATGAGACAGGGCGGAGACACGCTTCATCAGCCCGTGGATGACACCTTCGGTGGGCTTAACAATGGAGCCGTCAATTTGGACACATGGATTCGGTATGAAAGAGAGGATCAGGCTCAAGGCGAAGGTATTAGCTATGATGATGCAGGCAATGCCGATACTGGCAGTGATCGCCAGGTCCTGAATCACAAGAATAGGGACAAACATGATGGTCAGAAAGCCAATGAAATCTGTGGCCAGGGCGATGATGCCGGGAACCATCAATCCGGACAGGGAATGAAATGCCGCATAGTAACCCTCGGCATTGATCAGGCACTGCTCCTGGTAGCGTTTGATCATCTGGATGCCATGACTGACGCCAATCGCAAAAACAAGAAACGGCACAATCGTTGTCATGGGGTCAAGCTTCATACCCAACATGCGTGCAATTCCCAGCGACCATAACACCGCCAGGCTGCTGGAGATCAGTGGAAGAACAGCCAGGCGGATGCTCCTGAAGCATCGCCAGAGAATCAAAAAAGTGATCAAGGTGGAGAACGCAAACAAGCCCCATATTTTAGGCAGGGCATCGTTTACGAAGCCCATGACCATGGAGAAGCCATTAATATGGACACTGGTGTTGTCGTTACTGTATTTCTCGCGGATATCGTTTAATTGACGGTATACAGAGTGATAATCTACACCGGTTTCATATATTTCTGCTGAGATCAGCGCCGACTTCATGTCCATGGAAACCATGCGACCTTTCAGTCTGGCCATGTCGATGTTTTTTCGTATCCGGGCCAGTCCCGCTTCATCTTCAGGAACTCGAGCGGGCACAACCGGGCCCATATCGAACCCATCCTCGGTTATCGATACGAACTTTGTTTCCGGAGACACAATGGACCTGACTTTCAGGCGATCAACGCCCTTGACGAACATAACGTCTTCGTTGATCTCTTGAATCAGCTTGAGGAATTGGGTGCTGACGACCGTGCCGTCCTTAATAGATACGTCCATACGGATCTGATTACCGCCACCGAAAAACTGCTTAAACGGCTCATACGACTGGATGTACTTGTGGTTCTGGGGAACCATTCTGGAGAAGTCGGTGGCAACTTGCAGTTGATAGGCTTGATTGCCCAGAAAAATAGACGCCAACAGCAGGAATACCAACAGCAGAACCCTGAACTCAAATATATAATGAGGAACCGTATCCAGACTTTCGAAGCGACTCTTCCTATTCATTAGTCAAAGTCTCTATTCTTAATATCTTGCCGAACTCACCGACACCGACAAAACCGCCTTCTGGATGTGCGGCAACCCCAGCGAAAGAATTATTATCGAGTTCCTGTTTCCTGGTGAAGCTCTTTGCACCATCGTTAGAAAGCAACATAATGCCTGACCTGCCGACAACAGCGACATCATCGCCCTTTGCAGCTGCCATAAATAACGCTTCTTCGGTGCCCGTTGGAATATCTGTCCAGTTCTCACCGCCGTCATCGGATATGATGAGTTTTCCGCTAATGCCATGTGCCAGGGCCTTTTGGCCCGACAGAAAAACGATGCCAAAAAGAGAGCCCTGGTAACCATTAATATTCATCTGCTTCCAGGTTTCACCACCATCTGATGTCCTCAGGAGGGAGCCAAACTCGCCAAGCAGAAATCCGTTCTCAGGGTCACGAAAGAAAACACCGTTATAGATGAAATCGGTTCCAGTGGAGAGGGTGCTCCAGGACGTGCCGCCATCTGTGGTCTTGAGCAGTGTGTCGTACGCTCCGCAGGCATAGCCTATATTTTTGGACACAAACTGGATGTCAAAAAGTGGCAGGTTCTGCACAGACGATTCTCTGAGCACCTCCCAGCTCTCCCCGCCATCACCAGTGTGAATGATGACGCCCCCGTGGCCTGCAGCCCAACCATGTTGTTCGTCGATGAATGACACAGAGGTCAACATCTCTTTTGTTTTAGAGTTACGCGGTGCCCACAAATTTTCGTATTTTTCATGGGTAACCAATACTCTACCGCGGTCGCCGACAATGACCGCCTTTCGCTTATTGATATAGGCAATATCGAAAAATGTATCCTTGTAATCAAACATCCAGACCGGGGATTGCTGCATTGAAAACACAGGAAGCCCCAACAATATGAATGCACAGCACAACAATATTGTTGGTACTATCGTCTGCATACTTATTGATTTTCGTGTCATCAATTTCATTAGCACTTTTTGCGCCTGGGGCATTCACTCGGCCCACACAATGGCACTCGCCTTAAACACATCTTACGAGGCAACAATATTCCTTCTTTTCAGATAGGCTGTTGACATGGGTCAATATGACAGCATGAGAAAGACAAAGGATCCGATTTTTCGATGGATCATTGGGATGGATCATTGGGGTCAGGTCTAGCTTTGTAGCATTTGCTTAAAACAGGCTTACTTGGGGGAGATATAAAAAGGCACGAGTGCTACAACGCTAGACCTGACCCCGAGAGTATTCAGTTGGGGGTGTAAACATATTCATCGCCCTGGACAAATTTCTCCGCCAGGGTTTTGTCGACCATCACAGGAATCTGAACAGTAGACTCATAGAGCGGTTCTCTGGCGCCCGCCTGGTGGGCAGCCAGCAAGGCGTCTAACTCTTGCAATTTATCGGGTCGGCTTGCCACCAGGTTATTTTGCTCGGTGGGGTCATCCGCCAGATTGTAAAGCCACTTTTGCAGACCATCGGTGGGACGGTCATTGACCTGTAATTTCCAGTCACCGTGGCGCACCACCTGGTAGTGGCCGTTCTGCCAGAACAGGGTTTCGCGGTTCCAGTTTTCAGCGCCCTCACCGGTGGCCAGCGGCAACAGGTCGACGCCGTCAATCGCTACGCCCTTAGGCACTGCTGCACCAGCCGCCGCTGCCAGAGTAGGCATCATGTCGATATGAGCCACCGGGTTTTCCACGGTAGTGCCCGGTGCTATTTTCGACGGCCATTTGACAAACATTGGCACCCGGATGCCACCTTCAAACATGGTGATTTTCCAGCCGCGATAGGGGCTGTTCACATCATCGATACCAATGTAACCCGGGCCACCGTTATCACTGGTAAATACCACTATGGTGTTGTCGGCCAGACCCTCTGCCTCCAGTGTTTCCATAATGCGCTCAACGCTGCGATCCAGGGCGCGAACCATGGCCGCGTAAACCCGTTGACGGTGGGGCTGGATATCGCCCACCGCCTCATAGTCCTCGCGGGTGGCCTGTAGCGGTGTATGCGTTCCCCAATGGGCCAGGTAAAGAAAGAACGGTCGGTTCTTATTGGCCTTAATCACCTTGATAGATTCATCAGTCCAGTAGTCAGTCAGGTAGCCGCCGGGTTTGAATCGGTCCTGGTCGCCGGAGTTGAATGAATTAGCGAAGTTCAGCCGCGCCCATAAAAATTGATCAATAGGATCGAAAGGCAATTTGGCATTAACCACCTCAGGGTCGTCCTCTGGAAGGTATAGCCCGCTCGCCATCAACAAGCTGTCGTCAAATCCCTGCTGGTGAGGTGCCATACCATTCGCGCGACCCAGGTGCCATTTGCCGATATGTGCTGTGTAGTAACCCCTGTCCTTCAATACCTCTGCAATCGTAAGCTCGGATGCAGGGAGGCCCTTCAGCTCATAGGGAGGCTGACTGGCTTCGAGCGCCTCATCGTAAAAGCCGGGTGGCAGATTATTATCCATCTCTGCGGATATCCTGGTGATCATCTTTCCCATACCTGAAGGCGTGGGTGTAAACTCGAACCCGGTTCGCGTGGGATAACGCCCGGTCATCATCATGCCGCGAGATGGCGCGCAAGTACTGGCACCGGAATAAGACTGGCTGAACACCGCGCCTTCGGCGGCCAGACGATCAATGCCGGGGGTCTTGAGCTGACCACCTGCAACCCCTCCACCAAACGTGGAAATGTCGTTATAGCCCAGGTCATCGGCGACAATCAGAATAATGTTAGGCGGCAGCTCGCCATCAATCACTGCTGGCTGGCCGGGGCCGTGCTGCCATGGAATTTCCCGATTTTCGGCCACCTCAAATTCGGTTGCAGATTGGTACTTGACCACCGCCAACAGAATGTCTGTACGCTTGGACCAGGCGATGCCACCGCCGACCGCGGCTACAACCAATAAAGAGAGCAGGAACTTTTTCATTGGGACTTCTCCACCAGCCACTGGCCAGCAAGGCCGGTAGTTTCGATATTGAGTTGACCTGCCAATCCAGCGGTGCGGTGCACCGAGATTTCCTGCATCTCTGGTGACTGCATCAGCGCGAACATGGCCTGGCGCGAAGGCCAGACCGCCAGCGCGACCACGTCCCACAGTTCCTCTACCTCGCCGAGCATCAGGCGCTCCACGTCGCCCTCGAAGCCAATGCCACCGCCAATGCCTTCCAGCAATTTCTTTATGCCCGTTTCATACAGTTCGTAAGCCTCGCGTCCGCTGAGGTCGGTTTCGCGGCCATCCTCATACTCTGCACGAGGCTTGAATTTCAGCAAATTTACCATGCAGATTGGCCCCTCAGGGCCTGGCTCGAGAAAACCTCCGATCTGCTCTTTGTTCGGATATACACTATTGGTGACTTCCATACCTATTCCTTATATTTTCATAGAAACCATGATCCCCTGCTGGCCGGAGATCTTGTTGTCCAGCATATCGCGCCAGACGCTCGCGCAGGCCTGGGCACCCCGGTGAGACTCCATGCTCAGTTGCCCTTTAAGTTCCATGGCAAGCGCGGCACAGGCGGCGGAACCTTTTTGCATCAACACACCGGGGCCCCAATCCGCATTGCGCTTGTCGATTTGGGCAGGAGTAAAGAAAAACTGGGGTGGGCTGCCCGGCAGTGTCTCTTCAACCTGCTCAGCGTCCCAGTGGGTAACGCCCACAAACTGGCTGTTTTTCATGTTGTCACCAAAATGGTGATGCAGCCTTGCCCGCACCGGTTGATCACCCGACATGTCCACATACACTGATGGCACATTGTCCAGCGTTTCGATGTCGTCGTAGATCACTACCTGGTCGCACAGGCCCAGGTCTTCAACAAACGCCTTGTTGCGATCCGAGGTCAGGCCAACCACCCGGCCCTGGAATCCATTGTCTTTGATAAAACGGGCCAGACCGTAGCCGGTTTTGGAAGAAACTGAACCGATAACAACCTGCTCTGCCCCAAACCAGTCGTTATCCAGCAAGAAGTCGGCGATCACGAAACCGGTCATGAACAAGGGGAAGAACACACAGCGCTCATCCTCAAAGGCCTGCATCTGGGCTGGCTCCGCAGCCGTGCGCGAATACTGGTTGTACAGCGCCGGCAACTCCTTCCGGTGCGGCGCAACATCCATAAAGTGCTCATCCCTGACCCGCCCCGGCGTCATCACCAGGTGGCTGCTCATGGGGAAGAAGCCATACAGGCGCTCGCCAACCTTTATATCGGGAGAATTGCTTTCCACCACATCGGCCATGCCCCACACGGTTACTTTGCCCCAGGGCGCCTCACCGGTCGGGAAAAAGTTCCAGTAACCGATCATATCGCCGGAGACCGCATAGCCCACGTTGTTGGAGGTGATGGCGAACTTGTCGATGGCGACACGGATTTCGCCGTCTCCAGGTTCCGGCTGGCTGGCCTCGACAATGCGTGTGTTTCTGAAATCGGTTCTGTCTACCCAAAGTTCGGTCACTGTCACAATCTTTCTCCTGTTTATCGGGGACAGACCACGTTTAAATAAACGTGGTCTGTCCCCTTTTTAGCTAAACTACAGCGCTCTTTTCATAGCGCTGTAGTATCTCGCGCAGGGTGCGGCTGATCCGCGTCTGCAGGCGTATCATCTCCAGTTTTGGCCAGGTACAGCGTTCGCCGGAGGCGATCAACTTGAGCACCTGTTTTTCCCCGGGGAAGCCGAGCAAATTCATGGGATTGATCAAGCGGTAGTCGGGAAGAATATTGATGTCGCCCACGTAGTCCTGGTTGATGATCGAGCGCATCAGGCTGGTAGCCTGGGTGACACGGCCATTGCGCTTGTCCGCCCGGTCAATAATCATGGTGATGGCATTAAACCATTCGCGGGTGGCACGACGGTTCGCATTCTGAAGCAGCCCAAACGATGTTTGCTTGCGGTGCCCATCGGTTACAAAGGGCAGCACATGAGGGTTAGTCTGGCTGACAATATAGTGATTGACGCCATACAGTCGCGCCAGGCGCTTGGCGGGCATGTCGTCACTCACTGAGCCATCCACCCAGCGCCGCGACGGCAGATAACTCTTGAGCTGGCCATCGTCGTCCAATGCTTGCAGGGTCACCGGAGGGAAGATGCCCGGCACTGCGGCAGAGGCCATTACAGCACTGCGCATCAATACAGTGGGCGAAGTTGTGGCGTTGAGCAGGCGAGATGTCTGGTGTGTTTCTGCAGGGGCGATAGAGACATTCATCGCCCTGCCGGTTTTTTCAAAGGCTTTCTGGAAAGTCATGTCATCGGGTAGATACTGCTTCAGGCTCTCCTCTATATCAGCCTGGTCGGTAGTACCCGGGCGCTTCGAAGAATCAGGCATTTTTTCGAGAAACACCTCGGGCTCCATTACCTCGCGCAACTCCTCGTCGGTATGGCTGCAGACAATACTGCCAACGATAGAACCACCACTTGAGCCCGACATGACGGTGGGAAGCAGGTCCGCCTCAAACAGCGCT
>ERZ1046740.2238-NODE-2238-length-12639-cov-5.632708_pt1 | contig 12639 bp, 10 predicted proteins | sample MGYA00383093_ERZ1046740 | MGnify/ENA primary metagenome ERZ1046740 (study PRJEB29581, sample SAMEA5548363) | metagenome | biome: marine; feature: coastal; material: water | depth 25 m | study: Short-term variability in the microbial, nano- and picoplankton...
TACTGACAATCGTGGCATTGCGGGCGAAACCTTGAAGCTGCGCGAAACCCGTGCGCACCTGCTCGGGTATCCTGATTTCGCGCATTACAAGCTGGAAACGGAAATGGCGGGTAAGCCTTTCGCTGTGCGCGATTTGTTGATGCAAGTGTGGGAACCCGCAAAGGCGCAAGCGGGCAAAGACGCCGACATTCTAGAAAAAATGCTGCACGCGGATGAAATTGACGGACCTCTAGAGCCTTGGGATTGGCGCTACTATTCGGAACAGCGTCGCAAAGTGGAACATGATCTGGATGAAGCGGTTCTCAAACCCTACTTCCAACTGGACCGCATGATCGACGCCAGCTTTTCCTGCGCCACCCGCTTATTCGGGCTGGAGTTCAAACCGCTCGACTTGCCGCTCTATCATGAAGATTGCCGCGCATGGGAAGTTCTGCGCGACGGCGAACATGTTGCGGTTTTCATCGGTGACTACTTCGCACGTGGATCCAAACGATCCGGTGCGTGGTGTTCTGCGATGCGTGGGCAAGCGCGCAAGCCCAAGGTCCAATCCCCAATTGTCATCAATGTGTGCAACTTTGCGAAACCCTCCGCAGGCAAACCGGCGCTTCTAAGCTACGATGACGCGCGCACGTTGTTCCATGAATTTGGCCATGCGCTGCATCAAATGCTCTCTGATGTGGAGTATGAAAGCGTATCGGGTACATCCGTTGCGCGCGATTTTGTCGAACTACCTAGCCAGCTTTATGAACATTGGCTCGATGTCCCCGAAGTTTTGGCGGAATTTGCGACCCATGCGGAGACGGGTGAGGCGATGCCGCAAGATTTGCTTGATAAAGTCTTGGGTGCGGCCACCTATGACATGGGGTTTTCAACGGTGGAATATGTGGCCTCTGCGCTGGTGGACCTCGCGTTTCACGAGGGGGATGCAACCGCAGATCCGATGCAGAAACAGGCGGAAGTGCTTGCAGAGATCGGCATGCCCCACGCAATCGGCATGCGCCACGCGACGCCGCAATTTGCGCATGTTTTTGCAGGGGATGGGTATTCTAGTGGCTACTATAGCTACATGTGGTCCGAAGTGATGGATGCGGATGCGTTTGAAGCATTTGAAGAGGCTGGCGATCCCTTTGATACCGAAACTGCGAAACGCTTGGCGGATACTGTGCTCAGTTCAGGGGGATCAAAGGACGCGGGCGCGCTTTATCTGTTGTTTCGCGGGCGCATGCCGGGCGTTGATGCACTTCTCAAAGGACGCGGCTTAGCAGCGTAGCGCCAGGCCCTGCTTCATCCTGCCAAATAAGATCAAATTCTGACCTATCTGCCAGCGCCTCAACCTTTTAAGTAAGGCGCTGGTAAATCCCGCCCAAAAAACTGACGAAAGTTTTTCGCAGGGCTGTTGACTCATTTCAAAAGCATTCCTAACTATGCACCGTTAGCACTCGACCCCTATGAGTGCTAATGCCCGCGAAGAGCCTTAGGGCTTGGGGACGAAATTGTAACCATTTGAGCTTAAGGAGCTGCAAAGATGGCATTGAAACCACTTCACGATCGCGTGTTGGTTCGTCGTACAGAAGGCGAAGAGAAAACTGCTGGCGGATTGATTATCCCTGATAGCGCAAAAGAAAAGCCTGCTGAGGGCGTTATCGTTGCGTGTGGCGACGGCGCGCGCAAAGACAGCGGTGAGCTGATCGAAATGGCAGTCAAAGACGGCGACCGCGTGTTGTTCGGCAAATGGTCCGGCACAGAAGTGTCCGTCGACGGCGAAGAGCTGTTGATGATGAAGGAAAGCGACGTTCTGGGAATTCTTTCCTAAGACGGCCTTCCTCTTCATACCTACAATTTAAATTAAAGTGGAGCATTCATAATGGCTGCTAAAGAAGTAAAATTCGACACAGACGCACGGACAAAGATGCTGAACGGCGTCAACATTCTTGCGGACGCTGTTAAAGTAACGCTGGGCCCAAAGGGTCGTAACGTTCTTCTCGACAAATCTTTCGGTGCACCGCGCATTACGAAAGACGGTGTTTCTGTGGCAAAAGAAATCGAGCTTGAGGACAAGTTCGAGAACATGGGCGCACAGATGGTCAAAGAAGTTGCGTCGCGCACGAACGACGAAGCGGGCGACGGCACAACAACTGCTACAGTTTTGGCACAAGCGATTGTTCGCGAAGGCTTGAAGTCTGTTGCGGTCGGCATGAACCCCATGGACCTCAAGCGTGGTATCGACCTCGCGACAGCGAAAGTTGTAGACGCGATCAAAACAGCGTCCCGTCCAGTATCTGATTCCGATGAAGTTGCTCAGGTTGGTACAATCTCTGCAAACGGCGAAGCGGAAATCGGTCGTCAGATTGCAGACGCGATGCAGAAAGTCGGCAACGAAGGCGTTATCACTGTTGAAGAGAACAAAGGCCTCGAAACAGAGACAGACGTTGTTGAAGGCATGCAGTTTGACCGTGGTTACCTTTCCCCGTACTTTGTCACAAACCCTGACAAGATGACGGCAGAGCTGGAAGACTGCATGATCTTGCTGCACGAGAAGAAGCTTTCTTCTTTGCAGGCAATGGTTCCGCTTTTGGAATCTGTGATCCAGTCCCAGAAGCCACTTTTGATTATTGCTGAAGACGTTGAAGGCGAAGCGCTTGCAACTCTCGTTGTGAACAAACTGCGCGGCGGTCTGAAAATCGCAGCGGTCAAAGCACCTGGTTTCGGCGATCGCCGTAAAGCAATGCTTCAGGACATCGCGATCCTCACAGGCGGTCAGGTAATCTCCGAAGATCTCGGCATGAAGCTAGAGAACGTGACAATGGACATGCTTGGCACAGCCAAGAAAATCCAGATTACAAAAGACGAGACAACAATCGTTGATGGCAACGGCGAGAAGGCCGAGATCGAAGCACGTGTTGCTCAGATCCGTGGCCAGATCGACGAGACAGCGTCCGACTACGACCGTGAAAAGCTGCAAGAGCGTGTTGCGAAACTCGCAGGTGGCGTCGCGGTTATCCGTGTTGGCGGCATGTCCGAAGTTGAAGTCAAAGAGCGTAAAGACCGAGTTGACGATGCACTGAACGCGACCCGCGCTGCGGTTCAAGAAGGTGTTGTTGTTGGTGGTGGTGTTGCTCTGGTTCAGGCAGGCAAAGTACTTGCCGGTCTTGAAGGCGCAAACAACGACCAAACTGTTGGTATCAACATCGTTCGTAAAGCAATCGAAGCGCCTTTGCGCCAGATTGCTGAGAACGCTGGCGTTGACGGTGCAGTTGTTGCTGGCAAAATCCGTGAGAGCGACGACGTATCCTTCGGCTTTAACGCACAGACAGAAGAGTATGGCGACATGTTCTCCTTCGGCGTTATCGACCCTGCGAAGGTCTGCCGTACAGCTCTTCAGGACGCGGCATCTGTCGGTTCCTTGCTTATCACAACCGAAGCAATGGTTGCTGATAAGCCTGAGAAGGGCGGCGCAGCTGCTGGCGGCATGCCTGACATGGGCGGAATGGGCGGCATGGGCGGTATGATGTAAGCACATTCATCTTATGTTGAATTGCTAGATCAGCCTCCATACTGGAGACTATTCAAGAGGTCGCCTTCGGGCGGCCTCTTTCCGTTTGAGTGCTTTGCCAAACTAATGAACTCAAATTGCTTCACCGCCGTTCACAAGCTTGAAATGTCTTGGAATTATACCATAAATCGCGTCAAGTTTTCGCAAGCGCACAAATGCTTGTTTGCTAAACACAGATATTCGCTTTATCGCAATGGAAACAAACCGAACAACGAGCCGTAAATGTCCAACGATCCCCGTACTCACAATCAACGCGAAGCCCGCGAATGGGTTTCCGTCCTCGCTAAGTACCGCGAACCAAACACATTGCGTAGTAGCTATGAACTTGGTGTGAGCGTGATTCCTTTCGTCGCTCTCTGGGCCGCGGCCTGTTATATGGCATCGTTCAGTTATACCGCTGCCTTTTTCATTGCCCTATTGAACGGTGGTTTTCTGCTGCGCATGTTCTGCATACAGCACGATTGCGGGCACGGTTCTTTCTTTGACAATCGCACTTTGAGCGATTGGGTTGGACGGGTCTTGGGGGTGTTCACATTGACCCCCTATGATGTTTGGCGACGCACGCATTCGATCCATCATAGCCACGCAGGTGATCTTGATCACCGTGGCATTGGCGATGTGATGACGTTGACGGTTGAAGAGTATAATGCGCGCACACCGCTCAAGCGTTTCATGTATCGTCTTTATCGTCATCCAGCCGTTATGTTTGGTCTTGGGCCGAGCTATTTGTTCGTTCTGCAAAACCGTTTACCGCTTGGTCTGATGTCGCAAGGCAGGAAATATTGGATTTCCGCGATGGGCACCAATGCCGCGATGGCGTTTGTGGTGTTTCTGATCGTGTTCTTTGGTGGCTGGCAAGCCCTTGTCTTTGTCACGCTCCCAACTGTTTTATTGGCCGCTTCCGTCGGGGTTTGGCTGTTTTATGTGCAGCATCAATTCGAAGAAACGCATTGGAAGAATACTGAAGACTGGAAATTGCATGAAGCCGCGCTTGAAGGCAGTTCGCACTATGATTTACCCGTTGTTCTACGCTGGTTCACCGCAAACATCGGCATCCACCACGTGCACCACCTTTATAGTCGCATCCCGTTTTATCGGCTTACCGATGTGCTGCGCGATAACGAAGAACTGGTTCATTGCGGTCGAATGACCCTACGACAGAGCCTACGTTGCGCGCGTTTGGATCTTTGGGATGCGTCCAAGAACCGTCTCGTTTCGTTCAAAGAAGCCCATAGTTGACATCCAAGTAGGGTTCTCACATTTTGACCGCTAAGGGGCTCGCGAACACCCCGTGAGGCTTCGGCCAAAGTTTCGCGTCCTGAATTAACACCCAAACCATGGGAGGACGCGACATGACCGCTCCTAATACTATGAAGCCCGCGCAGCTTGCGCGGCTGATCGGAACACCTGATGCCCCTGCGCTTGTTGATATTTGTATCGATCAAGACTTTGCGCAAGATCCCAGACTTATCCCAACTTCGTTTCGCCATCCTTTCACGCAGATCGAAGAATTGCTGCCCAATCTGCAAGGGCGCAAGACGGTTGTGATTTGCCAAAAAGGCAAGAAACTGTCGCAGGGGGCAATGGCGCTGCTACGCACACAGGGCGCGGACGCCGAGGTGTTGGAAGGCAGCATTTTCGGTTGGCGCGATTTTGGTGGGACACTGCTCCAAGCGGATCGCTTGCCTGCACGTGGCGGGCTTTGGGTCACACGACACCGCCCCAAAGTTGATCGGATAGCGTGCCCATGGTTGATCCGACGTTTCATTGATCCTGATGCCCGTTTCTTGTTTGTGGCCCCGTCCGAAGTGCTAGCGGTTGCAGAGAAGTTCAATGCAACCCCTTTTGACGTGGAGGGTGCTGAGCTTAGCCATCGCGAGAACACATGCAGTTTCGATGCGATGCTCGCAGGTTATGGCCTCGATCATCCTGCGTTGCACGCGATGGCGGCGGTCATTCGCGCGGCAGATGGCACAACACAAGCGAGCGCGCCCGAAGCAGTCGGTCTACTTGCCATTTCGCTTGGACTGTCGCGCATGTACCGCGACGATCTTGAGCAATTAGAAGCAGCGATGCCACTCTATGATGCGCTTTATCGGTGGGCACGAGATGCTCAGGGCGAGACCCACGACTGGGCCGTGCACGGAGGCACTGCATGACACCACTATCAGATTTGGTGCGCACATTTGGCAAGATAGGTTGCCTGTCATTCGGAGGTCCAGCCGCGCAAATCGCCTTGATGCACAAAGAACTGGTCGAAAGCCGGAAATGGCTGAGTGAACAGGATTTCTTGTCGGGATTGTCATTCTGCATGTTACTTCCCGGACCAGAAGCGATGCAATTGGCAACCTATTCAGGTTGGCGCTTGAGGGGCACCTTGGGTGGCCTTATCGCAGGACTTTTGTTCGTGTTGCCCGGTGCGCTGGTGATCCTCGCCCTTGGGGCGATTTATGTGGCTTACGGGGACGTTCCCGTCGTGCAAACACTGTTCTTGGGTGTGAAGGCCGCAGTGCTTGCGGTCGTTCTTGAAGCGCTCATCAAAGTTGCGAAACGCGCGTTTAAGTCAAGTCTACATTGGGCATTAGCCATCGCGAGTTTTATCGCCATCTTCGTCTTTGCCTTGCCGTTTCCGGCCGTCATCAGCGTGGCGGCTTTGATCGGGTATCTGACCACGCCAAAAGCGTCGCATATTTCGACACCCCGCGTTCCATTCTCACAAACCGCGATGACGATCCTGATCTGGCTCACAATTTGGTGGGCCCCGATCCTGTTTCTGGGCCTCATCATCGGTCAAGATTTCCTATTTCAACTAGCGATCTTCTTTTCCAAACTCGCGACTGTTACCTTTGGTGGCGCTTATGCTGTTCTGGCCTTTATGGGGCAAGAGGTGGTGCAAAATCTCAATTGGGTCAGTGCAGATGAGATGATCGACGGACTTGGGCTGGCCGAAACTACACCCGGCCCACTGATCTTGGTGACCCAATTTGTGGGGTTTCTGGCAGGCTACAACACGGGTGGCACCAGCTTGGCTGTGCTTGCGGCCTGTGTCACGCTTTGGGCAACGTTCGTTCCGTGTTTCTTGTGGATTTTCGCGGGCGCGCCCTACATCGCATTGATCTCTGCGCAGCCACGTCTGAGCGGTGCGCTATCTGCGATCACGGCGGCTGTCGTAGGAGTGATCGCGAACCTCTCGATCTGGTTCGCTTTGAATGTCATATTCGCAGATGTTGAACGCGCGAACTATGGTTGGGTCCCTGATTTTGTTACCTTGGATTGGCGCACTTTGGTATTGAGCGTTGTAGCCGCAATTTTGCTGTTAAGATTGAATATTGGCTTACTCAAAGTGCTCGCAATTTCTGCGTTACTGGCATTGGGCGTGTCTTTGATATGAAGGTGATTGGGGTATGAAGGTGTTTTGGTTGATTGCGTTGACGATGACGGCTTTTGCGTTCAACTCGATCCTGAACCGGCTGGCGCTTTCGCCGGGTGACACGGGACCCGCAGGCTACGCAGCCATCCGCCTTTTGTCGGGTGCACTGTTGTTGGGATTACTCATATGGATTAGACAAGACGCGCGCCCCAAATTGAACCGACACGCGGTCTGGAGCGCGAGCATGCTCACTCTCTACGCACTTGCTTTTTCCTATGCCTACATCACTTTGCCAACCGGCGCAGGCGCGTTGATATTATTCGGCGGTGTGCAGGTGATTTCCTTCGCGGTGACTTTGATGCGCGGCCAGAAGATTGGGCCGCTTAGTTGGCTTGGGGCCATGTTGGCCTTCGCAGGGCTATGCTATTTGCTCTGGCCTGATCAAAGCACAGTGCTCGATAAAACGGGGGCGAGCTTGATGTTGATCTCTGCGCTTGGTTGGACGTTTTACACACTTGCTGGCGCGCGCAGCACGGATCCGATTGGCGCGACCAGCTTGGCGTTTATCCTCGCAGCACCTGTGAGCATTATGGTTTGGCTGATCTTACCCGACGCGATCAGCTGGCGTGGCGCAGCGCTTGCGATTCTCTCTGGCGCTGCCACATCAGGCATGGGCTACGCGTTATGGTACAAGGTCTTGCCATCGATCAGCATGCCGACCGCGTCAGTTGCGCAACTCACCGTGCCAATCATTGCAGCACTTGGTGGGGCAGTGTTGTTGGGTGAAGCACTGTCCTTGCGTTTTGTGATCGCAACATTGTTCGTGCTGTGCGGTGTGGGTCTGACGATTTATGCACAAGCGCTCAAGACATAAGCGGTGACATGCCAATCGTGACAAACCCCTTTAGTCCACGCGCAAAAGTCCCTAACTAAGACAGATGTTCAAATACGCGCTCGCCTTTGCACTTTGCCCGCTTTCCGCTGCAGCGGACTGCGTTGTGCTGTTACATGGCCTCGCGCGTACGGAATCCTCCTTTGCCTTGATGGAACAAGTTCTGCGCGAACGCGGCTTTGACGCGGTGCGTCCGGGCTATCCGTCAACGAAAGCCACGGTGCAAACCTTAGTCGACATCACCCTACCAGAAGCGGTGGAGGAATGTGGCGAACAGACAGTTCATTTTGTGACCCACTCTATGGGGGGCATTTTGCTGCGCGAATGGTTGCAAGATAATCGGCCGGAAAACTTGGGTCGGGTCGTCATGCTAGCGCCGCCTAACAATGGCACTGAAATTGTTGATGTCTTAGGCGATTTCGATGCGTTTGGTTGGTTCAACGGCCCCGCTGGGATGCAGCTTGGGACAGGGCCTAACAGTCTGCCAAATCGCCTGCCTTCGGCTGATTTTGAACTCGGTATTATCGCTGGAGATCAATCGCTCAACCCTTTTTTCTCGGCGATGCTTGAAGGGCCGGATGATGGTAAAGTTTCAGTCGCCTCAACGAAGCTTGAGGGTATGAAAGCGCATATCACATTACCTGTGACCCATACGTTTATGATGAATAATTTTCGGGTGATGGCGCAAGCCATTTTGTTCCTTGAGAACGGCGCTTTTGACCCTGATCTCGATTGGCGTGATGTGGTGTCCACGGCGATCCAAGAATTGGCAGATCGCGATGAAACCCGTTGAACTGACGCTGGAGCGTGGCGAAGTTCTTTTGGGACCAGAGCTGACACAAGAGCCGCTATCGCTCGCCGGTGGCCTTATCGTTGAACAGGCGAGCAAACGGCGTGTCGATGCGTTCGGGTTTCGCATTCTTCCGGGCATCGTCGATATTCACGGCGATGGGTTCGAGCGGCATTTAGCCCCGCGACGCGGGGCGATGACAGATATGCGTGCGGGATTAGCTTCTGCAGAGGCAGATCTTGCAAGCAACGGGATCTCGACCGCCATTATGGCGCAGTTTTATAGCTGGGAAGGTGGGCTGCGATCGCCCGAATTTGCCAGCAAGTTTCTTGATGCATTGGCGCATACGCGAGGGGAGCAGCTGACCGATATGCGTGCCCAATTGCGCATTGAGACACACATGATTGATGACTACCCAAAGATGCTGGAGATGATAGCAGCGCATGACATCGGTTATGCCGTGTTCAACGATCACATCCCACACAAACGACTGGAAGAGGGGCGCAAGCCACCGCGTTTGACGGGGACCGCGTTGAAAAGCGGGCGTAGCCCCGAGGCGCATTTGGCTTTGATGAAAGCGTTACATGAGCGGCGTACCGAAGTTCCTGCCGCGTTGTCAGAGTTTGCCAAGAGATTGCATTCCCAAGGATGTTTACTTGGGAGCCACGATGATCGCAGCGCTGAAGGCCGTGTGGATTTCCAAGCAATGGGCGCTCATATTTCCGAGTTTCCAGAAACGCGCGAAGCAGCACAAGCGGCGCATGACACGGGTGGGCAGATCATTCTGGGCGCACCCAATGTGATGCGTGGGGGTAGCCATGCGGGCAATGTGTCCGCGCTGGATTTGATCCGTGATGGGCTCTGTGATGCTTTGGCGTCCGACTATCATTATCCGGCTATGCGCCAATCTGTCGGCAAGCTGGTAGAGCAGGGTGCGTGTGACTTTCCAACCGCGTGGGGCTTTTTGTCAGCAGGACCAGCGCGGGTTTTGGGGCTTGCAGATCGCGGCAGCATTTCGACAGGTTTGCGCGCGGATATTGTCGTGGAAGAGATCGCAACAGGGCGTATTGCAGCGACGATGTCAGGGGGTCACTTCACATATTTGCAAGGCGATTTTGCAGCACGCCTTCTCGCGGATTAACGCGGCGCAGCGGCGCGGCGTAGGCGATCATTGATCGCAGCACCAAGGCCAGTTTCAGGGATCGTCGCAACCGCAATGCGTGTGCCTTCCATCGCATCAAGCAGATGCAAATGGCCAAACAGATTGGCGGCGGCTTCGATCAGATTACCGCTTTCAGACAGGTTCAAGTCACAGGCCATATTGCCAAAGCCCAAAGTTTTCTCACCACTCTGCCAATCTTCCACATTTAACCGTACACTCGCGTTAGGTGCGTAGTGCGAGGCGAGCTGGCCAGGCGCAGAAATTTCCCCGCTCACAGGGGTAGCAAGTTCAAAGCCAAGGAGTTCCTCAATCGTCTCGCGTGAAGCACCTCCTGCGCGCAAAAGCGTGGGATGATCCGTCAGACCAACAATTGTCGACTCCACCCCAACCGCACAGGCACCTCCATCTAAGACAGCGGCAATCTTGCCATCTAGACCAGCAAACACGTGCTCTGGCGTTGTGGGACTAATGCGCCCAGATGGATTGGCCGAAGGCGCTGCGATCGGACCGCCAAACGCATTCAGCAGGTCTTGTGCAAGATGTCCCGCAGGCACGCGAAGGGCGACGCTCTCCAAGCCCGCAGTCACCAAGTCACTCAAGCCTGCATGTTTGCGCAGGGGCAAAACAAGTGACACAGGGCCGGGCCAAAATGCATCCGCAAGGCGCTGTGCTGTGTCGGACCAAACCCCAAAGGTTCGCGCAGCATCCGCATCCGCTACATGAACGATCAATGGATTGAAACTGGGCCGACCCTTGGCTGCGTAGATCTTGGCAACGGCTTCACCATCGCGCGCATCTGCACCAAGACCGTACACAGTCTCAGTCGGGAAGGCGACGAGCTTGCCGTCCGACAGTAACCCCGCCGCGCGCGCGATATCGCTGAAAGTGGAGCTTAGCCGTTCAGTCACAAAGGAGGATCCTTGCTTTGACGTTGCGTTTCGATTGCGAGGCCCGTGCGTGGATTTGTAGGTATACGCAGGCTCGCGCTGGAATACGTATCATTATCGCGCTTGTAAATTACATTGAAGAGAGACAACAGCCATGTCCTATCGCGCCCCGCTTTCCGAGTATCAGTTCCTCTTTGATCACGTTGTGAATTACAGCGAGATCGCAGCGCAAGACCGCTTTGAGGATGCGACAAGCGACGTTGTAGCCGCAGTTTTGAACGAAGCCGGACATCTAAGCGCAGACAAGATTGCGCCGTTGAACCGCAATGGCGATCTAACGCCTGCGTATTTGGAAAACGGCGTTGTGCGCACCTCGCCGGGATTCGCGGAAGGGTTTAAGGCGATTGCTGAGGGTGGTTGGATTGGCATGTCCGCGCAGCCTGAATTTGGTGGCATGGGTCTGCCAATGACCGTGACAACGGCTGTGAACGAAATGATGGCGGGGGCCTGTTTGTCGCTGCAACTCGCGCCGCTGATGTCGCAAGGCCAGATCGAAGCGTTGGAGCATCACGCCTCTGATGAACTGAAAGCGCTCTATCTACCGAAATTGATCTCGGGTGAGTGGACAGGCACAATGAACCTCACGGAGCCGCAAGCGGGCAGCGATGTGGGCGCGCTAAGCTCAAAGGCTGAACCCAATGGCGACGGCAGTTTCAGCGTGACAGGTCAGAAGATCTACATCAGCTGGGGCGATCATGATGTGGCCGAGAACGTCTGCCATCTGGTCCTCGCGCGTTTGCCTGATGGCGTGGCGGGAACGAAGGGTATCAGCCTGTTTTTGGTGCCGAAGTACCTACCCGATAATGCGGGCAATCCCGGTGTTGCGAATACGCTTAAAGTTGTCAGCTTGGAGCATAAAATGGGCCTGCACGGCAGCCCGACCGCTGTAATGCAATTTGATGGTGCGAAAGGTTGGCTTGTTGGACCCGAAGCGGGCGGTATGCGAGCGATGTTCACGATGATGAACAATGCGCGTTTGGGTGTTGGCGGTCAGGGCATTGGTGCAGCTGAGGGCGCTTTGCAAAAGGCGATGATTTACGCGTGCGAGCGAAAACAAGGGCGCAGCCCGATTGAAAATGGCACAGGCACAATTATGGACCACGCGGACGTGCGTCGCATGTTGGCTGTGATGAAGGCTGATGTTTTCGCAGCGCGCGCGATTGCGCTGATGTGTGCGGCTGCGATTGATATGCAAAGTGCGACTGGCTCCTCCGGCTGGGGCGCGAAGGCTGCGTTCCTCACGCCGATTGCCAAAGCCTTCGGGACAGAAACAGGTATGCGAGTGTCTGAAATGGGTGTGCAAGTGCATGGCGGCATGGGCTTCATCGAAGAAACGGGCGCTGCGCAATTCTACCGCGATGTGCGCGTCACGGCGATTTACGAGGGTACAAACGGCATCCAAGCGATGGATTTAGTCGCTCGCAAATTGATGGATGGTGGGGATGCGGCCTTCGCTTTGCTGGACGAGGTCGAACAGTTCACCGAGGCTGCGCGCGAGGCTTGCCCAGCCTTGGCGGAACCGCTTTGGGAAGCCACCGAAAGCCTACGCGAAACCACGGAGTGGATGCTGGCGCAAGATGCGCTGAACACGCGCTTTGCGGGGGCCGTGCCTTACTTGAAAGCTTTCGCACGGGTCCTTGGGGGTTATGTGCATTTGAAAGCAGCAATTACCGAGCAGCGCAAAGGTTCGCGCACCAAACTTGCGACAGTGTATATGGCGCGATTGCTGCCAGAGCACGTTAGTTTGCTGAGTGAAGCGCGCGTTGGTGATAGTGATCTCTATGCGCTCAGCGCTGATGAATTGGCCTCGGTATGAGTGAACAAACGGTAAGTATGCGCTACCCGTGGGACATTCCGCCAAGCGGTTCTGAGGCGATAGAAGTCGCCCAAGGTGTGCTGTGGATGCGTTTACCTTTGCCGATGAA
>ERZ1046740.2239-NODE-2239-length-12638-cov-4.516888_pt1 | contig 12638 bp, 11 predicted proteins | sample MGYA00383093_ERZ1046740 | MGnify/ENA primary metagenome ERZ1046740 (study PRJEB29581, sample SAMEA5548363) | metagenome | biome: marine; feature: coastal; material: water | depth 25 m | study: Short-term variability in the microbial, nano- and picoplankton...
GGCGCTTTCTGCACCGGCCAGGCGCAAATACAGTCGCCCCTGCAGCCAACAGGCTCCGCTAAGGGGCACTGGCCTGCCCTGCAGACGATTCATCAACTCGATGGCTTCAGAGGCCGACTCAAGCTTACAAATAACCGTGGCCGTTTGCGCAGGCCGCGGCATTACCTTCAGTGACACTTCGGTGATAACACCAAGACAGCCCATAGCCCCGGCTTGCAAGCGCGACACATCGTAGCCCGCTACGTTCTTCATCACCTGGCCGCCAAAGCGCAAATACTCTCCTCTGCCGTTAATCAGGCGCAATCCCAGCACCATATCTCGCACGGACCCTGCAAAAGGCCTGGCAGGGCCAGATTGGTTGCAGGCCAGAGTGCCGCCAATACTGGCATCACCGGTAAAAGAAGGAGGCTCGAAAGATAGCATCTGACCCTGCTCTGCCAGTACAGCATCAATCTCTGACAACGGTGTGCCAGCTCTTGCAGTTAACACCAGCTCCTGTGGTTGATACTCAACAACGCCCGTGTGATTTGCAATATTAAAAGGTGCGCCACGAGCCTGCCTGCCGTAAAAACTTTTGGAATTTCGCCCAATAATGTTCAGGGGGGTCTGCTCCTGCCTGGCCTGCTGCACCTGTTCAATCAGCTGTGTACTTATATCTGCCATAACAAGCCTCAGGCAAGCGCCCGATATTCCTGGCAACGCTTGAGCACAGGAATGCCCTTGCCAGGGTTAAGACCACCATCGGGATCAAAAGCTGCTTTGATGGCATGGAATTGCGCTATTTCCTCGTCGGGAAACTGCACGGCCATCTGGCGAATCTTTTCCACACCTACCCCATGTTCTCCGGTTATGCAGCCGCCAACTTCAACGCAGAGCTTCAGGATTTTGCTACCAAACTCTTCGGCTTTTTCGAGTTCGCCGGGAATATTGGCGTCAAACAATATCAAGGGGTGCAGGTTGCCATCGCCAGCGTGAAACACATTGGCCACTCTCAGCTGGTAGTGGCGGGACATTTTCTCCATTTCCTGCAGTACATAAGCCAACTGGCCACGGGGAATCGTGCCATCCATGCAGTAATAGTCAGGGGATATTCTGCCTACCGCAGGAAATGCAGACTTTCGGCCCTTCCACAACAGGGCTGGCTCTTCTTCATTGCCAGAGACCCTCACAGAGGTGGCACCCAGTTGACGAAAAATAGCTTCTACCTGCGCTGCATATTCTTCCACTTCTTCGAGACTGCCGTCTAACTCGCAAAGCAGTAGAGCCCTGGCATCTGTGGGATAGCCTGCATTGCAGAAATCTTCTGCTGCTATAATGGCCAGGGAATCCATCATCTCAAGGCCGCCGGGGATAATACCGCCTGCGACGACAGCGCCTACTGCATTGCCCGCATTCTGCACACTGTCAAAGCCCGCCATCACTACCTGCGCTTTTTCAGGGGTGGCAAGGAGCTTGACGGTAACTGCAGTGACTACGCCCAACAGGCCTTCAGAGCCATTCATCAGTGCCAGTAAGTCAAACCCGGCACTGTCTGGCCCCTGCGAACCTATACTGAGCAACTCACCTTCAACAGTGACAATTTGCAGGGCCACCACGTTGTGAACTGTCAGACCGTATTTCAGGCAGTGCACGCCACCAGAGTTTTCCGCCACATTGCCACCGATAGTGCAGGCGATCTGGGATGAGGGATCTGGTGCGTAATAAAGCCCGTGAGGAGATGCCGCTTCGCTGATGGAGAGGTTGGTAACACCAGGCTCTACCCGGGCTATTCGGGCAAGTGGGTCAAGCTCAAGAATCCGGCTGAATTTCGCCAGTGACAGCAAGACCCCTTCTGGGTGCGGCATGGCTCCTGCACACAAGCCGGTTCCGGCTCCGCGTGCAACAACAGGCACGTGCAACTCATGGCAGAGCTTCATCACCCGCTGCACTTGTTCAACCGTTTCGGGCAAAACCACCAGCATGGGCTGCTCACAGTACACAGACAGTCCGTCGCATTCATAAGGACGCTGGGTTTCAGCATCGCGGATCACAAAACGCTCATCAATGAACTCGCAGAACCTGTCGGCCAACTCATCCCGGCTGAGCTTATCGATGGTTTGATTCAACGCACTGTCTCAAGAAGTTCTACCTGCAAAAATGAAGTCTTTTGTAGTGCGCCTTTATAACACGAACAGAATCTTATTTATCCCTCTGCAAACAACATGAGACACTACCTGCCATATTAGCCGGCACTGGGCTGGCCAAATTGCGAAGAGTGAAACATATAGCTTTTTTCTTCTGCGCGGCGGGTAATACGCCATCCCTGCGCAGTACGCAAATACTTATCGACATACCAGATGCCGACCATCATCATTGCCACGCTGCCATCTTCATTTGGCACCTCCATAGGGTTGAAGCACATGATGCGCCCGGTAGCCGTTTCACCATCTACCTTGATCTGCAGGTTCGCATTCAGATGATGGTAGTTCGGAAACATCGTCATAGCCTTTTTCAGAAAATCGATAGTCTCTGCCAGACCCCCTTCGGAGCCCCCTACTTCGCTGTAATCAATGTGGGCGTCTTCGGTGAAGACATCCACCAGTTCATCAAAGGCGTGACGATCTATGATGTCCGCGTAGTGATAACACAGATCCTGGATTTCCATGCGATCCGAAATTTCTTGCAGTGACAAGGTCATTGTCTATTCCTCAATCAAGCCACGCCTTAATGCCCAGGCGCTCAACTGTTATATAGATATCCGCCGTCTACGACGAGTGTCTCTCCGTTAATGAATGACGCCTTGTCGCAAGAAAGGAACATGACCGCATCTGCAATCTCCTGTGCCTCACCCCAGCGCTTCATGGGGGTTCTTTCAACAATTGCGTGATTAAGTTCCTCCATTTCCAGCACACCGGCTGTCATCCGGGTAGAGGTATTGCCTGCCGCTACACAATTACTGCGTATGCCACTACCGGACCATAGAGCGGCCTGGGTTTTGGCCAACTGCACCATTCCCGCCTTGCCTGCACCGTAACCCGGAACAAAAGGATTGGACATAAACGAGGTCAGCGAGGCTATACCGATAACACTGGCACCGCCGGGCAAATCGCTGGCGGCAAGCATATCGAAACAGGCCTCTGAAAGATTATTGCCTGAGATGAGATGCACTCTGACCATTTCTTCAAATACCGAGACTCTGGCATCGACACTGTCCGCTTCGGCAAACTTTACGTTGCCGGCATTATTCACCAGCACATCCAGGGCCGAGAGACTGTTGGCAACCGCAAGAATCTCATCGTTATCTGTTACTCGCAACTGGCGATAGTCAAAATCGCTAAAATCCTCGTCATACTCTCCAGGCCCGCTTCGCGTACCCGTGATAGTGACTTGGGCACCTGCCTCGGAAAAACCCTGGGCACAGGCCAGTCCGATTCCGCTGGTTCCTCCGGTGACCAGGACCCTGGCTCGGTCGAAGTCAAAACTTGCTGTTGCTGTACCCATTTTCTACCTCTTGGCTTTTACATAATAGATAACTGCCATCACTTGACCTCCGGCTTTGCGGGGAAGACGTCAAAATAAAACTTGAACTTCTCACGTAACTCATCCGGATCAAGGCCAAAGTCACTCTTTAGATTGTAAACTACCCTCCCCCCTTTCTCCCTGGGGTGAGCATCGATAAAGTCCTGCATTTCCTGTCGCGCCTGATTGGCGAGTTCCAGGCCTGCAACGGCGTAGATCTTTTCCACCATAGTCATATCGTCCGCCATAAACTCGTGAAATGGCACATGAATAGTGCGTTCAGTTGGCAGAAGGTGGATAGTCTCCTCCAAACGGCGCAACATCCTGGCAATACGGTCGGGCCAATAGCCTGTCAGCTCTGCTATCAGCGGCTTTTTCTGATTCATCCGCTGGCCATAGGCTGTCATGGTCAGGGTAGACTGGATAACGGATACCGGATCCCGGTGAGTTATTACGAAGACGGCATCATCAAAGCACTGTAACAGCTGCGGCAGGTTCTCCAGGTGCATGGGGGATTTAAGTACCCAGCGTGTGGGGCATTCGTCTGGCTGTAGAAACTGCATTACTTTTAGCACGGTTTTCATGTATTCGTAATGTGGCAGCTGATCCATCTTCAAGTAGTAGTCCCGCCACTGCGGCGAATAGGTGAACCACTCGTAGTTGTAGGAACCGAAATTTGGCATCATCAACTCGATTTCCTCGTTGATGTGGTCAGGATCCATGGGGTGCATGGCCGCCAGGTAGGGAACTGTTTGCTGCATCATCTCCCAGTTATCGGCACAGCGTTTGTAACGTGGATCGGTGCCGTCATCCAGCATGGCCTCCCCTGCCTGCGGAACCGGCTGCTCAGACTCCCAAAAGGGCATGGAGCGCAGGCGTGTGTCCGCCGCCATGAGATTTAGCAGATGTGTGGTTCCCGTGCGAGGAAGGCCCACTACAATGATCGGCTTTGCTATTTCTATATCGTGAATCTGTGGATAGTGATTAAGTACATCCTGAATCAGGAGACGATTCTTTGCGTGGTTAACCAGGCGGCCCCTGAGGCTAAGGCGCCCCAGGCCGCTAAGCCCCTCATCAGCCTCCCACTCGGCACAGATAACCCCCAGACGCACCATAAAGTCCATAGGACCGAAATCTGACAGCCCAGTAGCCTCTTGTGCCTCCGTCAGTATTTCATCGGGCACAAAATGTGTATCCAGCGTCTCCCCATATGCCAGCGCAGCACTTTGGAACTCGGAATAGACTGGATCAGCCAGGTCTTTAATGTGTATATCGGTCACTGGCAGACCCTCATTGTAGAATCGCAGTAAGAGACTGGCCCTGCCCACCCTTTAACAGCTTGATCTGCTGCTGCAGCCAACCTACCAGCCAAAAATTCCCAGTAGTGTGGGAAATTTCTGCATCCTCCAACAAGGCCTGGTGCACGGCAATGGAAAGCTCCGCAGCATCGGTATTATCTGGTTGTGCCGACAGCACGATATCAAGCAGGTGTAGTGCCTCTTCATGTTGCAGGGCACCGAATTTAGCGGCCGCCCTGCTCACTAGTGCCTCCGCGCCTGCAAGTTCCAAAAGATCTGAGTGTATTGCCCTTTGCGGCACGCTATAAAGCTCGGTGGTAGATTCATGCTTGAACCAGCCTGCATAGTTTTCCCAGATGGCGCGAACACTCCAGCTTACCTTGCCGTAGCCCTGCCCTACTTCACACTCCTGAGGGACTACAATTTCCCGCATCAACGTATGTACGTCTTTACCCTCGTTCATCCCTTTTACGGTTTCATCGTGAACGTGGTGAATGGCATCACGTATTGCGGTAACTTCGCGTTTGACCAACGCGGCCCCGATAATGGGCTCGTGGTGGCCATAGAGAATTACCTCGGGCTCCAGGTCCAGCACAGCCTGTGCTGCCTGTGCACAGGTCAGCGCATCCCGGTAGCGGTCTCCACGGATCGTGACCAGATTGGGAAAATGGCCAAATGGGCAACCAAAAAGGTTACCGGTAAAGCATATTTTATGCTGGGGCAACCAAACTATCAGGGAATCGTTGGTTTCAGCACCCATCTGGCCAATGAGCTCAATCTCCAGGCCACCCAGGATAAAGCTATAGCGATCCCGAAATAGAATATCTGCCGTTGGTCTGTCCTGGGCGTTGAACTGTGTGTAACCATGCTCTGCATAGCGCTTGAACACATCGACAAAATCATCGGTGAAACGAAACGCCGAACGCGCCTGGCGAAATAGTGCAAGGCGAGCATCGTATTGCTGGTGCTCTTTATTATTTTCATGGGCCAACACCTGGAGGCCGGCATTGCAGTCACGAAAGTACTTAACTCCTCCCAGATGATCCACATGCCCCTGCGTGAGAATTACATACTTGACTGAATTATCTTCTACAGCGGCAAGCGATTGATAGTTCTCCTGATGCACGGGAGCCTCAAAGCCCATACCGGTATTTATCAGGATATTCCCCTGGTGCGTCTGAATCAGATAACTGTTCGAGGTCCCTTCTGACATGCAGATAAAGTCATTTACCCTGTCGCAACGGCCAAACTCTGCAGCCGCGGGGGCATGGGAGCGAGTCTTGTAAATGGGTTCTCCCCGGCTTGTCATACTTCAATCCTCAGTGCTCTGTATAAGATTCGGCAATAAATTACGCCCGCGCCCTTGAAATTGCAACAACTTAATATCATGGTATTATTTTAAAGAAAGGGTCAGTATACTTATACAACCATCAATACTAAGGGATACATATGAAGGCGCCGCGCAAGGACACATTGGAAACCAGGCGCCAGATAGTCAACGCTGCAGAGAAGCTGTTTGCCGAACACGGCATCGACAATGTTGGCCTGTTGGATATCAGCCGGGAAGCCGGGCAAAAAAACCGCAATGCCGCTCAGTATCACTATGACAACAAAGCGAATCTCATCACCGCAGTATTGGACAGGCATACCGACGAGATCAACATACGCCGTGCACTGATGCTGGAACAGCTCAAAGACACGAAAAAGCCTCAGGTAGCAGATTTGATCAAAGTGCTGGTACTGCCGGTGGCAGAGCATGTTGCCTCTACCGGCAACAGCATGGCGTTTCTTTTGATAAACAGTCAGATGATGACCACCCAGGCTTTAGCAACCATGAGGAAGGAGCGGACCGCTAATATGCCTGAAGTAAAGCGACTCAATGCACTGTTTGCCAAGGTATTGCCCAAGGCATCAGCGGAAAAGCAGAAAGCCAGACTGCTGTTAGTCCAATCGATGCTGCACCACGGACTGGCCAGCTTTCACAGTCTATACCCAGGGAAGAGCAATAAAGGGTTTGTAGAATCCCTGTGTACTGGCATTGAGGCGGTACTTACCGAGACGTAAAGCGTCAGGAGTTGCTGAACAAGTCTTCCGCCCGCGCTTTAAGACCCTGAGCACAGCGATTAAACCCCTCTTCCACCGCCGGCCCCATCATCTCAATCATCGGCTTCATTGCCTCACCACTGAACTCGTCAATAGACCAATAACGGCAACTGGTGTCATCAATAGGGACAATCCTTTGTATGCGGTCCGCATGTATGGGGTCGCCAGGCTTGTTCTCCATCGACCAGACGATGGTATGGAATGGCTCCAGCCTGGTAATGGATTCCACCTGCTGCTGCAGGCCATTGCCCAGGTCCACTTGCATGGTTAACGCCGCTCCCAACCTGGCCTCGCCAGTGATCTGGGGGCAGAATGTATTCCACTTCGAGTAGCTGGCAAAATCCAATAATACACTCCAAACCAACTCTGCAGGTGCATTAATTGTGACCTCCGCTGAAGACACGCTATTGTCAGTAATCATTGACGCCTTCCTCTTAAGAGCCTAGGGCGCCCCTGAATAATGGCCCTGCATCGCTCCCTCCTTAAGATATATTTTTCACCCCTGACCTTGCCGGTACCGCTGATCATATATTCTATACTCTCTGTATTGTTATTATAAACAGTGAAAAAACAACAACCCTTGCGGGTTTTAAAAAGGACGACCATGGGTACAGGTGAAACCAGCTCCGCACCTCGAAAATGGGGCCGCCCCAGAGACACACTGCTACATACAGAAATCTTAGATGCCACTGCAGAACTGGTAGAAGAACTGGGCTATGAAAAAACCACCACGGAGAAAGTGGCCAGTCGCACCGGGGTCAGCCGCGCCACACTCCACCGCTGGTGGGATGGCAAAGGGCAGCTGGTAATTGAGTCACTTATGGAAAAGCGAAAACACCCGCCTGTTGCTATACCTGATGACTTTGACGCCGGGCTCGAAGAACTGATCCGGTCAATGGTGGACAGCATTGTAGGGTCCCACAACCTGGATGCGCTATTGGGATTGGAATACGACTCCCGCTACGATGCAAAGCTTGAAAAAACTCTGCGCTCCAGCCGGGTCGAAACGACAAACGTTATAGAGAGTGTATTTCGGCAAGCCAAGGATTCAGCGCGAATATCGAAGGACTTTGAAGAAGACACCGTCTACCATCTGCTCTATGGTGGCGCGATGATGATAGGCAATCACTCACGTAGTACCAGCAAGAAAGAAATCTCTGAACAACTGCTCACCTTTTTCAGGCTCGCGCTAACCAGCAAATAAATGGCTGACAAGAAAAAACCCGCAGCCTTTCGGTTGCGGGTTTCTTTTAACGCCCAGGCGGAAGAAATTACTTCTTCTTGGCTTTCGCTCTGGATTTAGCCTTTGCTTTTTTTGGTGCTGCTTTAGCCTTGGCCTTCTTGGGAGCTGCTTTGGCCTTTTTAGCTGCAGGCTTGGCTTTCGCTTTAGCCTTGGCTTTTGTAGCTGGTTTCTTTTTTGCAGCAGGCTTGGCTTTTGCTTTGCGCTTTGGAGCTGACTTGTTGGCAGCTGCCTTCAGCTTTTTGGCAGCAGCACGTGCTTTTGCCTCAGCTTTTTTCTCGGCGGCCTTGGCCTTTGCAAGTGCTTTCTTTTCAACAGCCTGTACTTGCTTGGCCAGCTTCTTCTCCATCGCCTGCAGTTTCTTGGCATCAGCCTTGGCGCGAGCTTTCACCCACTTCTCAGCGTACTTCGCCAGCGCTGCCATTTTATCCAGCTCGGCCCTTGCGGCCATCTCAGCCTTTCTAGCCATGGCTTTTTCCTGAGCTGCCAGTTTCACGGCCTTCAGGCGAGCGGCTTCGGCTGCATCATTCGCTCGACTTTTTGCAGCGTTCAACCTGGCGCGCACTGCCTTGATACGAGCGGAGTTCTTTTTGGAGGCGTTCTGTGCAGCTTTAAGAGTTCGCTTGTTGCCCGCAGAAGCCTTCTTGGTGGCTTTCTTGCGTGCAGCTTCAACTTTTTTGCGCGCAGCGGCGAGAGCTTTCATTTCTGCATCCAGGCTCTTTTGCAGTTTAGCAAGTGCCTCAGTTGCTTTTGCTACCGCCGGTGATACTGCCTTCTTCGCTGCTGAAGCTGATTTAGCAGGTGCCTTCTTCGCTTTACGAGCAGGTGCTTTTTTTGCTGCAGCCCGCTTTTTCGCTGGTGCTTTCTTCTTAGCCGTTGCCATTATGTTTATCTCCAAAGTTATCGTTCGAGTAACGCAGGTCGAAAAATAGCAACAAAATTATGCAGTTACAACAGATATGGCAAAGAAAAAGCACACAGAAACCCGCCTATAACCGATGAAACCAGCATCAAAACAGGAAAAGATCACATTGAACTCTCACCAATACCGATAAATACACTGCTATTATAGTCTTTTATTACATTTTAAAATCACATGGCAAGGTTTCATCTCGCCCTAGCTTTCGGAGAAAGCAAAAATCAGCGATGCAAAAAAAAAATAAAAAAAAGAGCACTTTTGTGCTCTTTTTTCTATTTTGGTAGTTTTTTATCAATCATCCAGTGCAGCTAACACCCTGTTACGAATTTCGTCGACGCTGCCTACCCCTTCAATCCGGTAGTAGGTCGGTGCATCATTGCCCGCCATGTCCTGGTAAAAACCAATCAACAAACTGGTCTGCGAATGATACAAATCCAGGCGCTTACGTACAGTATCTTCCTGATCATCATCACGCTGAATCAGTGGTTCGCCAGTTTCATTATCAAGGCCTTCATTTATGGGGGGGTTGTGCTGGACATGATAGATCCGGCCAGAACCCGGGTGGACGCGACGCCCTCCCAGACGAGAAACAATCTCTTCGTCCGCTACAGCGATCTCAACAACGCCATCAATAACCACACCTTCCTGAACCATGGCCTGGGCCTGGGGAATAGTGCGAGGGAATCCGTCAAACAAAAAACCATTGGCACAATCTGCCTCGGTAATGCGCTCCTTAACCAGACCGATTATAATATCATCTGAGACCAGGCCGCCCGCATCCATAACTTCCTTGGCCTTGATACCAAGTTCAGTACCGGCTTTTACCGCTGCACGCAGCATGTCGCCCGTGGAAATCTGGGGGATGTTGTACTTCTCGGTAATAAACTGGGCCTGGGTGCCTTTACCGGCACCGGGGGCACCCAATAAGATTAATCGCATTTGGTAGTACCTCGTCTTCGCTTGTTCTCGGGCCAATTTTTAAAGCCCTGCAGTATATGGGTGTTTTAGGAGGGCCGTAACGATACACAGCACATGGTTAGGATACAAGCCCTCAGGAGTGCTTGGCCCGCTCCCATAATACATCCAACTCATCTTCATCCAGAATAGACAAAGGTCGACCATCTTTAACTGCCAATGCCTCCATCACCTTGAATCGATGCTCAAACTTGGAAGAGGCCTCGCGCAGACTTCCCTCAGCGTCTACCCCCAGATGTCGGGCCAGATTGACGCATGTAAAAATAACGTCCCCCATTTCATCACGTACTTCGCCCAGTTTGCCGTTACACATGGCCAGCCGAAGCTCGTCCACTTCTTCCTGTAGTTTTTCCAATACGAAAGAAGCGTCCGGCCAGTCAAAATTGACGCGGGCTGCACGTTTTTGCAGTTTCTGCGCTCGTGGTAATGCCGGCAAGGCCACTGGCACATCATCAAGAGCGCCAGATTGAGATTTTGCGGCGCGCTCTTCTTCCTTAATCCCTTCCCAGCTTTCCTTGACTGAATCTACGGAGGTTTGAGCCGAAACAATACCTTCCAATTCCCCATCGGCAAATACATGGGGGTGTCGCCGAATAAGCTTCTGGGCCAGCACATGCACAACCTGGGGGAAATCAAACAAGCCCTGTTCCCGGCCCAACTGGGTATAAAAAACCACCTGGAACAGCACATCTCCCAACTCTTCTGCCACATGAAGATAGTCGCCATGCTCAATCGCATTGGCCAACTCGTAACACTCTTCCAGTGTGGAAGGGACAATACTTTTAAAATCCTGCTTCAGGTCCCAGGGACATCCGTGCTCGGGGTCTCGCAAACGCTCCATCACGCGCAGGAGATCAGCCATATCGTAGTGTTCATTCACCATGAGGATTACTCACTCACCCGCACAGCAGTGATCACATTTTTCAGCCTGTTTATGCGCTCAAGCAATTTGGAAAGAGAAGCAAGGTTTGGCACTTCTACTCTCAGCCGCATCGTGGCGGTGTGTTCTTTCTTATTGGTCTGGGTGTTGATAGTGAGAACATTGATTCGAGCGTTGGCAAACAAGCCGGTAATATCCCGCAGCAGGCCGTGGCGGTCATAAGCTTCGATGGCTACATCCACCTCGTAATTATCAGTAGGAGAACCGCCCCACTCCACCTCAATCACCCGTTCCGGTGAGACGTCCTGTAATCTCACCAGGCGGGCACAATCTGAACGGTGGATGCTCACCCCCCTGCCCTGGGTAATAAAACCGGTAATTGCATCGCCCGGCAGAGGCTTGCAGCAGCCAGCCGTATGATTGAGCAGGTTACCTACACCGTGAACCTGTACCTCGGCACGGTAACGCCCGCCACCGGGACGCGCAAGCTTGAGTTGCGGTTCTTGCCGTCGCTCCACCAGGCCATGGGCAGCGTTGAGAACCTGGGCTGAAGAAATGTCACCCGAACCCACTGCGGCGTACATATCTTCCACGGTATTCATGGATACCTTGCGGGCTATTCGCTGGTAATCAACGCTGGTTAACGCCAGCCTTTTAAACTCCCGCTCCAGAAGATGGCGGCCCGCGTCAATATTGTCTTCTCTAGCCTGAGTCTTAAACCAGTGCTGGGCCTTGGCGCGGGCCCTGGATGTTCTCAGGTAGCCCAAACCCGGCTGTAGCCAATCGCGCTTTGGGCTGCCCTCTTTGCTTGTGAGGATTTCTACTCGTTCTCCGGTTTGCAACGCGTAGGTGAGAGGAGCAATAGAGCCATTTACCTTGGCACCACGACAACGGTGCCCCACCTCGGTATGCACATGGTATGCGAAGTCCAGTGGAGTTGCGCCGTGTGCGAGATTAACCACGTCACCCTGGGGGGTAAAAACGTAAACTCGGTCCTGCGCCACATCGAAGCTGAACTGTTCTGCGACACCATCGCTATCCCCGGTTTCCTCATGCCAATCCAACACCTGCCGCAACCAGGCTATCTTCTCTTCGTAGCTGCTGGCCATAGCCGCTTCGGTGTCTGACCCTTTGTATCGCCAATGAGCACATACGCCCAGCTCTGCCTCATCGTGCATCTGGTGAGTGCGTATTTGCACCTCGAGAATCTTTCCCTCGGGCCCGATTACCGCCGTGTGCAATGATCGATACCCGTTCTCTTTAGGACTGGCTATGTAATCATCGAACTCATTGGGTATGTTGCGCCACAAACCATGAACCAGTCCGAGAGTGGCATAACAGTCCTTGACCTGGGGCACCAGAATACGCACGGCCCGGATATCGTAAACCTGGGAAAAGCCGATTCCCTTACGCTGCATCTTCCGCCAGATGCTGTAGATATGCTTGGCGCGCCCGGCGATCTCAAATTCAAGACCTGCTTGACTGAGCACCTGTGTCAGCTGCTCCCTTACTTGCTCAATAAAGTGATCACGTTCCAACCGCTTACCGTCGAGAAGTCGAGCGATCTTGCGATATGCATCAGCGTAGATATAGCGAAACGACAGATCCTCCAACTCCCATTTCAGATGACCTATACCCAAGCGATGAGCCAAAGGGGCATACACATCGAAAACCTCCCTGGCCACAGGCTCGCGCCGCTGCTCATCGTTTTTTACTGCTCTGATA
>ERZ1046740.2240-NODE-2240-length-12634-cov-5.655140_pt1 | contig 12634 bp, 5 predicted proteins | sample MGYA00383093_ERZ1046740 | MGnify/ENA primary metagenome ERZ1046740 (study PRJEB29581, sample SAMEA5548363) | metagenome | biome: marine; feature: coastal; material: water | depth 25 m | study: Short-term variability in the microbial, nano- and picoplankton...
ACAATTTCACGATTCCAGTGCCGTCAACGGTGAGCGCACCGCCGATGCGATTCTGACCGACCAAGTCCAAAATGCCAGCATTGACCGCGGTCCCGCCTGTGTAGGTGTTGGCGGCATTGAGTGTCATGGTGCCTGAACCGTTCAGCACGATATCACCAGCACCACTGATGCCGCCTCCCCCAAAGTCCGTACCCTGGGTGATGTTGTCGCTGCGGTTCACCGTAAAAGTGCCTCCCGAGTTCACGGCAATGGAGCCGTCAGATCGCATCGAGCCCCCGGTAAAGTTGAGTTCACCGGCATTGTTCACAATGGTGGATGCGGCCTGAAGCGAACCGCCGGATAGATTATACTGAGAGGCATCACCCGTTCCACTGGAGTTAATCGTCAAGTCTGCGGTAGTCACCGTGCCGTTTGACTGGTTCACAAATCCCGCGCCGGTTCCTGCACCGAGGTCGATCGAAGTCGTTGCGGTCAGGGCGTAGTCTTGATTGACGTTGAGGGTCGCCGTGATGGGTGAAGCTTCGTCGTTGACGATGATCGTATCTGAAATATCGGATGTAGCAGGAAGTATTCTGACGCTGACATTATCGATACCCACACCCCAGAAACCACTGAAATGGCCTCCTTCAAAACTGAGTGTCGTGGTCGTCGCTGTGGCGGTGAACTGGTATGATTTTGTAGCCCACGCTGTCTGGCCTGCTTGCGAGGTGAATACCACGGTTTGGTCCGGACCACCGACATCATAAGTAATGGTCAAGCTTCTCGCGTCGAATGCAACTGCGCTGTAGTCAAATTCAAGTTGATAATTTGCCCCAACCTCCGTAGCGAAGGTTTGACTGATAATACCAGCATCGCCGGATGAGTGCTGCAGCTGAAGAAACTGGTCGCCGTCTGAGGGCGCGGATGTGTTAGGTTCTGCTCCTTGACCCGTGTCCCAGTGATCCATGACAACAACGCCACCTGTGGCAGCCTTCTGGCCAGCGTCGGCGATGGACCAACCTGTAAGCGATGTATTTCCAGCCGCCAGTTGGGAAAAGCTTCCCGCGGTTGCGTCAGGCGCCTCAAAGCTGCCGTTCGTGATCAAGTTCGGCTCTGAAATTTTTACAACTCTCACATCATCAATGCCTATACCATAGAAGCCTCCGCCAACAGATTCCCCCGTAAAACTGATACTGGTTGTGGTTGCCGTAGCTTGGAACTCAAATGTCTCGGTCTGCCATGCTTGCATGGGCGTTCCCGTATTATACGTCACCGACTGGTTGGAGCCTCCTGCGGAATAAGCGAGAACGACTGAGTGCGTGGTAGTGTCGACACCGCTGTAACCAAAGGTAAGCCTATAAGTTGCCCCCACCTCGGTAGTAATATTCTGGGTAATCGTAGCGGCACTGGAACCTGAATCCTGCAGTTGAAGATACTGATCACCCTCTGCAGCCACGGTATTGGCCTCAGCACCAAAACGATCCCAATTATCAATCAGCCAGACATCACTGCCACTGATCGCCCAGTTGCTCAGGCTAGTATTTCCGACACCATATGATCCAATGCCATTGTATGGAAGATCAGGAGAATCAGGTGCCTCAAAGCTACCATTGGCTACCAGATCAGGCTCAACGAACTCACCCACGGTGACCGTCGCATCGTTTTGAATGATGACGTTATCAACGTCGTTGATGTCCTGAAAAGCCAGATCTGTCGAGGTATCGTAAATCACCGTGACGCCCACCTGTGCGGTGGCGCTCAATGATAGCGTAACCTGATCGGTACTGCCGTCCAGTTCATCCCAGACAATGGTCATATCGGCGGTGGCCGTTTGTCCGTCTGTCAGTCCCGCCACAGTATTGTCGAACTGGACCGATATCGGCTCAGTCTCAGGCGTGGGATTGAGTATAACTAAGGGGGCCGCCGTCAGACTGCTAAATGCTCCCGCATGGGACTGGCTGCTGAGAGTGATGCTGCTGATCTCGACATTGGCAGGACCAGTGTAAGACAGATCGATGGCGTGGGTGGACTGATCCTCTTCCAACAAATGATCTAGGGACGTATTATTGGCACTTACAGTGATGATCTCCTGATAGTCCGAACTCACAGTGATATCAGCAGTAGCGTAGCCGTAGAGGTCGCCAGTATCGCTGCCCGTCGCCTTTGCATTGACAAACCAGCCCGTCACACCTGTAGGCAATGTTGCGGTAACCGTCCAAGTTCCAGCAGGACTCTCGACCAACGAATCAGCGGCGATTTCAGTCCAAATCAAGTTAGTGTCGATACCGCTGGTTATATCGTCGTTACCAGTCGTATAGACCAAAGAGGCGCTGTTCAAAGTTTTGGTTGAGTCAAAAACGACCGTTGCCGTGTTCGCAACTAAGCCGATGCTCTGCTGCACACACCACGGCGTGCCGGTGTTGATGATGCTGTCGGCGAAGTCATAAGACTCTGGGCTATGCCAATTGCCGCCATGTCCCATGCTGGGCTTCAGCGCGACCATGCGCGTCCCAGGAGCGCCATGGTAGGTATAGGCCAAACTGTCCATCAGGAAGTGCGGCTCCTCGGGCCAAGAAAACCACAGCACGGGCATGGTGGCATTGCCGATCCGGATCATAGGGTCCCACACCTGCTTGTAGCCCTCGTTGCTGCCTAATGCCGCACCGTAATGGTTTCTGGAATCATACAAATGGCCGCAACCATAAGTCGGGATCGCAAGATGGAACCGGGTATCAATGCCGATCACCGTACTGGTGATCACCCCGCCCCAGGAAAAACCCGAAAGACCGACCTTAGTAGCATCCACTTCGGGAAACGAACGCAAAAGCGAGTTGGCTAATATGCAGTCGGCCACGGCATGATACATCCACTGATCGGAGATCGGACTCACCCCCGTGTCGCCATAGGTGCCAACGCGCCATGGCCCGGCCATGGCATGCTTCACCCATCCGCCATTATTGACATCCGTCTGCCCTTCAACCGCGATGCTGATGGCGGCATAGCCGCGGTCCGTCCATTTCTGCACCCAAACTTTATGAGCTGTTCCACCGCCACCATGAACCAGCACCATGCCAGGCACCGGACTGGCAGCACTCGCGCCAGCGGGAATCCCAACCCAAGCATAAACGCGGGTCGGATTACCGAGGTAATCCAACGCATCAAAATAGATCGCTTTGAGATCCCCTGCAGAAACCGTCGTTGAGGTGCCCGGGGTAGCATCATCGCTATAGATCGCCGGAGCAGTCAGCATAGCAGCGTCTGTGCCGAGTGCCGCCACGGTCGCAAGGTCGGCCGTGTAATCGGTTGCATACAGCCCTTTGACCGAGCAAAGGCCAAGATAAGCAAGTAGGATATTTTGAAGTATTTTCATGAATTGAGGGGGTTTAGGAGAACAAACTAGTAGGCACGGCTCTGGCTATAACCGAACGTTAGGATTAACATTTAGAGAGAGAAAAGAGACCATTCGCGGCCCGGATCAAAAACTGGAGTATAACATTTACCGGAGAAACGCCTATCCCTTATCCAACCGATGAACATCCGATCACTACTAACAGATATCAATGGCCTTAAGGGCACCTCCGACTTCGGGCAAAGCGACTCCAAGTTTCGGCGCAACTTCACACTCAGTGAGGTAACAGCATTAGCAACCCATCTGACTCTTCCAAAGCCCCATTCGTCGTTACAAAATCGGTAATAACTTTGACTTTAATTTTGCCCTGCTTCCGTTCATCCACATCAGTTATGAAGCATAAATAACGCTGATTCTGGTGAGACCTGTGCAGGTGGAATAACGGATCGTATTGTCTTCGATGACCCAGCCCTTCGACCAGTTCACACCGATCAGGCCGATCTGTTCGGCGGTCGGCGGCGACCACGGTTGTCTCAGCATTCACTCCAGAACGCTTCCCACAGCCGCGCAAAAAAATCAGCCGTGTCCCCCCAATTGCGTGACTTCGCCGACTTTATTCATTCTTCAGTTAGTTCTTGGGCCATACCTTGAGCTTAATCTTCTTGCCACCATGGGCCCCGAATGGGCCGGGGGCAGGAATTCCTGAATTTCTTTTCTCTCCGAAATAGTCGGTATCAAGTCGATACGGGGTTCCGTCGCGGTTTTCAAAAGGTGCGTCTGGCACCTGCGCGCGTCCGAGCAGTTCAGACGTAATGAGCGGGCGCGTGACCGAAGCCTGCCAGTCGGGGTCGACCTTCATCTCGAGCCACCAGGCGCCATCCTTTTCAACCAACTTGATTGCGGGATCAAAATCCGGTTTCGTGATGGCGTTGCGTTCCTGACTGCTTGGCTTGGCCCCGGCGAGATAGACATTTCCGGCCGCCGTGATTTCAAATTTCTCGATATCGTACGCAGACAGCGCCTTCGACTTCACAAACAGGTTGTTGTAGAAGCGGTCATCGTGCTGATCCGCCGTGATGCCGAAGCGATCGATCAGCGGCTGTTCCAGCAGAGGCAAAGCAGCCACGCCCGCATCCGGAATCACCTCCGTGCTGTGCGGCTTGAAAAAGGGTGTCGCCCGATGGCCAAGCTTCGCCCAGATCGTATGCGTTCCGGCGATCAGGTTATGCACATAGGCCCCGCCTCCGCTGGCATCAAGGATTCCGTTGCGAGAGAGCAACATGTTATTATCGATCAACATCGGACCATGATTCATCTCGAACATCAGGTCGTTGCTGTTGTCATGAAGGAGATTCCCGCTCACGCGCGCGCCCTGGCTCATCCAGTCGAGCCAAATGCCGCCCCAATGGGCACACCGATAAACATGGTTGTCGGCGATGACAACATCGATGGCTCCGTGCAGCTTAATCCCGGCCGTTTCGCAGCCGCCATAGTTATGATTCTGGCGAATCTCATGAATCTCATTGCCGGTAATAGTTGAAAACGCTGGCCCCAGACTTCCGACAATGCCCGCCTGCCCGCAGTGCAGAATATGGTTGTTCCGCACAAGATGGCTTCCGATCGTCTCCTTGTTCCAGCCGTTCTTCAGTCCGAGCCGAATCGAACGGAAATAATTACGAGCATTATCAAACTCGTCACCATGCTTGCCCAGAGTGAGACCTGTGCAGGTGGAATAACGGATCGTATTGTCTTCGATGACCCAGCCCTTCGACCAGTTCACACCGACCAGGCCGATCTGTTCGGCGGTCGGCGGCGACCACGGCGTCGCGGCCTGTTCCAGAGTGAATCCGCGAACCGTGATATAGTTCCGAAACGGTTCCTCGGGATAAATGACCGACTGGCGCACGTTGATTTCCACCAGTTCTTCGTTCGGGTTTATATCTTTAAACTGCGCCCAGATTGTCGTGCTGTTTTCATCCACCTCGGCAAACCAATAACCGGCATCCGATTCTGACACCGGAGGTAACGGCCGCGTCTTAAATACCAGCACAAGGGCCTGCCTGCCCGAAAGGGGTTGATTCAGATTAGCCTTAAATTCCTGAAAATGCGTCCATTCCGCCGTGAGCCCAGCGTTCAGCGTCCCGAGCAGCTCGCCCTCCGCACTCTCTTTCCGGATTTCCACCAGCCCGCCACCAATCGGAGATCCCGTACTGAGGATCAGCTGCTCCACCTGTTCCTTTCCGAAATCCAAGTCAAAGCTCAGCCAGTCCCCGTCCTTAACCGGACCGAGGCATCGTTTATTCTTCGAAACCTCCACCACAGGAATATCCCGGCTTCGGGCAGATGCATCGACCGCATTCACCTTCGCAACGCCCTGCCCTCTCAGAAACTCAACATTCATGAGTTCGGATTCAGACTCATCCGCTGCGTCGCCGCCCAAAACCGACGACTTGCGTGGGGCCTCTTTGAGCCAATGCCCGTTCAAATAGACTGCACCGGTATGATACGGCTGACTCGCCTCATACCAGTCCCCATGAATCAGGTCGCTGTACGGATTGAAATCGCCGAAAAAGCGGTTGGGAAGCGACACCGTCCAAACATCCCCTTCGACCTTTTTCCAGCCTTTGATGACTTCAGATCCCTTGATCGTCACCTTCTCGCCGGGTGCCGCCTGGTAGGTGATGCGTTGGGCATCGGATGTGCCGCCACGCGGCGGATTGACGCGCTCGCGGTAGACGCCCTCATGCACCGTAATCGTATCGCCGGGCTGCGCGATTTCCGCTGCAGCTGAGATCGTCTGGAAGGGTTCTGATGGGAAACCCTGATTCGAGTCGAGGCCGTTTGGCGATACATGGTACTCTGCTCCGCAGAGGGAGCAGGCAGTTCCAATGGTGAACAGCATTATTGTAAGAGTCATCTGACGAATGTTATTTTTGATCATGTCTAATTGGTCTCTCTATTTTGCTCAGGCTGTTTAGGTCAGCACGACGGACATACCGTCATAGGCAGGGATAAGGCCTTCCGGCAAGAGCGTTTTCTCCATCTCTGCATGGGGGGGCTGCAGGTTTCGTGCGATATGGGTGAGAATGATTTTTGCATCCGGTTTCAGTACCTTTCCTTTCACCAGGGAATGATTCATGTGGCGAATCATGGTCATGTCGTTATGGCTGAAAATTCGAGGATCTCCCGCTCTCTCGCCGCACGTGGCGTCCCAGATGATGGCATCGAGTCGCTTTTTCCGGAGAGTGTTCCATGTGTTTGCCAGTAGCCAGGAACCGTCTGTCGCGTAGAGAACACTCCTCATAGCCCCCTCAATCAGGTAGATCATGCATTGTTCGTTCGAGTCAGCTACATGGTGATTGGACTCAAGCCCGGTGATTCCGAGTCCGTCAATGCTGAAGGTTTGCCCAATCACAACAGGACGCTTCTCAATGCGATCTGAGTCTGGCACCTTTTTCAGTGCTTCCGGGTCTCCCCAGAATTTCAAAGGTCCAAGATCGGCATCCCTTGAATTCGCGATTTTCAGAATAGAGGCTTCGTGCAAGTGATCCGCGTGTGTATGCGTCAGCAGAATATCGGTAATGGCTGCGGGGTTCACATCGTACCGTTTCATGACATCCAGCACTGTATAACCACAATCAATCAGGATATGGCCATTGACCAACATCGACGACGTGCCTCGCGTCTGACCTCTTGAAAGTTTCTGACTCAAAGGTGGATACCTCTTTGGCCAATTGGCCGCACCCGTCCCTAGAAAGAGCAACTCTAGCTTCGTTTCCGTAGGGCTGCTTGCGGCGTTGATCCCCTCTAGCGGCTTGCCTCCTGAGGCATGGGCAGCGCTAGAAAAGCCTCCCGTCGCAAGCGAGGCGGCACCTATGGAGGTGATTGCTAAAAAATCGCGCCGGCTTGGCTTATTCTCGTTCGATTGAGTCATATTGTGAATTTCTTTCGAATGATTATTTTCTCTTGGCGAACAGTGGCGTTCACGTATTGGGTTTTCCACGATACAGTGACACGCCATGTTCGATGCTTCTATTGACCTCTTCGACCCACGAGCAGTGTAGCGGACCATCCGTCAATTTTCAGGATCTGACCTGTTTTGTTATCCCGATCAATGTATTTTTACTTACCGTAGAGTAACACAGCAAACCACTCCCGACAATCACGTGATCACGTGATGTGGTTACAGTCGAACAGCTTCAAGAAGGATGTTGTTGAATCATGAACCTAGATTCGGGAGTTAGAAGCAAGGAGTCAGAAGTTAGCTGTTCTGTGTCAGCGATTTACCAACAATGAAGATCTCGCCAGATTGGCGAAGCCCTATTCGATTGTAAACAACTGACCATCTGAGACTCACTTCTAGCTACTAACTTCTAACTACTCTTTTTAGGATCAAACACCAAGCATGCACACGCCCCTCCCTTCGCTTCTGCAGTCTAAATTAAGCATTCCAAAAAACTCTTACGCGCACCCTCGGCCTCAAAGATCCAAGAGCGGCAATTCCCACGGTTGATCACATGGCAATAAGCATTCTCATATTCAATCCGCACCTTGCGAGCCATAAACACATTCACTAACCTAAAATAGAATAAGTCAGCATTTGTTTGTTAGAATGCGTGGACTGACCCCGTATTCTTCCCCCGTATTCTTCCCTTGTCAGATTGGAAGTAGTCTACCAACTCTCCCGGCTTCCGCCTAGTCACGCGATTGCGTGATGGAGATTTGTCCACCTAATAATGGCAAAATCCGCAAACTCGTCGGCGACTGCGGCCACCGCGACCGCGTCTGTTCGTGCATTTCGTAGATACCTAAGTTAGGCTCTGCATTTCGTTTACAACCGCTTGCGCTAGAGAGCTCTTCCTCCTTCGACGATCCTACGGCGGACGTGTCGGGCGAGACGAGGGAGATGACAACGCTCCAATCCGAGATAAGCGGCCCTGCTCTTGCTGGGTCTGTGCGCTTCCGCCACGGGGTCAGCGCTGCGTCAGCTGGGCACCCTAACGCCGTGCATTGGATTGGAATTGCTTGGCGTGTTCCGACCTTGCGGCGACTGGGGACAGGCGCCCTCCCCTGAACCATCCCATTCTTAGGGACTGGCTATTAAACATATCCTGCGAAAACCACAGAGCCGATGCACCGCGTGTCGATTTTATTGCCTACTAGTCATTCTGACTCTGAATGTCCCCCAGCCATCATTCCAATTCTTGAATCAAAGCCCGAATTTCAATATTAAAGCACTACTCATCAATCGGAATAAAGACAACCGCTTTCAGATTGAACAATGCCTTCCCCTTTTTCTGGCCAAACCCAATCGTACACTTAGTTGTGCCGACTTGATTCAGTTCGATCAAGCCAAGATCAAGCAATTCAAAGTCTTCCCATTTCCCCTTCGAGGCAGGCACCTTTGCGGTCATGCTTTGACCTGAAATCGTCAGTTTTACATCGCTGCCCGCATACGCTTTCGGGCACGAATAGAGAAACTTAACCGCATACTTCCCTGGGGCCGGCACATCCACAGTCCATGTAGCCGTATCCGCTGGATCCGTCCAATAGCCAATGTAAGTATCACTCTGCAAGACGTTGACCTTGCCGCTCAACTTGGCATCGGGAGCGTCCAGATACAATTCGTTGCCCGATAGCTTGAGGGATACAACTTTGCCTGACTTCGATGTCTGAAGCCCCCGATAAGCAATCCGCAAAACGGTCGCATGTGGTGTCGGCTTCGCGGGCGACAGGTCGATCGCAAGGCCAACTCCAGAAAGGGTCGATGGCAGCGTGACACCTTCATAAGTCGTGACCTTAACCTCGTCTGCAGAAAAGCCTGGAAGCGTCAGTTTCCCGTCCTTCGGCCAATTAAATACATAGGCAAAGAGTTCACCGACCGCCGGAGACGATGCCTTTGATTGTGCGAGGGCACCCCAAGCTGGTGATTTCATCTTGATGTATTCAGCTCCATAAACGGCATCGGAGTGAGCCTTATTCCACGCGCCCATTTGCAACAACAGATCGGTAGAACCTTGAGGCCAAGAACCATCCGCATAAGGCCCGACATTGAGCAGCAAGTTGCCACCCTTGGTATTGATGTCGATCTGCTTTTGCACGAGCTCATCGATACGCTTCCATCTGGTGTCACTCTTTTTATATCCCCATGAGTGATTGACCGTCCAGCACGCCTCCCACACGTGATCCAAAGCCGTTTTCGGTGTCTGATTCTCAGGAGTCCCGAAATCCTTTTTAAAACGATTTCGCTTGGCTACGCGGTTATTAATAATCAACTCGGGGCTTAGTTCACGTAGATAATTGTATAAATCCTTCCCGTCTTCCAAGCTCCACCAGTTGGCCCAATCTCCATCAAACCACAATATCGCTGGATCGTAGCGATCAATGAGTTCCTTCAGCTGCCCCTTCATATAAGTGACATAGCCCTCCTTATCGTTCATCGGAGTTTGCATACCTCCGACAATCGAAACGCGTTGAGACGGATGGTGCCAGTCTGTGAGCGAGTAATAGAGTCCGAATTTGAGGCCATACTGATCACAAGCCGCTTTGAGTTCCCCCAGAATATCACGGTCGAAGGTGGTCGCTTCGCCTAAATCGTATTCAGTATAGGCACTGTCCCAAAGACAGAAGCCTTCATGGTGCTTTGAGGTAATCACCATGTATTTCATACCCGCTTCGATTGCGGTCTTTACCCAGAAATCTGCGTCCAGTTTTTCCGGCTTAAAATCGGCTGCGAGCGGGATATATTCCTCAGGTGTTATTTTTGCCCAGCGTTGAATCCATTCAGCGTATTTTGGAACGGATTTCCCCTGCCACTCACCGCCTAGAGTTGAATAAACCCCGTAGTGTATGAATAAGCCGAATTGCGCGTCCGTAAACCACTGCATCCGCTCATTGTAAGCGTCTTCGGTTTCAGGAATCAGTTCGACAGCACAAACGGATTTGATTGAGAGTGCTGCGCAAGTAGCAATGAGAGAACAGGTTTTTAAGTTTAGTTTCATAATTAAAAAATTCAATGTAAAGGACCGAACGGTATCCGCAATTTCAATACGCTAGGGCGTGGTCCAGACGACACCGAGAAAACGAACATCTGAGTCGCAATGAATAAGTTTTTCATCATCTCTTTTTCTCTGTTGAGCTTACGGGGCGGATCCACATGCAGTGCCCACCGCCGGGTGCCATTTTTGCGTCGATGATGTCCGCGCTGCTTACCTGCCCTTTTCGAATCTGGTATGATTCGCGGTTCTTGATGTAATGAGTATCCGGTGCATCTTCGTAGAAGGTGACCTCGTAGCACTGCCCTTTTTCAAGGAAGTCCAATGAAATCTGTAGCGTGCCACCTTGTTCGTTTATAACACTTCCGACAAACCATTGGTCGCCGCTGCGCCGGGCAGTCGTGATGTGCTTGCCGATGGAACTGTGGACCACCCTTGATTCATCCCAGGTTGCCGGCATGTGTCGGATAAACTCAAACAGGTCGGCCTTCTTTGCATATTCTTCGGGGGCATCAGGCAGGATGATCAAACCACTGGATATGACCAGCGTTCTCGCGGTTTCAGAGACAACTGTCGTGTTATAGCTGTTCTTTATGAGCGGGCCCTTCTGTCGTTCACCGTTGTTGATCCCGTTTAAACCATACGCGCCATTGTTCTGATCCAGCGGTCCCGAGAGGGCATTGATCATGCTCATTTTTAGAAATGCTGTAGGGGTAAAGGCTTTTCGACAATCCTGCTGGCAATGACAAAATTCGCGGGTAATCGCATTGGGCAGCGTGCGGCTGACACCCGTCATGGGACAGGGGTTGTCATGAAAATTTACCAGCAGCCGATTTGCAGCCGTCTCCTCAACAGCGGTTCGCGTGAATTGAGCGTTGTCGCCCATAAACCCGTACTTGATCCCCGTGGCACCGAATTCAGAATAGAGCTTGAAGAGCTCGTTGTCACCCAGAGATTTCCCTTTATGGCGATCATAATAGAGGATGACGTCAACCGCCTTGCTTTTCGCATAATCCATAATCTGCTTCAGGTCGACTTCAGGTTTGATGACCAGCTTACCATGCTCAACCTTCTTGAACCAGGAGTCATCAATGAGGAAATAGCGGATGTTGTTTTCGGCTGCGAAGTCGATAAAACGCATGTAGCTGGCCGTATTGATCCCATAGGTGAAATCTCCGGCTTGGTAGCCGTGCACCCGCCAGTCCCACAGACTTTTTCCCGTCTTGATCCAGGAGGTGTCTTTGAGTTTACATTCTGCGGCCAGATTGAGTGGAACCGTCGATGTCAGCAATGTGCCGGCTTGGGTGCCCAAAAGGATCACCCTCCATGGAGTGACCATGCCCTTGCGGGTGAGCGTCGCTTTTGACTCACTCCGTGCTCCGGAAAGCTGGGCCGTCTTAAATTCCTTTGCCGTGTAGAGGTCGGACTCCAGCAGCCCGAGAAAAACGCCACGGCCAGCGTCGATGAGCGCGGGCATTTTCCTGCTGCCTCTTTTTCCAAAGGGCACCGGACCGATCGGCTCATTCTCTCCATTAGGGAACCATCCCTTGAACGGTTCGGTGGTGTGGTATTCACAGATAAAATTGACGGGCTTGTTTGTAGTGATCGCTTGTTCGGGCACCACGAAGCGAAAGCCGACGCCGTCATTATAGACGCGACAGATCAGATCGGCCTGAATCCCTGACACATCGACCTTCAACACCAGCTGCTCGCAGTGATCCTGTACGGAACTGAATTGTCCCCACACGGTTTCCCAGGCTGTATCGATCGAACTGGTTTCCGCACCCATCACGGAGTATTCGGCATTGGGCACCAGCGACAGTGCGGAGTTTTGAAAGATCGCGCGCTCATTCCAGACAAGCGAGTAGCTCAGGCGTGAGTCTTCGCAGACGAGCCGGACAGTGACTTTACCGTCGGGCGACCGAACGGTATGCTCTGCCCCACTGGCCTTGCTACAGCAGAGCGAAACCAGCGCCGTGCAAACCAAGGCGATGATGTGAAGGGTGTGAGATACTTTCATTATTTTAACAGGTTCAGGGTGTATCGAGTCGCTGCGTTCAGAACGAACGCTCCAGGCATTCGCCTTTGGTCAGGGAATGGTTCTGGACGCGGCCGTCCCTGTGCGGACTTCGTTGCCATCAAGCGTGTTATCCTGATCACTGTCTTGATTGTCAGGGTCTGTTTCACCCGCATCGACAAGGCCATTATTGTTGGAGTCTTCCTCATTGTCAGCGATGCCATCCGGGTCGATGTCGACTTCAGGGAGAGACGGCATGGCAAAAGGATCATCGGTGTAGGGGCGCGAAGGCCC
>ERZ1046740.2242-NODE-2242-length-12631-cov-8.117684_pt1 | contig 12631 bp, 8 predicted proteins | sample MGYA00383093_ERZ1046740 | MGnify/ENA primary metagenome ERZ1046740 (study PRJEB29581, sample SAMEA5548363) | metagenome | biome: marine; feature: coastal; material: water | depth 25 m | study: Short-term variability in the microbial, nano- and picoplankton...
TTTCAATATAAAAATAAATGCAGGTGAGTATGCCTGGAAACCTGTGATATTTAGAGAAGTACTAATGGAAAATAAAGGTATTGTATGCTGGATGGATGCTGGAAATATTGTCACAGAACCTTTAAAGAAATTACGAAAAATTACCAAATTTTGTGGCCTTTATTCTCCTTATTCATTTGGTACAATTAAGGATTGGACACACCCTGGAACGCTAGAATATTTAGACGCTGCGAATGATATTCTTGACAAAAGAAACTTGACAGCAGGTTTTGTAAGTGCATACTACAACAACCTTAGTGTGGTAAGTCTAGTTAATAAATGGAGCAACTGTGCCCTAGTTAAGAGATGTATTGCCCCAGTTGGAAGTGGTAAACACAATCACCGTCAAGATCAAGCTGTATTGTCTGTTCTTGCACATAAAGAGGGTATCCCAAAATCTTATCTAAAATACTTACAAGTTGGCGTAGTTACTCATCAAGATATTGATTGAATCTCTGTAAGATTCCCCAAAAATAGTACTGTTAGAAAGTAGAAAAAAGAATTCAATTTTAACGAATTCCAACAACAAAGCAAATTCCAACAGCATAACAAACAGTATTTAATTTGTAATCGAACTCAGGTTTTTAGAAAATTAAAAATTCAACAACAAAGAACATTAAGGCACCTTGCTATGAGGTCGTTATTGTTTAAAGACATCTAAAAGTTTCATTCGAATATTTAAACTTTTGACAAAGTCAATCTTAATTGTTACTATATATTATCCACGCATAATTTGCAGAAATACTTGGAGGTCAATTCATTTTTTATTTCTTCAAGACTAAACAGTTAATTTTACCTAATCTTGCAGAAACGTCTGAAAACGAACTCCAATAGGATCCATAAATGTATTTTGTGTTGGATAAACAAAACATATCTACTAATGCATCTTTAATTCCATTAGACGAAATTCTATCTAATTGTTTTTTACGGGTTAAAATTCTTTCTCCAAATAAAGCTGTTAGTTTATGCTCGGTAGCTAGGTCATCTGTGGATAGATAAAAAGTAGTGTGTTTATTCTTTTTTATTTCCAATCTAACCCTGTTAATAAATAACTCCAAAGGACTTTCTGTTGTTGATATTATATTATCTTGACGACGTATATGCAGGCCAATAGTATTGTCCGAAAACATACTTGTTTGGATGTTAATTATTTTTTGCAAATCTTTTTTTGGAACAAATTTCGATAAAAAAATATCACTATCTCCAAATTGTTGGCAAGTCTCGATAAATGTTTTATTATAATTTTTTGCCATTTTTATTAGTTGCTTTTCGTGGTTTATAGCTTGACTAAGAAAGAACGATTCTGTTATACAAAAATCTACATTTATTAATTTATTGAAAGTTGAAGCAGCTAGATGTTTTAACTTGTATTTTGGGCTATACTGTCTAATGTAATTGTATTTTATGTTTTCATTTAATTCTATATTATCAATTGGTCTAAATAAATCGTTAAACTCACAATAAAGTTCTTCGTTTATATTCCAAATAAGTTTTACTGTATTTTTTGTAATATTACTAAGCCATAATGCCGATGCAACTACTCTCATTCTATTAGCTAAACCACCAATAGGTTTAATTAGAATCATAGGAAGTGATTTTTTGAAACTAATAGCAAAATAAAAGAATTCATTGTTGCAAATATAAATTGACTATTTATTATATCGGCATCCCAAATTCTACTTCTTTCTAAAAAGAAGACCGAATTACTTTTAGATCATTAAATTAAAAAATAACCATAAATTTAGCGATGTTTTGTTAAGGTAGTTAATTAAGTTTCCTTTCTCCGTTTATTCTAATTATAATGAGGTCTAGATTCATTCTATTTAGATCTAAATTGTTCTTATTATTTTGTTTAATTTAAATTTTACTTTTTTTGTTAAAAGTATCAATTTCTCCACTGTATTATAATTTTGAGAGGAGTCTTTCCAAGAATGTAAGAAAAGGTGTATCCCATAGGATGTGCTATTAAGCATACCTATGAGTTGATCTATCTTCATATCCTTAGTTTGAAATCTATTATATGGGAAAAAGAATTCTAAGTTAAGGACAAGAATATCCCTAAAATGTTGAGTTTTATAAACAAAAGTGGGTTTTATCTTCTTAAGCATATTAGTTGTTAAGTGAGGAGAAGTATAAGGTTTAATTCTTGAGTGTCCTTTGCTAGAAAGTTCCTTCATACACATTTTAAAAAAGTAGTGTTTTGGTATCGCCGCACAAAAACCGTTGTTGACCCATTTTATCGATTCAAATGCTAATATGCAAGTGTTGTTCCGTAAATTATCTAAACCTTTAACAAGTAGAATGTCTGTATCAAGGTAAAATCCTCCTTCTTCATAGATTGCAAAAAGTCTGGTGTAATCACTTGCAAATGCCCATATTCCCTTATTTAGATTAGAAGTGATTATGGAGTGTTTAGGTGAATTTGATTCGTTCCATTCTTTGATTTGATAATCAGGATTGAATCTTTTCCATGAATCTATACATTTTCGAACTATCTCAGGCTTTGCTTTACCCCCGTACCAACAATAATGTATTTTTTTAGGTATCATAAAAAAGTTTCTTTTGTATTCGCTGTTGTTATTCTTACTTTTTTGCAATATATTCTTTATACTTCGTAAAGATGAAATTTCTATTTTAAAACAAATTTTTCCAATAGTTTCTTCCTGACTGAACTAATGCAGAGAATTATAGTTTCACTGAAAAAATAGCTTTGAAACTATCATCCTTTTTTGATAATACTACCAAAATATTGGACTAAACTAGACTGTTGTTATCAATAACAGTCTAGTTTGTCAGTAATCCCTAAATAGCTTAAAAAGTGATAGTACATCTTTCATGTTTATATGTCTTGTTTTTTAATTCTTTTTTTCTAATTTTAATAGTTTTTTGGGGGGATCTTACATTGTTCTTCTCAAATAAAATAAAGTTTGAGTCAATAAAGATTTTTAGAACTAACTTCGTTTATATCTTTATTTTTGACTTTAGTATGGTCATACAAAGTCTTGCAAGTGTATTTGTAATTTAAAGTTAGCAAACATTTATTTGAGCTTTGAAAAAAATAACTCTAGTAATTCCTACCTACAACAGACCTGATGTATTGTTAACCTCATTAAGACAATATTTGAATCTCGAAAATATGCACCTTGTTAATATACTAGTCATTGATAATAATAATAATGATATTACATTTACTAGAGTAAATAAGTTATGTCAAAATCTAGGCTTAATTATTAAAGTAATAAAAGAAGATAGATTAGGTTTATCCTTTGCAAGGAATAAGGCTTTAAACTGCTGCGAAACACCATATGCTTTGTTTCTAGATGATGACTGCTATCCAGCTGAAGATGTTGTTACACAATGTATAAAGTGGCTTGAAGACGATAAGTTTGCTTTGGTATTTGGTAAAGTATTAAAATGGAGTGATTATGTACCTACTTGGATACATGAGGATTTATTTATCACAAACCATCCCTCTGATAAAATATGTGAAGTTAGAAAAAGTCATTTTGCTAAAGGTGGAATAACTTTAGTTAAGATAGATGAACTAAATAAAATTGGAGGATTTGATGTGAATCTTGGAATGAAAGGTGAAAAAATTATGTATGGTGAGGATACTATGGTTGTTGAAAAATTACTAAATCAAGAGTTACCTGTTTTTTATGATCCATCTATCAAGATGTTTCATCGCTCTCATCACTCAACTATACGAGAATTTATATTTTCTTTTTGGAGTAAAGGAAGGTCTAATAATATAGTTTACAATAAAATATCAATTTTAAAAACTATACTAAACTTAATTAAGTCATTATTCAGATTTCCTCTAGAGTTTATTAGAAATCTTAAAAAGTATACTTTCAAGGTAGCTTTACTTTTATCTTTAAAGCATCTAGTGATGTCATTTAGTACTCTTTATTATAAATTACGGAATGCTTTAAAATGAAAGAGATTCACATTGGTGTAGTAATAATAGCCTTTAATAGGCTAGATCTATTAGAGATGTTATTTGATTCGTTATGTTGTCAAAAAAATAATAATATTAAAGGTACGTTTCTAATTTATGTTGATTACGATGAGGAAGGTGTAATTCTTAATGATGTTAATAGCTTAAAGGACAAGTATGTTAAATTAAATTTAAATTTTATTTTTCGTACTAAACAACTAGGTCTAAAAGTAAATGTTATAGATTCAGTTAATGATGCCTTTAATAATTTTAGCTTTGACGAGATACTACTACTCGAAGACGATTTATTATTGAGCCCATTTGCCTTTAATTATATTGAGCAGATCATTAGTGTTGTGCAGGATGACCATTCAGTTTTTGGCTTAAGTTTATACGCTCAAACAAGCAACCCTTGGAATAATTGGGCTAGAAATTTGAGTGGTGAATTTCTTTTGTCGAAGGTGCAATTTCCGTGCTCTTGGGGTTCGATTATTAAGCGGAAATATTGGATGAAGTTTTCGATTTCATTAGTTAATTATAGAATTACAAACTTTTCAAAGTCCATTGATCTTCCAAAAGATATAGAGGCATGGAACAGAGGTTCATCTTGGAAATATGAGTTAGTGTTGTATTGTATAAAACATAATTTATACTACATTTATCCTAATTGTAATTATTCAATTCACCTAGGAAATGTAGGAACTCATTTAAATGAAAGTTCAGGGGCTCCATTAAATTCTAACTTGGTTTCAAATGAAATTGACTATGAAAGTTTTATCGGAACTAATTCGAGTAGTTTCTTTGAATTTGATGTTTTTTTTGAGCTTTTACCTTATCACTTTAAAGGAGAGTGCTTTGATAAAATCGGAAATGACTTTACGGTAGATTTGTTTGGTTTAAAGTCAAAATATCAAAATAAAAAGTATTGTTTAACCATAAAAAGGTGTGAACATTCTATATGCGATTTTGGAAATGATATTGCTTGTAATTTTAATAATATTTGGTTCAATATACCAGGAAATACATTTCATTTAGCTGAATCGAATGAAATAATTAGTACTTCTAACTATGAATTATATTATAAGTATTTCGTGATGAATTTTCGACCAAACCAAAAAAAGAAGTTGCTTTTTTCGTTTATAAAGTATATGTTTTTAAGGATACTTTAGCTAGTTATTACCTAAGGATATAGATTTTCCCAAGTTGTTGTTTGAACATTTTATCACTTTGCGAATCTTGTGGAAGTATTTGTTTTCCATCTACTGCTATCTTTACATTATATAAGTACAGGCCATTTGCCAATTTGTCTCCATAATTGTCTGAGCCATCCCAAGAGTATTTGGTTATATTATTTCCAATGTGCAAATTTTCTAATTCTCCGAGATTTATTGACTTCACCAGCTTGCCGGATATGTTGAAAATGTTGATAATAAAGTAATCTGGGATATTTTGACCAGTTAGAGAAAATACAAATTGTGTTTGAGTTGTGAATGGATTTGGATATGGATAAATATTTGATACAGAACTTTCATTTATTACTTTAAAAAGATAAGATAAGTCCTCTATACTTGCTTTGTTTCCAGATTTATCCACGCCATTTGCTTCAATTTTATAATCTCCATCTTCAAGATTAATTAAAGCTATTTTGATTCTAGCCGTGTTTTCTTTCAGGTTTTGAGAAGGTAGAAATAGATAACCGTATTTGTTACTGTCTAGTTCAATGAATATATTGTCAGTTTTTTTGTAAATACTAAAGTTAAGTACTTTTATATCATCAAGTAATAGGTGTTCATTTTCATCTCGTAATGAAATTTCTATATTGGATGAAGGAGATATTGTTTCATTATTTATTAGATGTCTACCATCAAATGTGATATCTAAAAGTGGATTCTTATTTTCTGAGTTTATCTGAAATTTTGTAAAATAGGTGTTGTTATTGTAATCTGACTCTAAAACACCTTTGTTGAAATTATATACGGAATAGAAATCTACTTCACCTTGTAAGCTTTTTGTATTAAGTGTATCAGTAATTGTGATTATGTCATTTTCTGATATTTCTCTTTTCTTAGTTGCAAAGGTGTCTAAATCTCCATTCTCATCCCTTATGTAAGAAACAATATAAGCTGAGTCTAACTTAGTATTACTAACATTAGATATATTATATTGAAGAATTATGTGTTCCCCTTGTTCTATAGCACTGTCAGAAATTACTTGACTATTACTTAAACTTATTATTCCATCAGGTAAAGTTTGATAATTTATTTTCCACCTCTTAAGAGTTATTGGACTTCTATCATCATCATCAAATAATGAGACTTTAAATTTAAGATAAGGATAAATAGAATGGTCAATTGACTCTAAGTCTACTATCTTTTTATTGTTCGATGTTATAATTTTTTGCCAATTTGATTGATCGTTGCTACAGTATATATTAGTGCTAAATGAATCATTAGATGTAACATCTTTAAAATTAAGAGATAATTTATGCCACTTTGCCACAGGACCAATAATGTTAGAAGTGAAGCTGCCTGAACTAGAAGCTTCTGTTAAACCTTGTTGCTTGAAGATTTCTTGTTCAGTGGGAGGAGTTACTTGATTACTATAATCAGGAAGGTGCTCAATAGCATTTCCAATGGCTAATCCTTTTCTTGCGAATACTGCAAATGGTTCACCTTTGTCAATTCTTCTTAATTTTTCAATACCAAAAGCACCTAAGGCTGTCCAAACATTTTCTTTTAGAAGTGTCAAGTCACAGTTGTAAGAATTCATAAAAAGGATATGATATCCTTCAGGAATCCGATTGAGAAAAGAAACGAAGGAATCTTGAAGAATGGAATCATTAGTGTTATAGTTGTATATACCACACTTTTGACCATCAATAAAATACTTCATCCCATAACTTGGTGTTTTACCCCAAGTGGAGACAAATGTCATGTTAAAAGTGTTGTATTCTTCGGAATATCTATCTCCTGTTTTTGGGTTTATAGGGATAATGAATACGCCATTGGGAGGCCACCAATCCCAAATTAGAACTTCTTGATTTTTATAGAATCGTCTATGGCTATACCTACCACGGTCACTTCCTGTGCATTGTATTGTATAGTTAACAGCTTGTCCATTTGCGAATAAAAATTTTTTTGATAAGGTATCAGTGTTTAAGAAACTTGTCTCAAAATTCGTAAATTTTTGGAAATCCCCTTGAGATTTACCTGGAGAGTCGCCTAAAATTAATGCGAACGATGAAGATTGCCATTCTGAAGTGTTTTCTAATTTATACCTTATATAAAAGTCTGTTTTATCATAGAAAGGTATTTTAATCTTTTTACTAAGAATAGAATTTTTACCAGTAATCTTGCTGGTAAGCAAAATTGAACTGAAATATTTTGTTGTGTCGATTTCAAAAATCAAACTTTTTAATTCGGTTGAATTGAAACCAAAATCAAATTTTAATTCTAAGTCATTATCTGTAATTATATCATCCAATTTTGGTGCTAATATTTTAACGTTATTGTTCTCAAAATAAATTTCCTCTTCTAACTGGTTATTTGTTTCTCCTAATATTCCGTATTCTTCAATACTATTGTCAGAGTCGACAATAATGTTTATTTTTACTAAATTCTCTAAAAGGTCTTTTTCTACTAAGAATTCTATGTTTTTATTTGATGCAAATCCACTTACACTATGAATTTTTGATAGTAAAAGAGTACCGTCACTACTAGATAGTTGCAAAATCACCTTTAGAGTATCTGAAGTGTACTTGCCTAAATTCTCAAGTTCTAAAACAAACTGATTTTCCTCCAAACTGTAATCATAATTGCTTGCGACTTTTATTGGAGTATAGTCTGGTTTATTAATTGGTGTAACAACTAGAGCTGGATCTCCTAGATAATTAAGTTGTCTGGCCTGCAATGTTGATAGAATATTACTAGGGTAATTGTAAAAATCTAAAGCATCCTTGAGGGCGGACCCAACTCCTTCACCGTACTTTCTTTGAAATAAGCTTTTGGTAATTTCCATGGTATGTGCGAATAGCGAATTTGAATAACCAAAGTTTGTACTTGCTATCCAGCCTAGAGGTCCTTTTGATTCAGCAAAAAGAAATTCTTCACAAAGAGACGATTGTTCATAGGTTATTCCTAAAGCACACCCATTAAATATGTATAAAGGCGAGTTTATAGATGATTGGTTAAGTGTGGAGACACTACCTATGCTAAGCTCCAACGCTTGAGCAGCTCCGTGTCCAAAGTAGTTTAAAACAACACTTCCTGTGTTAATTTCTCCTTGTATTTCTTGCTCTAAACTTGTTTGAATTGGAATGTCATCATCCTTTGCAAACACTATTCTACTCGCACCAAGAAAAGAATCTTTGGCGATGTTGTAATAAGAAGTTAGATATGATTTAAATTGATTTATCTCAGATAATGAACTCCCGCCGCTTAGTTGTATCATGCTCTTCCTCCATTGTCCAGTTTTACCTTTTAAGGACTCAAAATCTCTAAGTTTTGCAAGATATGAAGCAATTTGCTCATTACTTTTTGCCGGAATTCTTCCAATACTAGTTTTTATACTTAAATCCGTATTGTCTAGGTCAGAGACGTACAAATTGTCACTTGCAGGATGCCCAATCATAGGTACTAAGTTGTATTCTATTCTGAGAGTTGAATTATTTCTAATCCTATCTAATCCTTGGCCTTTTCCTAAAAGAAGAATATGTTGTAACGTTGGGTTCTCGGATCTTGTTTTATCTATATACCTTTTTAGGCCTAAGGGATGTTCAATTCCAAATGAAAATTCATTATAGATATTCTGCATGAAAATAAGTTCAGTATTGAAATTACCTCCTGTTGAGCTAGACCTATAGCTTTTATAGCTATTAGCTCCTGATTCTAATTTCTTATTTGAAATAATTAAATAACTAGTGTTGCTTTCATTTGAAGATGTGAACTTAAGTGGAGAATGAAAATTATCGGTTGTAAGTAGTTTAACTCTAGATGGATTACATAATACAATGTCAGATTGACCTGCAGATAGTAGGTCAAAGGCTAATGTGTCAGCTACGATCTCTACTAGTGATCGTGTTTTTTTAGCTAAGTCGTATACTAAACCTTTGTTCCATGCACAATTGGAAAACTTTAGTAAACTATTTTTTACACTTGTTTTTAGTACTTTAAAATCTTGATTTTTTAAGTCATACTTTCTTGGGTACTCAGCAATAATATATGTTAAATTTATTCCACTACTTGAGAATGTGTTGTCTCCTATATACAAGTTAATGATGTTTGACAAATCTTGAGAATTTATGAAAATTGAATCATTTATAAGTGCATGTCCAAGTGTTTTTCTGCTATAAACCTTGTTGTCTGTTTTGTTAAGTGAAATTGTAAAATCATGATTAAAACCATTTATTATGGCTGAGGTATTATGTGTTGCCGAATATGCCTTAAATTTGATTTTTGTGTCAGGTCCGTTTGCGAAAAAATCTGGCAGTTCAATTGGCGTTTTTGACAAGTGACTCCAAATCCATTTATGAAATCCTTTGCCTTCGACGAACGTAGAGTAAGAACTCAGAGGGTCATTATTGTTTGGAATACCTAAGTAGAAGTTACTGCTGTAGTTAAAGTATTTTGTTTCCAGATAGAAACTGTCTGTTTTTGAACTAGTTATTGTGTTAGTTTTTTGTTCCATACGAATACCTGTTGTACTCGTTTCCCAAGTCAAAAAATACGGTAAACTATCTTGGTATAGACTGTAATTTGGGTTAGTTTGTTCGTGAGAATTTTTATAAAGGATTTTATCCAACCATCCATCATTTCCTATTGCATAAAACTCTATAAAATCTCCAGGATCGAAAGAGTTATCTGCTTCACCCGAAACATAAATGGCAACTTCCTCACCTTTTGCATATAGTTGTATGTTTTTTGGGTTTAGAGTGGTAACCGGTAATCCCAAAGAATCTAAGGTTTCATAGGTTACCTTATAGATGCCTTCTTCACCTATCTGAAACTTATAATAAGTCAAATCGTAGTTAATCCATTCATTTCCAAATTGAGCAAACGAGATATAGGAAAGACAAGTAAAAAAAAGCAGTAGGTAAGTTTTTTTGAAATGCATCATTCTTTAAAACTCAAAAATAACTGATAACGATTGTTAAAACCGCACCTTCTTATTTGATATTGCACGATTATGTATAATTTTAAGGAAAATTTTTTCCTATTCTGGGAAATTTTAACTTCGTATGATAAAGTATGAATAAAGTAGTGCAAAATGCCGAAGAGGCTATCAAAGGTATTTCTGACGGAATGACGCTTATGCTAGGTGGTTTCGGATTGTGCGGCATTCCCGAAAACTCAATAAATGCGTTGGTCAAATCTAAAGTTAAACAATTGACGTGTATTTCTAATAATGCAGGGGTAGATGACTTTGGAATCGGGTTAATGTTGCAAGGAAAACAGGTTAAAAAAATGGTGTCTTCTTATGTAGGAGAAAATGAAGAGTTTGAACGACAACTTTTGAGTGGGGAATTGGAAGTTGAACTTATTCCGCAAGGAACTTTAGCTGAAAGATGTAGGGCAGCAGGAGCGGGTATTCCAGCTTTCTTTACCCCTGCTGGTTATGGAACAGAAGTGGCAGAAGGTAAAGAGGTGAGGGAGTTTAAAGGTAAAAAGTACATTATGGAAAAAGCTTTTGACTCAGATTATGCCATTGTTAAAGCTTGGAAGGGTGACACCGATGGGAATTTGGTATTTAAAGCAACCGCACGAAATTTTAATCCAATGATGGCAATGGCAGGTAAAATTACCATAGCTGAGGTTGAAGAATTGGTTGAGCCTGGAGAGTTAAATCCAAATGAAATACATACACCTTCTATATTTATAAATAGAATTTTTAAGGGAGTTGACTACGAAAAACGAATTGAGCAGCGAACCATTTCTTATAAACAAACATAATCATGGGGAAATTAGCTTTATTAAATACTCTATTAAGAAGGACACCTGTTGAATTAACCCCCAAACACTCGTCTTTATTTAAATATTTTTTTAGATATAAAACCAAAATAGATTTACATATAACACTTGCTGAACTGGCAAGGGGATTGCCATATGAAAATCCCACATTTCTTCAAATTGGAGCAAATGATGGAGTTTCTTTTGATCCTATTTACCCACTAACTAAGGAATTGAATTTAGTAGGATATTGTTTTGAGCCAATTCAAGAATACTATAGTCAGTTGAAGAACAATTATGCAGATAATTTAAATATACAACCTTTTCAATTTGCTGTCGGAATTAAAAATGCAGATGTTTTATTGTATAAAGTGAAAAGTAGTAGTTTATTGAAATATCCCAAATGGGCAAAAGGGACTTCGACATTGGAGATTAGCAATTTAAATTCATTAGGAATCAAGCTAGATGATGTTGAAAATGAGGAAGTAAAAATGATTACATACTCCAAAGCTTTAAAACTTTGCCAAATTGATTGTCCTAATCTTCTAATTATTGACACTGAAGGACATGATATTGCTATAATTAGATCAATAGATTTAAATGTACATCGACCCGATATTATTATGTTTGAACACTTCTTCTCAGAAAGAAAGTTGCGTTCCGAGGATTTTCAAGAGGTATTAGATAAGCTTTTTGCCGCAGGATATCTTGCTTGTTTCGACAATCAAGATATCCTTTGTTATAGGCCAATAACTAGATAAAGAATAAGAGATAAGTTATGTTAAATAAACAACAAATCGCACAACGAATTGCAAAAGAATTAAATGATGGATACTACGTTAATCTAGGTATTGGCATACCTACACTGGTAGCAAACTATGTTCCAGAAGGGATGGATGTTACCCTGCAAAGTGAAAATGGTTTGTTGGGAATGGGGCCTTTCCCAACAGAAAACGAGATTGATGCAGATTTAATAAATGCTGGTAAGCAGACTGTAACAACATTGCCTGGTTCCGTTTTTTTTGACAGTGCAACTAGCTTTGCTATGATAAGGAGCGGTAGGGTAGACCTTACCGTTCTTGGTGCTATGGAGGTAAATGATAAAGGAGATATTGCCAATTGGAAGATCCCAGGGAAAATGGTAAAGGGCATGGGAGGTGCTATGGACTTGGTAGCTTCTGCAAAAAATATAATTGTTGCTATGCAGCATACTAATAGAGCAGGTGCTAGTAAGCTGCTTAAGGAACTAAGTTTGCCCGTTACAGGTTTAGGGTGCGTAAGAAAAGTGGTTACCAACCTTTGTGTTATGGATATTACTGAAAAAGGGTTTGAGTTAAAAGAATTGGCACCCGGAGTTTCGGTAGATGATGTTAGAAATGCAACTGAAGGTAGATTGATTGTGAATGGAGATATTCCAGAGATAAACCTAACTTAACCAAAGCTAGCCATTCTTTTCTTTCATCTCTTTAATCCAAACTTCCATTGCATTAGGAGACATTATTTGCGGATTACCTAAATCTTGGTCATTAGCGTTTTCTAGTTCTTTAGGCAAATGGTTGATAAGCAGATCAAGGTCTTTGCTAGATTTTATATGCTGCATTACAACATTAGCCATTTCCGTATTGTGTGGTATATTTCGTGCTCTTACTGCAGTTATTAGTCCCTTTAGTAGAGTCTCCCAAGTGGTCATTGGACCTTGAACAATGGA
>ERZ1046740.2243-NODE-2243-length-12627-cov-6.289135_pt1 | contig 12627 bp, 8 predicted proteins | sample MGYA00383093_ERZ1046740 | MGnify/ENA primary metagenome ERZ1046740 (study PRJEB29581, sample SAMEA5548363) | metagenome | biome: marine; feature: coastal; material: water | depth 25 m | study: Short-term variability in the microbial, nano- and picoplankton...
AATTCTCTTTTCTCTAAACCACTCGAAGATAATATATTGAAATCTAATTCCTTATCATTATAATATCCCAAAAATTTAGGGATTTGATGCTGAAATATATATCGAATGTAACGTAATTCTATATTTTTTGGATTTTTTTCAATTAAGGAGTTTAAAAGCTCCTTTCCTCTTTTAAAAAATTTGAATTTTGTTGTTGGAAATTTAACATATTTAGATTTAAAAAAGTACATTGAAGCCAAATATCCTTGAGAGATAACATCTTTCCTACCATCTAATTTACTTATATAATTTTCGACCTCGTTTTTATCTTTTATATATGGAAATTTTGAACGAATCTCTTCTTCGATGGGAGTTTCAAAACTTTGCGCTCCAAATAATAAAAATAAAAGAATAAGTAATCTCACTACAATAGATTTAATTTAAAAACTAAAAACGATTTTGCTAACAAACTAACTTTCATTGGATTTGAAACTCTAATTCGAGCTGTCAAAATGTCTGAGGATGGTGTTTTTTTCAACTTATACAATAATCTTTTGTAATAAACATATGCAGTATAAACACCAAACTTAGCTTCAAGAGGTAATTCCTTTACTCCTTCATATGCTTCCTTAAAATCAAATTCAATTTCGTCTATAATTTTTTGTTTAGCACAAGAACTCAATTCTTTTAAATTAACACCAGGGAAATAAGATCTATTTAATAATTCATAATCATCTTTTAAATCTCTTAAAAAGTTTACTTTTTGAAAAGCGGACCCTAATTTCATTGCTGTATATTTCAACTCATTATATTTCACCTCATCCCCGTTAACAAAAACTTTTAAACACATTAAACCAACAACATCAGCCGAACCATAAATGTAGTCATTATACTCTTTTTTGGTTTTATAATCCTCTTTATTTAAATCAAACCGCATACTTGTTAAAAAAGACTGTATTAAATCATCTGTGATATTGTATTTTTTCACAGTATGTTGAAAGCAATTTAATATGGGGTTTAGGCTTATCCCTTGATGAAATGATTTATAATAATTTTTTTCAAATTCATTTAATAACTCCTCTTTTTGATAGCCATGGAATGAGTCAACAATTTCATCAGCAAAACGAACAAAAGCATAAATACTATAGATAGCATCTCTAATTTTCGGAGATAACATATAAACTGCCAAAGAAAATGACGTGCTATATTTCTTAGTAACTATTTTACTACAATTAAACGCGGTTTCATCAAACAACTGTTTCATTTGTTAAATTTTTAGAAAGTTTTGATTTTTTTTAGTAGATTTTTGAACTAAATCTGAAACAATTTTTCCCGATATTATACTTGGAGGAACTCCTGGACCCGGAACAGTGAGCTGACCCGTAAAAAATAAATTTTTCACTTTTTTACTTCTTAATTTCGGACGTAAAACTGCAGTTTGCATTAAAGTATTAGCTAATCCATAGGCATTACCCTTATATGAGTTATAATCTTTAACAAAATCGTTTACACAATAAGATTTTTTATAACTTATTGAATCCATTAAATTCTGATCTGTAAGATATTCAAGCCTTTTCATTATTTTTAAAAAGTATTCTTCCCTAATTTCCGGAATATCATCTATTCCAGGTGCGATAGGAATTAAAAAAGTAGCCGCTTCTTGATGAATAGGGGCAAAACTATTATCGGTTATACTTGGAAAACTTGCATAAAAAAGCGGCTCTTTTGGCCATTGAGGCTTATCATAAATTTCAATAGCATGCTTGTCAAAACTACTATCAAAAAAAAGGGTATGATGATTTACATTTTTTAACTTTTTATTAAAACCAATAAAAAAAAGTAATGCTGAAGGTGCGAATGTTTTTTTATCCCAATAATTTTCCGAATACATTCGATACTTTTTTTCTAATAATGTCTCTGTATGATGATAATCTGCTCCACTAATAACAATATCTGCACTTAAAAATGCGTCATTTGTCATTACTCCTTTAACAACACCATATTCAACAGCGATATTTTGCACATTTTGATTTGTTTGTATTTTAACGCCTAAATCTTCAGAGAGAGCAACAAAAGCTTTTATAACCTCGTACATACCTCCTTTTGGATGCCACGTACCTAGTCCAAAATCTGCATAATTCATGAAATTATAGAAACTTGGGGTATTTGTAGGTTTTGCACCTAAGAATAAAACTGGAAACTCGAGTATTTGAATAAGTTTTTTACTCTTAATATTTTTTCTAATAACCGAACTTATAGTTCTGAAAAATTGGTTTGCCTTTTGAATAGTCTCAAATGTGATCAATTCAGATATAGACTCACCTGGCTTATAAACTAGATTATTAATTGCCACATCATAATTATATTGAGCTGATTTTAAAAATTTCTTCAGAAATAACGAACTACCTTTTTCTTCTTTTTCAAAAACATCATAAATTTCTTCGATTTTGTCTGAAACTATAATAGACTGTAATCTATCAAAATAGACCTGGTAAGCTGGGGCGAGCTTTTGGAGCTCGTAATAGTCGGAAGACTTTCTATCAAAATCATTGAAAAATTTCTCAAAAACATCCGGCATCCAATACCAAGTTGGTCCAATATCAAATTTAAATCCCTTTTCAGAAATTAATCTAGCTCTTCCTCCAACACTATTATTTTTTTCAAGAATCGTAACTTTATAACCCGCCTTTGCCAAATAACATGATGCCGAAAGTGAAGAAAATCCTGAGCCTATTATAATAACTTTTTTACTCATATCTTTATAATTAATGTTATTTAAGAATTATGTAATTAGTTATTGCTTCTATTCTAAAACATTTAAATTAAATATTTTAAAAAGCAGACATAAAAAAGACTTTTACATCTGCTTAACTTAACCTAATCAACAACCAATTAATTTCCTGGAATCAAAACTGCATCTATTGCATGAATTACTCCGTTAACTCCTTGAACATCATTAGTAGCATCTCCTACTAAGATATTTACTGTTTGATCACTTGTTGTTTTTATTTGCGCTCCGTTTGACAAATCAATTGTTATATTTCCACCCAAAGTTCCAACATCTCCATTTACTAATTGATCTGCTTGAACATTTGCTCCATTTACCACATGATATTTTAGTACCGCATCCAATACTTCAATTGAAATATCACTTAAAGAGTTCCAAGAGGTATTTGAGTCTAATAATGCTTGAAATGCAGCATTAGTTGGAGCAAATACAGTAAACGGTCCGTCACCAGTTAACACTGAAACAAAATCAGTTGTATGTCTACTATCAGTTAATGCTGCAACTAGAGAAGTAAAACCAGAATTGTTTAAAGCTAAGGTTACCACATTTGGCGGCAACATTACTTTATCTATAATATGTACTACACCATTTGAAGCTTCAACATCAACAGTTACAGGTTTTGAATCGCCATTAAACTCCACTCCACCATCTACTTCAATTTGTAATGAAATATTTTCATCATTTGGCCCTGTCGCAAGTGTTTTTGCATAAGTATCAGATAAATCTGTAGACATCACTTTACCTGAAACTACATGAAATAGTAATACAGAAGTTAACGTTTCAACTGGAATATCACTTAAAGAATTCCATGAAGCATTAGAATCTAAAAGAGCTTGAAATGCAGTGTTAGTGGGAGCAAAAACTGTAAACGGCCCGTCTCCTTTCAAAGCATCCACTAAATCTGTTGTTTGTAGTGCTGAAACTAGAATACTTAAATTATCAGTTGCTATGGCTGTTTCTACAATATCTTTTTCATCTAAAATTGGCAACATTACTTCGTCAATAATATGAATTACCCCATTTGAAGCTAATACATCTGCTGTTGTTACTGAAACCATTTGCTCAGCAATGGTAAGCAATTCAACTCCATTGGATAAATCAACAACAATATCGTTTTCACTCAACATTGTAATAGTTTGATTATCTGATAAATCGGATGAAGCAACTGCACCATTTGCAACATGATACAACAAAACAGTGTTCAATAAGTCTGAGGGAATATCAGTTAAGGAATTCCAAGAATCGTTTGAATCTAGTAATGCTTCAAATGCAGCATTAGTTGGAGCAAATACTGTAAAAGGTCCGTTCCCTTTTAAAGCATCAACTAAGTTCGCGGTTTGAAGTGCTGAAACCAATATACTTAAATCTGTAGTAGCTACAGCTTTATCAACAATGTCCATTGGTTGGACTATTACAGGATCATCATCATCATTGCAGGATGAAAAAGTTATAAGTAATGAGAATAACAATAAAATTAATATCGATTTATTTTTATATGAGTACATAATAGAATAATTTTTTAAATAAATGCCTACTTCGTTTACTAGTCCATATTCGGCTTATTTAGACTTTGTTTAACTTATTTTATTTTTAGTTAAACACTTTAAAAATGGTCAAAAAAAAATGAAATCCGGATTCATTTTTCGACTAATTATTTTCAAATATATGATCTTTTGTTTAACTATACAAGTTTTTTATTAAACATTTTTAAAATTTATAAATATTTCAGGATATCTACCATTGAAGCATAAAGCTTTATATACTTTTCATCAACCACTAAATTTGGAGAATCTGCTATTTTCCTACCTACCACCCACAACTCACTATTTGAATCCATTAAAATTTCGTTATGAACTTTATCGATATACTCTTGAACACTAATTTTTGAAGGCTCAACAGTTAGGTACGTTACAAAACAGGTTGTATTATAAACTTTCTGAACATCCAGCAAATTAGCAACAGGAACACTTTGTCCTAAATATAATGATTGATAACCATGCAAAAGCAACTCAAAATGTAAATAAAGCAGACCCAATTCATGAATTTCATTTAAGGGTAAATACAAAACAAATATTTTCTTTAAGTTGGTAGGTTGAGATAATTGTAAACGCTCAATATTTAAGTGTATTTTTTGTTTTATTAAATTGGTAATAAAGTGTTCATGAGCAGGAGTTATCGAATTCACCTGCCACAACAAGCCGATTTCTCCCATTAAGGGAAGAAATACGTTTTTAAAAATATCTCTAAAGGTTGAAGTAGCAACTAAGTTATTATATGCCACATTGAACAAGTTCTCATCAAAATTCAACATTGCCAATTTGAATGAATTTGATGCCTGACTTTTAACTCCTTTTTTAGCAATAATTTCTCGTACTTTTACAGAAATTTGAGTATCAGTTAAATCAGCAATTTTAGAGATTTTAAGACCATTATTATTTAATAAAGAAACATTTAGTAATTTTTGCAAATTACTAATATCATAATATCTAATATTAGATTGGGATCTTTTTGGCTCGAGCAAACTGTAACGTTTTTCCCAAATTCTAATAGTATGAGCTTTTATTCCTGAAAAATTTTCAAGATCCTTAATAGTAAATTCTGTCTTAATATTGTTCAAAATAATTCTTATTTAATTAAACAAATATAGTAAATTATTTTAAATAAAAAAAGAGTTTTCAAAATGAAAACTCTTTTTTAAAATTTTATCAAAATTGACCCTTATTTACTTAAATACATTTTTCGTCGAGAGTATAATTCATAAAACTGATCGTCTTTCAAACTATCAATAAACAGAATACTTTCACCCGTTGACTTCATCTCAGGTCCTAATTTTTTATCAACGTTAGGAAACTTATTAAATGAAAATACTGGTTGCTTTATAGCATATCCTTCTAATTTAGGATTGAAATCAAAATCCTTTACTTTATTTAAACCTAACATTACTTTTGTTGCAAAGTTTACATATGGCTCTTGATATGCTTTTGCTATAAAAGGTACCGTACGAGAGGCGCGCGGGTTAGCTTCAATTATGTATACAGTGTCATCTTTAATAGCAAACTGAATATTTATCAAACCAACCGTTTTCAATGCTTTTGCAATTTTTTTTGTATGATCTTTAATTTGCTGCATTACAAATTCACCTAAATTAAATGGTGGTAATGTTGCATTTGAATCTCCTGAATGAACTCCACAAGGCTCAATATGCTCCATAATTCCAATAATATAAACATCTTCACCATCGCAAATCGCATCAGCCTCAGCTTCTATAGCACCATCTAAATAATGATCTAACAATAGCATATTATTAGGAATTTTACGTAATAAATCAACTACGTGTTTTTCCAATTCCTCCTTATTAATTACAATTTTCATTCCCTGACCACCTAACACATATGATGGGCGTACTAAAATTGGAAAATCTAAATTATCGGCAATCGCCGAAGCCTCATCAGCTGTAGTAGCTGTTCCATATTTAGGAAATGGAATATCTAAATCAACCAATAATTCTGAAAAACGTTTTCTATCTTCTGCTAAATCCAATGCTTCAAAACTGGTTCCAATAATTTTGATTCCCCATTTATCAAGCTTTTCAGCTAATTTTAATGCCGTTTGACCGCCTAATTGAACGATGACACCCGAGGGTTTTTCATGTTCAATTATATCATATATATGTTCCCAAAAAACAGGTTCAAAATATAATTTATCAGCCGTATCAAAATCTGTTGAAACTGTTTCCGGATTACAATTAATCATAATAGTTTCATAGCCAGCCTCTTTTGCTGCCAACACCCCATGCACACAACAATAATCAAATTCAATTCCTTGCCCAATTCTGTTTGGACCAGAACCTAACACAATTATTTTCTTTTTATCAGTTACAACACTTTCATTATCTGCAATTTTACTTCCATCTGCAGCAATCATTTTATTTTCAAAAGTTGAATAATAATATGGTGTTTGTGCGCTAAATTCAGCAGCACAAGTATCAACCAATTTATAAACCCTATTAATATCTAACTCAGTTCTTTTGGCTTTTACTTCACTTTCCCAACAGCCTAACATATGCGCAATTTGTCTGTCAGCAAAACCTTTTTGTTTCGCTTCCAATAATAATTCATACGAGAGTGAATCTAATTTTTTAGTAGAAATTTCGTTTTCTAAAGCCAGTAATTCCTCATATTGTTTTAAATACCAATAATCAATTTTTGTAATTTCATGAATTCTACTTAAAGGAATTCCAATTTGAATAGCGTCATAAATAACAAAAACTCTGTCCCAACTTGGATTAGCAAGTTTAGAGATAACTGTATCGTAGTCTTTCTCCCCTTTACCATCAGCACCTAAACCATTTCGCTTAATCTCTAATGACTGTGTAGCTTTATGTAATGCTTCCTGGAACGAACGCCCAATTCCCATTACCTCACCAACCGATTTCATTTGAAGCCCAACAGTTCTATTTGAACCTTCGAATTTATCAAAATTCCAACGAGGTATTTTTACAATTACATAATCTAAGGTTGGTTCAAATAATGCAGAAGTTGTTTTTGTAATTTGATTATCTAATTCATCTAAGTGGTAACCAATAGCTAATTTAGCTGCAATTTTGGCAATAGGATAACCTGTTGCTTTTGAAGCTAATGCAGATGAACGGGAAACTCTTGGATTAATTTCAATAGCTATAATATCTTCATCTTCATCAGGACTTACAGCAAATTGCACATTACATCCACCAGCAAAATCACCAATAGATCGCATCATATGAATTGCCATATCACGCATTCTTTGAAAAGTTGTATCGCTCAAGGTCATTGCAGGAGCTACAGTTATAGAGTCTCCTGTATGAATTCCCATTGGATCCATATTTTCAATGGTACAAATAATAACTACATTATCATTTTTGTCACGCAATAATTCTAACTCATATTCTTTCCAACCTAATAAAGCCTTATCAATAATAACTTCATGGATTGGAGAAGCTTCTAGACCTCTACTTAATAATTCATCAAAATCTTCTTTCTCATAAACAATAGATGCACCATAACCACCCAATGTAAATGACGGCCGAATTACCAATGGAAAGCCATATTCTTGTGCAATTTCTTTCCCTTTTAAAAATGAAGTAGCAGTTGTAGATGGCGCTTGACCAACTCCAATATCAATCATTAATTGTCTAAATTGTTCTCTATCTTCAGTAATATTTATAGCATCAATATCAACACCTATCAATTCAATATTAAAATCATCCCAAATTCCTTTATCCTGAGCTTCAATACATAAATTTAACGCAGTTTGCCCTCCCATAGTTGGCAATACAGCATCAATATTTGGATGCATTTGTAAAATTTCAATAATTGATTTAGTAGTTAATGGTTTCAAATAAACATTATCCGCCAAAGAAGGATCCGTCATAATTGTTGCCGGATTTGAATTGATTAATGTTACTTCAATTCCCTCTTCTTTTAACGATCGTATTGCTTGTGATCCTGAATAATCAAATTCGCAAGCTTGTCCAATAATTATAGGCCCTGAACCTATAATTAATATTGATTTAATGTTCGTGTTTTTTGGCATTTTTTTAAAATAAAATTTTAATTTTCAAATATCAATAAAAATTGAATATGTTATTTAAATAGTTTTCAAAACTTATTAAAAGAACATAAAAAAAAGGTGTTACTAGTAAAAGTAACACCTTGTATATAAAACCTATAGTTTCATTATTTTTTTGGTCTTGGATCTGAAGAAACACTTAATCTCTTTCTTCCTTTAGCTCTTCTTCTGGCCAACACTTTTCTACCAGTTGCTGAAGCCATACGCTCTCTAAAGCCATGCTTATTTCTTTTTTTTCTTTTTGATGGCTGATATGTTCTTTTTGGCATTACTTATATATTTTAAAATCGTGTTTCTTTTATTCTTAATAACTTTCAGAAGTACTCTCCTCAAAAGCGTGGGCAAATATACAAATCCTTTTGTGTTTGACAAATAGAAATTTAAAAAAAAATAAAAATATTATTATTCCTAAAGACAAAATAAAAATAATACGCATTTTGACTCGACTAAAAGAGTCATTTTCAGTAAGTAATCTTCAAAAGATAAGATATTTTGATAAGACTTAATAACTTTTTAATTTTTACCTTATTCTCTTTTGCTAACTGAAATAGCTTTAGTATTTTTGCGCAAACCTAGAGATAATGAAAAAAACAAAATATGTTTTTGTAACTGGAGGCGTAACTTCATCGCTTGGGAAAGGAATTATTGCAGCCTCTTTAGCAAAACTACTGCAAGGAAGAGGATACTCTGTAACCATTCAAAAATTAGACCCTTACATAAATATTGACCCTGGAACTTTAAACCCTTATGAACACGGTGAATGCTACGTTACTAATGATGGGGCTGAAACCGATTTGGACCTTGGGCATTATGAGCGTTATCTTAATATTCCAACATCACAAGCTAATAATGTAACAACTGGTAGAATTTACCAATCAGTAATTGACAAAGAACGTAAAGGTGAATTTTTAGGTAAAACAGTACAGGTAATTCCACATATTACCGATGAAATAAAACATCGAATTCAAATTTTAGGCAATACAGGTGAATTTGATATTGTAATTACTGAAATTGGTGGTACAGTTGGTGATATTGAATCATTACCCTATGTTGAATCTGTACGTCAGTTGTTATGGGATTTAGGAAATGAAAACGCCATTGTTATTCATTTAACATTGGTTCCATATTTAGCTGCTGCTGGAGAATTAAAAACAAAACCAACGCAACATTCTGTAAAAATGTTGATGCAAAGCGGTGTTGGTCCTGATATTTTAGTTTGTAGAACCGAACATGAAATTTCTGAGAGTATAAAACGCAAACTTGCTCTTTTCTGCAATGTTAAAAAAGAAGATGTAATTCAATCTATTGATGCAGAAACCATATACGATGTGCCTAATTTAATGCTTGAAGAAGGCCTTGATGAAGTTGTTCTAAGAAAACTACATTTATCTGAAAAAAATCAACCTGATTTAAAAGTATGGAATAACTTCTTAAAACGTCATAAAAATCCGAAAAACAAGGTAAAAATTGGATTGATTGGTAAATATGTTGAATTGCACGACGCCTACAAATCAATTTCTGAAGCATTTATTCATGCAGGTGCTGAAAATGAAGTAAAAGTTGATATTGAATGGATTCATTCTGAAGAATTAACGACAGAAAATATTCCTAATCTATTAAAAAAATTAAATGGAATATTAGTTGCTCCTGGTTTTGGGGAACGTGGAATTGAAGGTAAAATAGCTGCCGTACAATATGCTCGTGAAAATAAAATTCCATTTTTTGGTATATGCTTAGGAATGCAAATGGCTGTTATTGAATTTTCCAGAAATGTTTTAGGATATACCAATGCTAATTCATCTGAGATGGACAATAAAGCAGAACACCCCGTTATTGATATTATGGAAGAACAAAAAAATATCACAGACTATGGTGGAACTATGCGTTTAGGTGCCTGGGATTGTAAATTAACTGCAAATAGTAAAATAAAAAGCATTTACAATAAGGAGTTAATTAGCGAACGTCACAGACATAGATACGAGTTTAACAATAAATATTTAGCTGAAATAGAGAAAGCAGGAATGATAGCTACCGGAAAAAATCCTAAAACTAATTTGGTGGAAGTAGTTGAAATCCCTTCACACCCTTGGTTTGTCGGCGTTCAATACCATCCTGAATATAAAAGTACCGTTTTAAATCCACATCCATTATTTGTAGATTTTGTTAAAGCTGCTTTGGAACACTCTTTGAGCTAAATTAGAATCAATATTAAAAACTAATTTATTACAGTACTTTTAGTACATTTGTCGCTCTTTTTAAATATTTTTTAAAAAGTTAATGACAATTTGACATTTATATTTTTACAATGGAAGAAAAAAAATTTGACATAAATACGCTTATCGGTTTTGTTTTGTTAGGTGGTATTATGCTTTGGTGGATGTACACTACACAACCTACCCCAGAAGAATTAGAAGCTGAAAAAAATAAAACTGAACAAGTTCAAAAGCGAGCTAACACTGAAGACAGTGTAATAGCAACTTCTGAGTCTATAATTCAGGTTAACGATTCCTTATCTTTCTTAAAAGCTCAAAAAGAATTAGGTGCTTTTGCTTATTCAGCAAATGTTGAGGATAACGAAACAATTATTGAAAACGAAGTACTTAAATTAACTATTTCTAATAAAGGTGGACAAATTAAAGAAGCGTTAATTAAAAACTACGTTACTTTCGATTCATTACCTCTTTATATCGTAAAAGATAAAAATGCTTCTTTCAATATTAATTTTGGAACATCAGATAATAGAATTTTAAATACCAAAGATTTATTTTTTGAACCATCATTAACAACCAACGGTGAAAATTACGTATTATCTATGAAGCTGAAGGCTTCAAATAATCAATTTCTAGAGTATCGTTATGAAATGAAACCAAACGAGTATATGGTAGATTTTACGATACGCTCACAAGGATTGAGTTCAACAATTAACACATCTCAACAAATAAATTTAGATTGGAATTTAAAGGGTTATCGTCATGAAAAAAGTATTAAATACGAAAACCAACAAACTGAAATGTATTATGAAAAAGAAGATGAAGATATTGATTACCTTTCAATGGGTGGAGATGATGATGCACTCGAAGATGATGTGAATTGGGTGGCATTTAAACAGCACTTCTTTTCTTCTATTTTAGTTTCAGACAAAGCATTTAACAAAGCTCAATTAAATTCTACTTCAATTTTTAAAGACGAGGATATTGATAGTGTTTACACCAAAGAATTCTCATTAAAAACTCCTTTGGTTCTTGAAGGTGGAGAATTAAATTATAATATGAATTGGTACATTGGACCAAATGACTACCAAATTCTAAAAAAATACGATCGTAATCTAAAAGAAGTTGTTAATTTAGGTTGGGGTATTTTTGGTTACATTAACCGTTTAGTATTTGTACCTGTATTTAACTTTTTACAAGGTTTTATTAGTAACTACGGACTTATTATAATACTATTAACTATTGTTGTTAGAATTATAATGTCTCCTTTAGTATATAAATCTTATTTGTCAAGTGCGAAAATGAAGGTATTAAAACCTGAAATGGAAGAAATTAATAAGCGATTGCCTGGAAAAGAAAACGCAATGAAACGTCAGCAAGAAACGATGGCTGTTCAAAGTAAGGCTGGAGTTAGCCCACTTTCAGGTTGTATCCCTGCATTTTTACAAATGCCAGTATTCTTTGCTTTATTTAGATTTTTTCCGTCAAATATTGATATCAGACAAAAAGGATTTTTGTGGGCTGATGATTTATCTGCCTATGACAGTGTGTTTAAACTTCCATTCAACATTCCATTTTATGGAGACCATGTTAGTTTATTTCCAATTTTAGCATCAGTAGCAATCTTCTTCTATATGAGAATGAGTCAGAGTCAACAAATGAATATGCAGCAACCTACCCAAGAAGGAATGCCTGATATGCAAAAAATGATGAAAATGATGATGTACTTTTCTCCTATAATGATGTTGGTTTTCTTTAACATGTATGCCAGTGGATTAAGTTTATACTATTTTGTATCGAATTTATTAACCATCTCTATTATGTTAATTATTAAAAATTACATTATTGATGAAGATAAGATTCACGCAAAAATTCAGGAAAACAAAAAGAAACCTAAAAAAGAAAGTAAGTTTCGTCAACGCTTAAATGATGCTATGAAGCAAGCTCAGGAACAACAAGCAAAACAAAAAAAGAAAAAATAAAATCTATTTTTTGTGACGTCCTAAAAAACCGTTACAGGATTATACAAAGATAACTTTAAAT
>ERZ1046740.2245-NODE-2245-length-12623-cov-4.872931_pt1 | contig 12623 bp, 11 predicted proteins | sample MGYA00383093_ERZ1046740 | MGnify/ENA primary metagenome ERZ1046740 (study PRJEB29581, sample SAMEA5548363) | metagenome | biome: marine; feature: coastal; material: water | depth 25 m | study: Short-term variability in the microbial, nano- and picoplankton...
GTTCTCGCACCATGGAAAAGCTGGAGCGTTCCATTGGTGGTATTAAAGATATGGGCGGCCTGCCCGATGCACTGTTTGTTGTTGACGTTGATCACGAGCGTATCGCCATCACTGAAGCAAACAAGTTGGGTATTCCCGTAATCGGTATTGTTGATACCAACAGCAATCCCGATGGTGTCGACTACATTATTCCCGGCAACGATGACGCTATTCGCGCTATCAAGCTATACGTGACTGCAGTTGCAGAGGCGTGCCTGGCTGGTAAAGCTGAAGCCGGTGAAATTCCCGCTGCCAGCAAGGACGAATTTGTAGAAGAAACTGCTACAGAAGAAACTGCTGAAGCCGCACCTGCGGTAGAAGCAGCCCCTGCTGAAGAAACTGCGCCAGCCGCAGAAGCAGCTCCCGCTGAAGAAGCAGCTCCTGTCGTAGAAGCAGCTCCTGTCGTAGAAGCAGAAGCCGCACCAGAGGCAGAAGCGAAAGCAGCAGAGTAAGCAAAAGCTGCCGCTGTGCGGCAGCTGAGCGAATTTCCCCGGCGCACTACAGCCGGGGTTTTCATTTTAAAGATCCAGATTTCCGGAATTGCACAGGAGAACTTTCAATGTCAGTAAAACTGGTTAAAGAATTACGTGATCGCACCGGCCTTGGCATGATGGAGTGCAAAAAAGCACTGGTTGCTGCCGATGGCGATGTAGAAAAAGCAATTGAAGAGCTGCGCAAGTCCAGCGGCATGAAGGCAGCCAAGAAAGCAGGCCGTACCGCTGCCGATGGCGTGGTAACTACTCGTGTTTCCGATGATGGCAGCTACGGTGTTGTGCTGGAAGTTAACTCCGAAACTGACTTTGCCGCTCGTGATGAAGGTTTCCTGGGCTTTGTAGGCAAGGTTGCCGAAGCAGCTTTCTCTGGTAGGCAAACTGACGTTGCTGCCCTCATGGCTGGCGGTCTGGAAGCAGACCGCGAAGCACTGGTACAAAAGATCGGTGAAAATATCGGCGTACGCCGCGCCGATCTGGTGACTGCTGACGCGGGTGTTGTTGGCGCCTACGTTCACGGTAACAACCGTATTGCTGTTCTGGTTGAACTCAAGGGTGGTGATCAGGACCTGGCCAAGGATGTTGCCATGCACGTTGCTGCGGTAAACCCCCAGGTGGTATCTCCTGCTGATATGCCTGAAGATGTTATCGCCAAGGAAAAGGAAATATACACTGCCCAGGCTGCTGAATCTGGCAAGCCCCCGGAGATTATCGAGAAGATGATCGGCGGTCGTGTGAAGAAGTTCTTGTCTGAAAACTCTCTGACTGAACAGGCTTTCGTTAAGGACCCTGATGTCACCGTTGGCAAGCTGGTTGCTGCCGCAGGCGCTGAGATCGCTTCTTTTGCTCGCTATGAGGTGGGTGAAGGTATCGAGGTCGAGAAGGTCGACTTTGCTGATGAGGTTGCTGCTCAGCTTAACGGCTAAGCGTTTCTTCAAGCAGTTTCTGAACGGGGCTTTGTGCCCCGTTTTTTGTTTCTGCATGCCTGGTTTTTGGTCCTGGCGTGCGGTCGCATCAGTGACGCGGGGGATTTGTTTGCTGCCTGGCGGCGGCCCGAAGGCAAGCCCGGTCCATCACCGGGTTCACCCAGGACCGGAAAACCTAGTCAAGCAACTCGAACAACTTAACTACCCGCTGAACACCAGAGATTCCAGAGGCCCTATCAGTAATACGGTCAGCTTCAGCGCGTGTAGCCAGGCCCATCAGGTATACCACGCCATTTTCAGTGACTACCTTAACCCGTGAACCCTCGACCTCCGTAGAGCCCAACAACCATGATTTAACCTTGGTAGTAATCCAGGTGTCAGAGGTGCGGGTCATGGCAGAGCTTGGGGCAGAGATTTCGAGCTCGTTGTAGATGCGGCGCACACCGCGCACATCGCGTACAACGCTGGTGGCCTGTGCCTTGAGGGCTTCAGTGGCTACCTGTCCCGCAATCAGTACATAGCCATTGAAGCTGACGATAACCAGGTGAGCATCGTCAAAGGCGTCATTGGCGGCATGAATATTCACCCGCGACTTGGTTTCAATTGAATCGTCTTCGATCATGCGGCCCATGGTTCGCTCGCCCTTGTCTTCCTCAATAGTGTCAGACTCCATGGTAGCAAGGAGGCTACCGCATCCGCCCAGGACCAACAGGCTGGAGGCGAGTAGGAGAGAGAGTAGTTGTTTCATGCTTTATTCCTGGTTATAGCTGCCAAACAAACTGTGATCTGTGAGAGCGCACAGGGCATGGATGACCATGATCTGAAGCTCCACGATGCGTGGTCTGGTATTGGCGTTGATGATTATTTCCACACTTCCCGGGAGCGGTGAGTTGCCGCCGATGTTGTCGGCTGCATTGGACAGTGAGATCACAGCCATGTTCCGTTCATGGGCTGCTTCAATAGCTTGTTGCAGGTCCTGTGACTCGCTGCCGCTGTTAATAACCAGTAGCACATCGCCTTCCTGGCCCAGGGCGCGAATCTGGCGGGAGAATATTTCCGATGAGTCATTGCCCTGGGCGATGGCCGTCAGGCTGGCTGAATCGCTGGCGAGATTAAATGCAGGCAGTGCCGGGCGCTCCTGCTCAAAGTGGCTTAACAGGTTTGTGGTGAACAGCTGTGCCTGGGCGGCATCCACGCCGTTGCCACAAGTCAGTATCTTGTGGTCCTGCAGTAGCGCCTGGGTAATCAGTTGGCTGGCATTTTCAACCGGCGGCGCCAGGTCATCCACCGACATGGCGATATTGTGGATCGTGGCCTGAAAAGTGTCGGCGATGATCTCGTAATAACTCATTAATAAATAACCTGTGCCTGCTCAGGCACTGAAAGCGCCGCGAATCCAGCGAATATTGTTGTCGGAGGTGGATTGTCGCGGCTCAATGGCAATCACGTCAAATCGGCAGGCCATCGCAGCCCATTGCGGGCACATTTGCAGGTACAAACTGGCGCTGCGAATAAGCTTTATTTGCTTGCGCCGGTCCACAGAGGCTGCGGCACTGGCGAAGCGGGAGTTGCTGCGGGCGCGAACTTCAACAAACACCAGGTGCTTATCGTGCAGGGCTATGATGTCTATCTCTCCTACTTTGCAACGGAAGTTGCGGTCGATAATATGCAGCCTTTGCTCCAGCAGGTATTGGGCGGCTAGCTCTTCGAACTGATCCCCCGATGCTTTCACTGCTGTATCCCACCGCCATTGAGTCTCGTTAGAGTCTAACTACAGGGGTTTAAGAGCGCCTCCATCAAATGTGGCCGGTGCCGGCTCGCGCAGAATCTGTAACTGTGGGTTCAGGCTAAGCAGGCCGGTGTTGCCCTGTAGCAGAACATCGGGACCTGCCCTTAGCTGGCTCAGGCGTGTTTGCAACAGGAAAGCATCTGCTCCCAGGGCGTTAAGGCGGGTATAGCTGTCGCTACCTGTGCCGCCCATTGTTATTGCCACTCGCAGTGCGGGGCTGTGGCCCAGTAACCAGGGAGAGTCAACCAATACAGTGCCGTCCAGGTCCTTGTCACGCTCATCGGGAAAACCGCTATAAATACTCGAGGTAGCATAGACCGGCAAGTCGCCGGCGTAGTGAAAGGCGAGCAGCGGCTTAACCGAACGGGCCTGTGCGCCATCACGCGCCAGCAGGAATACTACATCCAGGTCCTGGCGCCGCCTCGGTGTAAACTCAACATCGGCTGCCAGCATATCCCGCACTCTCAGGCGGCGGGAGTCACTGGCTTCAAGCCCCAGCCCGGCCTTCATGTTGGCGGAGTAATCTTCCTGATTGTTATAGCTCACGCTGTTGGCAACACTGCCTCCAAGGCTGGACCAGCGCTGCTGCAGTGCCAGCTCCATCTTGTTGCCCCAGGCACCGGCGGGACGCAAAATCAGCGCCCGACGGCCGCCCTGGCCGAAGGCGATTTCAGCAATGCGTGTCGCCTCGTCTTCCGGTGCAAGAGAAAGTTGCACCAGCGCGCTGGTGCCCGCCGTTGCAGCGCCGTCGATGCGGTTCAGGGCGACTACCGGCACCGGGCGTTGGGGCAGGGCGGCCAGTTGTCCTACCGCCTGCTTGCTCAGAGGGCCGATCACCAGGTTTGCGCCTTGTAGTACGGCATCGTTATAGGCCTCCAGAGGTGAGTGATAATTGTCGCTGTCCAGGATCAGAAGATCCCGGGGTGCCGGGCCGTTGATACGAGCGGCATAGTAATGGGCCAGGTAGCCATCGCGTATAGCGCTCCCCGCAGGCGCCAGTCGTCCACTGAGGGGTAACATCAGTGCCACCGTATCCAGTGTGGCTGTTTCACCCAGTAGGTGGGAAAGACCCCCCGGCAGCGGATCAGCGGCGGGATGTCCAGGGTAGTTCATTTGCCATTGTTGTAGGGCGCTTTTGATTTGTGTCGGTTCCTGCCTGCTTATCAATGCCAGCTCTCGCCAGCCCTTTAGTTGGGTATCTGAAGTGGCCACTGCTGTGCCTGCCAGGGCTTCGGGATCTTCGCGCTGCAGATTGCGCCAGATATCTCGTGAGAGGGCGGCGCGGTCGGCCTGTGGGGTGGTGCTCAGTAAACGGGTGCCCAGCTGGGCGCTTGCCAGGTGTTCGCCCTGAAGCTCCAGGATATGCCGTCGCATGTTGCGAAGGCGGTAGACGAGAGCGGGGTGGGCGCCGGGCTGATCCAGTGTTCTCAGCGAGTCCAGAGTCTGCTGCTGATTCCCCTGCAGCCAGGCTATACGGGCCTGCTGATAGCCCAGGTAGGTAGCGTCGTCGCGGGTCAGTATTTGTTCTTCAACAGGGGCGAGGGCGATTTCTGCCTGCATCCAGTCAAAGCGGGACAAGGCATAGTCAGCAGCTGCAAACTCGGCGCTGAATTCACTGGTGGGCAGCTGCAGGGATACTTCCCCGGGCTGCGTTGATGTGCCAACTTGCCTCTGCGGCCGGGTAACCTGCGTGTCTTTTTCAGGGGCGCCGGAACAGGCTGCCAGTGTGATCGCCAGAATAATCAGGGTGGTCGTCCGCGCCGACTTTAGCTTGAAATCTGTCATGCTATGCTTGCTCGCCTCGCTATTTGCACTCATGCCCGCAGTTTGCGGCAGGCCATTATAAGGGGAAAACGTGGAACCAGGGCTCTATATCGTAGCCACACCGATAGGCAATCTCGGTGATATGTCGCAACGGGCGGTAGAAGTGCTGCAAGGGGCGGACCTGATTGCAGCAGAGGATACCCGTCACAGCCTGCGATTGTTGCAGCATTTTGGTATCGAAACAGCGCTCACGCCCTATCATGACCACAGCGATGGCCGGGCCCAGGAGAAGATCGCTGCACGCCTGGATCAGGGTGAAGTGGTGGCGCTGATCAGCGATGCCGGCACGCCATTGATTTCTGACCCTGGCTATCGCCTGGTGCGGGATATGCAGGCACGGGGCTACCGAGTGATTCCTGTGCCCGGGGCCTGTGCCGCCATTGCCGCTTTGAGTGTTAGTGGTCTGCCCACGGATCGCTTTCTGTTTGAGGGCTTTCTGCCAGCGAAGGCTGGTACCCGGGTAAACCGCTTGGAATCACTGGCGACCGAGACGGCTACTCTGGTGTTTTATGAGGCGCCCCATCGGGTGAAAGACAGTCTGGCGTCTATGGCGCAAGTGTTTGGCCCCGACCGGGAGGCAGTGCTGGCCCGTGAAATAACCAAGACCTTCGAAACCATACGCGGTGGGACTCTGGCACAGTTACAGGAGTTTGTTGTTTCAGACAGTAATCAGCAGAAGGGCGAAATCGTTCTGGTGGTGGCAGGTCGGGAGAAAGGGGGCCATCAGTTGAGCGATGAAACCGCCAGCTTGTTAATCCGGTTGGCCCAGGAGCTGCCGGCAAAGCGGGCCGCCGCCGTGGTGGCAGATTGTACTGGTCTGCGCAAAAAAGCCCTGTACGACTATCTGCTGAAGCACAAAGAATGATGCCTTCTTGCTCTGCATCCCTGCGCACTGTAGGCTTGGCGCCGAGTCGGTCAGGCGATCGCTTCCGGCCATTCACCCATGAGAGAGCTGTCAATATGGAATGCTTTTATCGGTGAGTGGCCGGGGGAGGAAAGTCCGGGCTCCATAGGGCAGGGTGCCAGGTAACTCCTGGGAGGCGTGAGCCTACGGAAAGTGCAGCAGAAAGTGTACCGCCCGGTTACTTCGGTGATCAGGTAAGGGTGAAATGGTGCGGTAAGAGCGCACCGCGCGGCTGGCAACAGGCGTGGCGATGGTAAACCCCACTCGGAGCAAGACCAAATAGGAATCCATTTGCCGTGGCCCACGGTGGATTCGGGTAGGTCGCTACAGGCAGGTGGTGACGCCTGTCGCAGATGAATGATCGTCCACGACAGAACCCGGCTTACCGACCGACTCGTTTTTTCTCTTTTCTTGCTGATATTGGGGTATTCCTTCACTCCACTTGCAAAATCCCTGATTTCTTATACTTTTTAGTCATAACAAGTCCGGCAAAAATAAATAAAAATCACTGTAAGTTAAAGTAGATCCTTAGAACCTGGGTTTATGAGGCTGTTTTGTTACATTTTTTGTTTCTTCTAGTCATGGTAGATACTCTCCATTTTTTCCTGAAAGCTGCTCTAGGTAGCTGAAATTACAACGTTTTTTCCCTGCGGCCTGCTTGACAGTTTCTGCACCAGAGACCTATAGTGTCGGAAAGTGGAAATAAGTGGGTAAATCTGGCTTTTTGTGGTGATAAAGGCCAGGTAAGTGGAGAAATCTGTCGTGTTTCGCGGTGTGCAACATATCAATATGGATGCGAAGGGTAGGCTGGCCATGCCAGCACGCCAGCGCGAGCCTTTATTGAGCCGATGCGAAGGCCAGATTGTCGCCACCATTGATACCCAGTCCCCCTGCCTGGTGGTCTACCCCCTTCCCGAGTGGGAGCGAATTGAAACCGATATCCAGGCACTTCCCACGCTCAACCCCGCGGTCCGTCGATTCCAGCGTCTGATGTTGGGCTACGCCACTGACCTCGAACTGGACGGTAGCGGCCGCATGCTGCTGCCCCAATCCCTGCGCGAGTATGCGCAATTGGATAAGAAGCTGGTCCTGGTAGGGCAGGGAAACAAGCTGGAGTTGTGGTCTGAGGCCCTGTGGTTGGCCGAGCGGGAGCAGGCATTGGCGGACTCTGGTCCCGATGCCTTGCTACCAGACGAATTAATGTCACTCACTCTGTAGGTGAACTGGATGCACCAAACAGTCATGTTACGAGAGGCAGTAGACGCTCTGGTAACGGCGCCCAGTGGCTTTTATGTGGATGGTACTTTCGGCCGTGGTGGTCATGCCCGCGCAGTGCTGGCCCAGCTGGCCAGTGACGGCCAGCTCCTGGGTGTGGATAAAGACCCAGTTGCTTGCGACGCAGCCCGGGAGCTGGCGGAAGTAGATCAACGTTTCACGTTCTATCACGGATCTTTTGCCGATTTGCCGCAGCAGTTGAGCAAGATGGGTGTTGGTGCAGTGGACGGCATTTTGCTGGACCTTGGTGTATCAAGCCCCCAGCTTGATGAGGCTGAGCGCGGTTTCAGCTTTCAACATGACGGCCCTCTGGATATGCGCATGGATACCAGTTCAGGCGAAACCGCGGCCCAGTGGTTGGCGGTCGCCGAGGAGGGGGATATTGCCGCCGTGCTCAAGGAGTACGGTGAGGAGCGCTTTTCCAAACGCATTGCGGCCGCCATTGTTACTACGCGCCAGGAGCAGCCCTTTACCACTACGGCGCAACTGGCAAAGGTGGTCAGCGAGGCCAACCCCCGCTGGGAAAAACACAAGCACCCTGCTACCCGCTCTTTTCAGGCGATCCGTATCAAGGTTAACCGAGAGCTGGAAGACCTGCAGGCCATTCTCGATGGTGCCCTGGATCTGTTGCGGGTAGGTGGGCGCCTGGTGGTAATCAGCTTTCACTCCCTGGAAGACCGCCTGGTGAAGCGTTATATGCGTGACATGGCCCGCGGCAAGCAGTTTCCTCCTGGCGTGCCGGTGACAGAAGAAGCGCTGGATAAGCGTATGAAGATTGTCGGCAAGGCAGTTCGTGCCACTGGTGAAGAAGTCGACGGTAATACCCGAGCCCGCAGTGCCATTATGCGCGTGGCGGAGAAGACACGGTGAAGGCGGCGGCGATTCGAATTAAAGGCTCTACGCCTGCAAGCAGATCGTTGTTGTGGATGAACGGTGGCGCTTTATTGTTAATCCTGGTTTCGTCTTTTGGTGTTATTCACTCCACCCATGCCTGCCGTGAGTTGTACACACGTTTGCAGGTGTTGGAAGCCAACCAGTGGTACTTACAAGAGGACTATGGGCGGCTGTTGCTGGAGCAAAGCACCTGGGCCTCCCATTACCGGGTAGAGAAGGTGGCGCGCGGTGAACTGGCTATGGTTGAGCCGAACCTGGAACAATACCGGGTGGTCACTAAATGAAGCCCCGTAAGGAAAAGCCCATCTCCTTTTGGCGCCTTTACCTGGTTGCCGCTGTTCTTTGCGCCATGTTCGCCATGCTTGTTGGTCGAGTACTGTCTTTACAAATACTCGACACAGAGCGTGGCTACGAGTTTCTCCAGGATCAGGGCGCCATGCGCTCAGTGCGCACCGCTGAAATCCCGGCTTACCGGGGAGTGATTTCCGATCGCCGGGGCGAGCCCCTGGCAGTGAGTACCCCGGTGGTGTCGATCTGGGGCAACCCAAGAATCCTGAAAGACTCCCAGCGTCTGGGCGAGTTGGCCCAGGCGTTGGAAATGAAGCTGCCTGATCTGCAAGCCAGGCTGAAGCGCTACGAAGGCAAGCAGTTTATGTATCTTGCACGGCATCGCGTACCTGCAGAGGCGCGCGAGATACTCGCCAGGCGCATTAGCGGTATTTACGGTGAGCGTGAATACCGACGCTTTTACCCGGCAGGCGAAGTGGCGGCTCAACTAGTGGGCTTTACCAACGTAGACGACACCGGTATCGCCGGTATGGAGTTGGCCTACAACGACTGGCTGCGCGGCGAGCCCGGCAAGAAAAAGTACATCAAGGACCTGCACGGTGAGGTTATCCGCGATATCGGTGTGCTGGAGCCTGCCAGCCCGGGTAATGACCTGCGCCTGAGTATTGACCTGCGCCTGCAGTATTTACAGCATCGCGAATTGCGCAGGGCGGTGACTGCCAGTGGTGCAGCATCGGGCAGTATTGTGACGCTGGATGCGCACACCGGCGAGATTCTCGCCATGGTCAACTATCCCGTCTACAACCCGAACAGTCGCAAGGATAGAAAGTCGGCCAATATGCGCAATCGGGCGATGACCGATGTGTACGAGCCCGGTTCCACCATGAAGTCCCTGACGCTGGTAGCTGCTTTGGAGAGTGGTCGCTATACCACTGATACCCTGATTGATACTTCACCCGGGCGTATTCGTGTTGGGCGTAAAGTCTACCCGGACCCGCGCAACTATGGAGAGATCACTCTTTCTCGAGTCATTGAGAAATCCAGCCAGGTAGGTGTTACCAAGCTTGCCCTGGATTTGGGGCACGAACCCATCTGGGATGTGTTTAATCGTTTTGGTATTGGCCAGGCCCCGGGTACAGGGTTCCCTGGTGAGAGCGGTGGCCAGCTGCCGAATCGCCCGCGTTGGCATTCCACTGAAAAGATTTCCCTCGCCTTTGGTTACGGTATTACCACGTCGCCTTTGCAGCTGGCACACGCCTACAGTGTCTTCGCCAATAAAGGTGTGCGGCAGCCTTTATCATTATTAGCAGTAGAAGAGGATGCTCTTCCCGGAACAGCGGTGATTTCGCCGGAGATTGCGGATCAGGTTCTCGGGGTCCTTAACGCGGTAACTGGCCAGCATGGTACGGCCCGCAAAGCGCGAGTGCCTGGCTATAAGGTTGGCGGTAAGACAGGTACCGTGCACAAGGTCGGCCCCGGCGGTTATATCGACGATTCCTATGTTGCCCTGTTTGCCGGCATAGCCCCTGTGGATAATCCACGCATTGTCACTGTTGTGGTTATCAATGAACCCAAGGGTGAGGCCTATGGTGGTGGCTCAGCAGCTGCGCCGGTATTTTCCACAGTGACACGCGGTGCCCTGCGTCTGCTGAACGTGCCTCCCACCGAATTGGGTGAAGTCGCGGCTTCCGGCCCCGGCAAAGGGGGTGCAGCGTGATGATGGCTTCCACTCAAAGTGTGGTCCCACCACTTCCCCTGGCGGATGTGCTGGCCATGCCGGGCTGCGCAGGTAGCGACACCATAATCAGCGGTGTGCAGCTGGATAGCCGCAGAGTGGGCCGGGGAGATTTGTTCCTGGCGATGTCCGGAGAAATACACGACGGTCGGCAGTTCATTGAGCAAGCCGTCGCCAACGGCGCGGCAGCGATAGCGGCAGAGGCGCCGGTAGAAGGCTTTGTCGATGGCATTGCAGTACCCATGGTGGAAATTCCTGAATTGCTGCAGGAAGCGGGTTATATCGCTTCCCGTTTCTATCGTCGCCCCAGCCAGAAACTGCACATGATGGGTATTACTGGCACCAACGGTAAAACCACTACCAGCCGGATTATCGCCCAGCTTGTCAGGTTGCTGGGACGTCGCTGCGGGGTGATTGGCACTCTGGGTGCAACCCTTGAGGAAACGATTTCACAGGGCGGCAATACAACGCCGGATCCGTTGCTATTGCAGCGCCAACTGGCTCAGTGGTGTCAGCAGGATGTATACGCAGTGAGCATGGAGGTTTCCTCCCATGCGCTGGTGCAGGGCAGGGTTAACGGCGTGGCTTTTGAAACGGCGGTTTATACCAACCTGTCTCATGATCATCTCGATTACCACGGCAGTATGGATGCCTACGGGCGGGCCAAGTTGCGCTTGTTCGCACAGGAAGGCCTACGCCATGCAGTAGTAAACCTGGATGATGATTACGCACCGCAAGTGCTTGCTGCTGTGGGCGAAGATGTGCAGGCGCTGAGCTATTCCACGCAGGGTGCACAGGCGGATGTGCGTGTGGAAGATATCCAGTTCTTTGCCGGGGGTGTCAGGGCGAAATTGTGCAGCCCGTGGGGTGAGGGTGAATTTACCAGTCCCCTGCCTGGCGATTTTAACCTGGCCAATCTCGCTGCCGGTATCTCCGCTCTGGCATTGGCGGGAGAGGACTTGTCGGCCATTCTTGCCGTTGTTGATCAGCTCCAACCCGTGCCCGGGCGCATGCAGTCTATTGATAACAAGGCCGGCGTGCAGATCATCGTTGATTATGCCCATACGCCGGATGCTCTGGAGCAGGTGCTGCAAGCGCTTAAAGATCACGTCACCGGATCACTGGTAACAGTATTTGGTTGCGGTGGAGACAGGGATAGGGAGAAGCGCCAGGTGATGGGGCGTGTAGCCTGTAGTTTGTCTGACCGGGTTGTGGTCACCAGCGATAACCCGCGCAGTGAAAACCCTGCGGCTATTCTCAAAGACATAGAATCTGGCTGCAGCGGTGTGTACACCCTGGTGGAAGACCGTGCGCAGGCCATAGCCCAGGCAATTAATGAGGCCGAGCCCGGGGACTGTATTGTTATCGCCGGCAAAGGTCACGAGGACTACCAGATAGTAGAGGGCGAGCGGCTTTACTTCAGCGATGAGGCTTGCGCGAAAGAGGCGCTGTTGCAGAGGGCCACCGCATGATGCGCCCAATGACCTTGTCAGAATTGGTGCAGCCTCTGGCGGCAACACTGCAAGGTGCTGACTGTGAATTCAGCAGTGTCAGTACGGACAGTCGCACCGTTGCTGCCGGCGATTTGTTTGTGGCGCTTAAAGGCGAGAATTTTGACGGACACGACTATATCGGCAGTGTGGCCGGGGGTGGTGCGGTAGCGGCAATGGTCAGCCAGACTGTAAAGGCTGACCTGCCGCTATTGTGCGTTAAGGATACCCAGCAGGCGCTGGGTCGTATGGGCGCACATAACCGCCAGTTGTATCGCGGCCCCCTGGTGGCTATCACTGGCAGTTCTGGTAAAACCACCGCCAAAAACCTGGTGCAGTCTGTGCTGTCACAAGGCGGCGAAACTCTCGCCACGGAAGGAAACTACAACAACGAGATTGGCGTTCCACTGACCCTGTTACGCCTGACTTCCGATTACGACTACGCAGTAGTAGAGATGGGCGCTGCCCGGGCCGGAGATATTCGCTGGCTGTGCGAGCTTGGTCGCCCCAGTGTGGCCCTGCTGCTCAATGCCATGTCTGCTCACCTGGAGGGATTTGGCAGTGTGGACGCGGTCGCCCAGGCCAAGGGAGAGATTTTTGACGACCTTGGCCCGGATGCCTTTGCGATTATCAATGCCGATCAACCCTGGGCGGATGAATGGCGCAGTCGGGCAGGGCAGGCAACAGTGCTGGACTTTGCCGTGGAAGGGCCTGCCGCTTTTACCGCTGCAGATATTACAGCCCGGGGAGTTGCAGGCATCAGTTTCGAGATGCATACCCCTGCCGGGCAAGCGCATATCAGTCTGGCACTTCCTGGTAAGCACAACGTGGCCAATGCACTGGCTGCTGCGGCTGTCGGCTATGCCTGCGGTTTGTCACTGGCACAAATACAGTCGGGCCTTGAGTCGGCGCAAGCTGTCGCGGGGCGATTGTCTGCCTGCGAAGGGGTGAATGGGGCGGTAGTCATA
>ERZ1046740.2251-NODE-2251-length-12610-cov-4.064436_pt1 | contig 12610 bp, 11 predicted proteins | sample MGYA00383093_ERZ1046740 | MGnify/ENA primary metagenome ERZ1046740 (study PRJEB29581, sample SAMEA5548363) | metagenome | biome: marine; feature: coastal; material: water | depth 25 m | study: Short-term variability in the microbial, nano- and picoplankton...
AGACATCAAAATCAGTATGCGACGAGATATGTCGCAAATGGGCATTTGGGTTGTGTGATGTGGGGGCAGGCTTAGGGGAACCTGACTAGAAAACGGAACCTGACCCATGCGGACCGAAGCCCAAGCAGTCGTCATTGGCGGCGGCGTCATCGGATGTTCAATCCTCTACCACCTTACAAAACTGGGTTGGAGTGATGTCATCCTTCTTGAACGGGACGAGCTGACATCGGGGTCAACCTGGCATGCAGCTGCCAATATTCATGGGCTTCATGACAATACCAACGTTAGTCGCATTCAGCATTACACAATGAACCTTTACAAAGAACTAGAAGCGGAAACCGGACAAAGCTGCGGTGTGTTTCAGGCGGGTTCACTATATCTGGCGCAAACCGAACAGCGCGAACATCAGCTGCGCCTGCAAGCCGCCAAGGCCAAGCTGTATGGCATGAACTTCTATGAAGTCAGCATTGAAGAAGCCCAAAAATTGCACCCGATGGTTGATTTTACTGGCATTCGCTGTGTGATGTTTGAGCCTGACGGCGGCAATGTGGACCCTTCCGGCGTAACCAATGCCTACGCCGTGGGCGCGCGCCAGCGTGGGGCAGAAATTCAACGGTTTACGCCTGTGACGGCAACCGAGCAACAAGACGACGGCAGTTGGATTGTGAAGACATCCAAGGGGGATATTCACACACAATGGGTGGTGAATGCCGCCGGTCTTTGGGGACGTGAAGTGGCGGCGATGGCCGGGTTTGAATTGCCATTGCAACCGACAGAGCACCAGTATTTCGTGACCGAAACGATTGCCGAGATTGACGCCATGAAGACCCGGTTACCGTCGGTGGCGGATCGAGACGGCGAATACTATCTTCGCCAAGAGGGGCAGGGTCTTTTGGTGGGAGCCTATGAGAAAGACATGAGGTTCTGGGCAGAAGACGGCACGCCACAGGGCTTTGGCCACGAACTGTTTGCCGATGATTTGGAACGTATTGAACCCAATATGATGAACGCGATTGATCGCCTGCCAGCTGTGGGTGAGGCAGGCATCAAGCGTGTGATCAACGGCCCAATGATTTGGTCGCCTGATGCCAACGTGCTGTTTGGTCCGGTGCCTGAATTAGATAATTACTTTTGTTGTAACGGTATTATTCCTGGTTTTTCCCAATCTGGCGGCATGGGGTTGATGGCAGCCCAATGGATCATCGAAGGAGAGACGCAGTACGATATGTTCGCCTGGGATGTGGCACGGTTTGACAGCTGGGCCGACAAAGCGTTCACCAAGGCCCGTGTGCAGGACCAATATGCACATAGGTTTGCGATCCATTTTCCGAATGAAGAACGCAGTGCGGGCCGCCCGGCGCGTATGCGCCCTGTTTACGATATGCAAAAAGACCTTGGAGCCGTGTTTGGGCTGAACACCGGTTGGGAACACCCACTGTGGTTTGCAGATGCTCCGGGGACCAAAGATACCAACGGCTTTACCCGTCAAAACTGGTGGGGGCCTGTCGGCGAAGAATGCAAAATGCTGCGCGAGCGGGCAGGCATCATCGATATCTCGAACTTTGGAAAATACATCTGTAAGGGACCGGGGGCTGAGGATTGGTTGAATGCAGTCTTTGCCAACACGATGCCCAGAGCTGTAGGGCGGTCGTGTCTGACGCCACTAATTGGTAAACGGGGTGGCATTGCTGGTGACTTCACTGTGACTCGCGTGTCGGACGAAGAATTCTGGGTGATTGGTTCGGGCATGGCCGAGCGGTATCACAAGCGGTTCTTTAAGCAGGTGCCATTGCCAGAATTCACAAGCTTTGAAAGCCAAACAGACGCCATGTGCGGCTTTAACGTAGCGGGCCCAAAATCGCGTGAGTTGCTTCAGCGAATGACCAACGCATCGCTTGCGACCAAGGACTTCCCGTTTATGCGTTCAAAAATGGTTGAAATCGCGGGTGTAAAGGCGTTGGCGTTGCGGGTTTCGTTTACGGGTGATTTGGGATGGGAAATCCATTGTGCGGCGGAAGACCAAGAGCGACTTTACACAGCCTTGCTGCAAGCTGGAAAGGAATTTGGGGCAGGACCAGTTGGCAGTCGCGCTTTAATGTCGCTTCGCGTCGAAAAAGGCTATGGTTCGTGGAGCCGCGAATATAGTCCAGAGTATTGGCCACAAGAGGTCGGCTTGGACCGCCTATGCAAGATGGACAAAGATTTCCTGAATAAAGATGCCGTTGCGATGACCATGGCGCATGAGGCCCGTGAGCAGCTTGTCCTCTTGCATCTGGATGAAGCGGCGATCCAAGCTTCAAATGCAGATGCCACTGGCGGAGAGCCGATCTTTAAGGATGGTCAGGGAGTGGGGCGTGTCACGTCCGGCGCTTATGGATATTCGGTCGGCATGTCGCTGGCGCTTGGTTACGTGAAGGGTGTGAAACCCGGAGACGAGGTCGACGTGATGGTTTTGGGACAGCCTCATAAGGCGGTGATTTTGGCTGAACCACCTTTTGATGCAAAAGGGGAACGGCTGCGGGCGTGATAACGCAACCCTGTTGAGCGATCCTTCGAAATGTGGCAGGATTTACCAAAATTTGAGGGCGGTCGCGCATTGGTATTTAGGAAACTTCTGTTTTATTACAAATGGATATTGGTCATAGCTCTTGCGATGACCGTGCCTGAAAGTGCGCGCGCTCAGGAGCGTGATCCAGAAAAACCAAAGTTAAGCTTTGGTCAGCTGACAACGGACCCCGAAGACGGAAAATTTGATGCCTCAAGATACTTGGGGCGAGGTGGGTTTGTGCCGTTACCCATTGTGATAACCGATCCTGCTCTGGGTAAAGGGCTTGGGCTGGCTCTGGCTTTTGTGGACCATTCTGGCGTGCCCAATGGCGAAGATCCCACGGTTTCCTTGCTTGGTGCCGCGGGGACTGTAAACGGATCACGGATGGCGATGATCGGGCGCAAAGGCAGCGCTGGCGGCGGGGATTTCAAATACATCGCCGCTCTTGCCGGCGGATCGGTGAATTTGACCTTTTTTCCAAACGTCGGCTCGACGCCGCTAGAGTTTAACAACCGGGCCGCGGTGGCGTACTTTGAAGGGCGCAAACGTCTGGGTAATAGCAAGTTTTTCTTAGGCCCAAGCCTGACGTTCAATCATTCCAATATCAAACCGAACTTCGACAATGGAAATCCTCTACCGCCCGTCTTATCGCAAAAGATCAAGCAGCACGCCGTGGGTTTTGTGCTGACTTATGACAACCGTGACAATCACTTTACACCTAACAACGGTCTAAGTTTCAATCTTAGTGCAAAGAGCTTTTTGCCCGCATTGGGAAGTGACAGCGACTTTGTTGCTGGCAAGCTATTTGGCGCCTATTTCTATTCGCCAGATGACCGATGGACGTTGTCGGCGATGGCAATGGCCGAAGGGACCTTTGGTGACGCGCCGTTCTTTATGGAGCCTTCGATCTCGTTGCGTGGTGTGCCGTACAATCGCTATCAAGGCGATCGGGTCTTCTCAACCGAATTTGAAGTCCGTCGGAATTTTGGCAATCGTTGGAGCGTTTTGGGGTTTGCAGGATACGGCAAGACCAACTCTAACAACACCAGTCTGATTGGTGGCAACTTTGATGCGGTCGTTTATGGGGCTGGGTTTCGCTACCGATTGGCGAGCAAGTTTGGCTTGGATGTCGGTGTGGATTATGCAATCGGGCCCGAAATAGATGTCATCTACTTCACCTTCGGACACGCTTGGGCGCGCCACATGAAATAGGTCTATTTGCGGATTGGAACGCCATATAGTTCGAGCTTGTGACCCTTGAGACGATATCCAAGCTTTTCGGCAATCTTTTCTTGCAAAGCTTCGATCTCGGGATCGACGAACTCGATCACTTCTCCGGAATTTATGTCGATCAGGTGATCGTGGTGTTCGCGTTCAGCATCTTCATACCGCGCGCGACCATCGCCAAATTCCAGCTTGTCCAGAATGCCAGCTTCTTCAAACAACTTCACAGTGCGGTAAACCGTGGCCAATGAAATGCCAGCGTCCTTGGCAGACGCGCGATTATATAGCTCTTCCACATCGGGGTGGTCCGAGCTTTCCTGCAAAACGCCCGCGATGGTGCGGCGTTGCCCTGTCATGCGAAGGCCTTTGGCCTCGCAGCGCGCTAGAATCGTGTCGGTCATTTGGACGTCCTGTGTGGTCTTGGATTAGCGTTTTACCCGTGCCGAAAGGCTCTGACCACCTCTTTTGCAAACTTGGGGTGTGGTTTATTTCCTTGACTTGTGAACCGCCAGCCCCCATTTGCCCTGACAACCGCCTTCTGCCGCGTGAGCAGTCGCTAAAGACCGGGGACAATCCGGCCAGAGCAAAGGCATCATCTGATCCCAACATCACGCGTGGGGCCAAGGCTATGAAGGGCTAACGCTGGAAAGGCGTCGGATCGCTTCACGGCCTACCACCAACTGAGCCCCATGACGGGGCCTTCCAAGGTGCGACGCGATCATGCGTTGCGCCAGAAAGATATTGTTATGACGACTTTTTATGATCTTGGCTTGCCTGAAAAGCTGGTTGATAAGCTGGTAAGCACCGGCATCGAAAAACCAAGCCCCATTCAAGAGGGGGCCATTCCGCACGCTCTAGAAGGCAAGGACGTGATGGGCTTGGCCCAGACAGGCACCGGCAAAACGCTGGCGTTTGGCCTGCCGTTGATTGCCAAACTGCAATCTTATGGCCGCCAACCTGCACCGAAGACGGCACGTAGCCTGATCCTTGCCCCGACCCGCGAGTTGGCCAACCAAATCAAAGACAGCTTGGCTGCGTTGGTTGATGGTACTCCTTTCAAAGTGGGCCTTGTGGTGGGCGGTGTTGCCATCAACCCACAAATCAAGCGCGTTGCGCGCGGCACAGACGTGTTGGTGGCTACACCGGGTCGCTTGATTGACTTGATGGAGCGCCGTGCGCTGGATCTGTCAAAAACCGACTTTTTGGTTTTGGACGAAGCAGATCAGATGTTGGACATGGGCTTTATTCATGCGCTACGTCAGATTGTGGGGTGGCTGCCTGAAACACGCCAAACCATGCTGTTCTCGGCAACTATGCCCAAATTGATGGCAGAAATCTCGGGTTCGTATCTAAACAACCCCGTGCGAGTCCAAGTGGCGCCTCCGGGCAAGACGGCTGACAAGGTGACCCAAGGGCTCCACTTTATCGCCAAAGGTGAAAAGACACGGTTGTTGATCGAGCTGTTGGAAACCCACCGGGATGAGGCTGCGATTGTCTTCTCGCGGACCAAACACGGATCTGATCGTTTGGTGAAGGCCTTGGACAAGGCCGGATATGCTGCGGTGACCGTGCATGGCAACAAAAGTCAGGGTCAGCGCGAACGTGCGTTGAAAGCGTTCCGCAATGGGGAAATGCTGGTGTTGGTGGCGACAGACGTGGCGGCGCGTGGCTTGGATATTCCACAGGTGCGTCACGTATACAACTATGACCTGCCAAATGTGCCCGAAAACTATATTCACCGGATTGGCCGTACTGCGCGCGCTGGTATGGACGGCGCGGCCGTAGCATTCTGTTCACCGGATGAAACTGATGAGTTGAAGGCGATCCAGAAGGTCCTGAAAATGGACATTCCGGTGCTGTCTGGCACGCCTTGGCTTGGCATGACCGACCCGTCTCACAAAAACAAACCCAAAAGTGGCGGCGGTGGTCGTGGCAAAGGTGGCCCACGCCGTCACGGTGGCGGAAACCCACAGCGTTCAGGTGGCGGTGGGAAACCATCTGGTCCTGGTGGTGGTCAAAAAAGACGCCGCAGACCGTCGAACAAGGCAGCCTAACGGCGAAAATCTTAGAGAGCATAGATTAGTCGGGCATTTTCACTATGCTTTAGAGTAATTTTGACTGCGACATTGGTATTCGGTGCGGCGTTGGTTGCGACCGATGCTGATGTGTTCGCGCATGCTAAGGGAATTTTGACGTGACCGCCCTGATATAACCCGCTTCTAAAGAGGTCTCGCCAAAAGAGTTGGCAGATCTTCTGTGGAGCACCGATCCACAGCTGAACGGGTATATGTTCGGCGAAATGTCGGCGCTTCATAAGTTGATTGAAAGTGAATGGTCTGGCGCAAAGGGGCTATTTTCGCACAAACAGGCATTTACTGCCTTGATGGGGCGAGACATTGTTGGGCTTTTGATCGGATTTACCGAACCAGAATACGCAGAAAATTTTGAGTTTTCGGTCATCCATCAGCCAAACGCCTTGGGTGGCAAAGAAGCGGCCCATATGCAATCTGCTTTGCATTGGATGGATCGGCTGTTTCCAACGCCTCGTCCCGGATCGTACTATATCTTAGAGTTTGCGGTGAGCCCAATGACGCAGGGCGAAGGCATTGCAGGGAAATTGTTCAAAGCGGCCAAACAACAGGCTGTGGAACAAAGATGCGCACAGATATGTCTAGATGTGGCTGCTGATAATGACGCAGTTGCGTTTTATCGACACCTTGGGTTCCGCACCGAGGTCGAAACACGTGTTCCGGTTTTGGATAACAACTATGGTATCGGGCTCCACTTGCATATGGTGTGCGACATTTCAAAAATTTCGTAGTGGACACTATCCAGCCAATGGCCGCGGGCATTTCCGGAACGCATTGGATTGGTTGTCAGTAAACCAGCCGTCCTTCCATCGTTTTACAGGCTGAGCCGCTGATCGTGACGGCCCCATTGTCAGTGGTAACACCGATGACCGACGGACGTCCCATATCGTCGCCTTGATGCACCCGCAGTGTGACGTCTTGATCTGAAAGTTGCGCCAGAAGTGCACCTAATGTGGCAGAGGCTGATCCCGTTGCCGGGTCTTCTGGCATGTTGTCGAGTGGCGCGAACATGCGGGCATGGATAACATCTCCTTCGCGCACATACGCGAACTGAGCAAAATCGAGCCCGGAAGGGTAGGTTGCAGCCCCTTCTCGAAACGCACTCACGTCGGTCTGTATGGCGGCCAGAGAATCGCGACAGTCAAGTTCCGTTAGCGTAAAAGCCAGCCCCAAAGTCGCCATAACGGGCGCGTGCGCCTCGAGAAGGATGGCATCCTGAGAAATTCCCAAAGCCCGCGCAATCAAACCCACATCAGGAGATTCCATAATTTCCAGCGGGGCAGAGGTGGTGAATTGCGCACTACCATTTTGAGCACGACACAGGATCGGGCCAACACCAAGTTCCAATACCATGTCCGCGCCATACCCAAGGTCAGCCAATGCAATGGCGGTTCCGATGGTTGGATGACCTGCAAAAGGGACTTCCATTGTGGGCGTAAAAATCCGTACTTTGGCGGTGTTTTCAGGCGCGTCTGGCGGATAGACAAATGTTACTTCGGAAAAGTTAAACTCGGCTGCGATGGCTTGCAGATCGCCATCTGGCAGATCGCGTGCGTCTGGAAAGACCGCAAGCTGATTGCCGCCAAAAGCGGTGTCGGTGAAGACATCATAAACAACATAGTTTCGCATCACATCAAATCCGGTTCGCGGCCAACCCGATTGGCCAAAGGCGTAATTGTCAGACCCTGAACAATGATCGAAAAGATCACAACCACATAAGTTGCCGTCAGAATAAGGGGTTTCCACTCGTTTTCGGGAATCGACAGGGCCAACGCAACGGAAATGCCGCCCTTGATGCCACCCCATGTCATAATCGGGACCACGCCCTTGCTGAATTCGCGGAAGGGACGCAGTGCGAAAACGGGTACTGCCACCGCGGCCAGTCGCGCCACCAGAGATAGCAAAATAGCAGCGACACCAGCCATCAGGAATTCGCCGTGAAAGGCCACGGCAAAAACCTCGAAGCCGATCAATAGGAACAAGACAGCGTTCAGGATTTCGTCGATCAGCTTCCAAAATGAGTCAACATACTCACGGGTTTGCGCGCTCATGCCGTGTTTGGCGCCAATGTCGCCAATCAACAGGCCTGCGCAAACCGCCATGATGGGCGCGGACACATGCAAGGCCACGGCCAGCTCGTAGCCACCAAATGCCAGCCCGAGTGTCAGCAGAACCTCTAATGAATAGTCATCAATCAGCCGCATGACCCGAAAGGTGAGCCACCCCAGAACAACCCCTAGAACGGCACCGCCAGCGGCTTCTTGGAAAAACAGATAGGCGGCATCATCCAGATGCGAAACACCGTGGTCGACCGCGCCGTGGTGTGACCCCATGCCAGCAAAGGCAATGCCGGAAATGACGAGAAACACTACATAACCAACGCCGTCATTAAACAGGCTTTCGCCAGCAATCTTAGTCTCGAGTGTTTTCTGTAGATTTGCCTCTCGTAACACGCCGAGAACCGCAACTGGATCAGTGGGCGATATCAGGGCTCCAAACACTAGTGCGATCATCAGTGGCATGCCAGTGATCCAACTGAACCCAAAGCCGACGATGGCGGTGGACAAACCAACGCCCACCGTTGCCATTAGGGCCACAGGCACCCATTGGGCCCGCAGATCGTGAAGTTTAACGTGCAAGGCGCCTGCAAAGAGCAGAAGGCCCAGCATACCTTCAAGTAATGTATCAGAGAAATCGATGCCGATAATCATGTGGCGTGCGGCGTCGGCAATGCCAAAATCCGGTGCCAAAAGGTCAATCGCCAAAAGGCCAAAACTGGCGAAAAGCGCGACGACTAGAATGCCAATGGCCGAAGGCAGCTTTAAAAACAGATAATTGATCGCTCCAAACACGCCAGCAAGAACAATCAGTAACGAAGTTATTTGCAGAAAATTCATAAAGCTATCCCTTGGGTCTTAGGGATGTTGGCTAACATGGGGGTAGGTCGTCAGACAAGGCGCGGTTCAGGTAAGCGCGATGTCTGCGCAAACGGGTAGGTGATCTGAGGCGTTGGTGGCAGGGCGCCGTCGATGAACACCACTTGTGATGGCATGCAAATCGTCGCTGATCGCAAAAACGTCTAATGCCGCCACAGGTCGCAGTGCTGGAAAACTGCGACCGCCTTCCACAAAGTCCAACCCCGGTGTAGCCGCGTCCAAGGCGGCCTTAGGGCCCCATTCGTTAAAATCCCCGGCAATGACCGTTGGCATCAAAGGGCGACGACGAAGCTCGCGGGTTATGGCCATCAATTGCAATAAACGATGACGCCTGAGAAGGCCCAAATGTACGCCGATCACGCGTAGCGGGCCAATTTTCGTACCAAGCTCTGCAATAATAGCACCTCGGGTTTCTAGCCCTGGCAGATCCATGCCGCTGGTGTCTGTAATCGAAATGCCGGGGCGCAACAGCATGGCATTGCCGTGCCATCCCAGTGACCCACCCGGTTGGCCAAAATCCAACGCCTGCCAGCCATCTCTGTCAATTAGGTCGTGGGGCAGGGCGGCGGGACGCGGCGGGAGCCGCTTGTCAGCCTCTTGCAAGGTGATGATGTCTGCATTCAATGCGTTGATGACTTGCAAAGACCGATCCGGACGACGGCGCATGTCCATGCCGACGCATTTTTGTAGATTGTAAGTGGCAATGCGCAAATGTGTAGTCATCGTACCGATTTTGTTCAGCGCAGGTCTTTTGCCATAGCGTGCCGAGATTGGCGAGCACCCTTTGTGTGATGGCTTGTGTGGCGACGCCGCGTTGCGGTGAGTATTGCTTGACATCGCAATCAAATCCAGCGCGACTGAAGGCATGGAACGAAAATCTCAGATGGATACATTTGGCGCCACGGCATTGATCCTTTTTGCAGTTACGTTGGCGTTCAATCAGATTGTTATCAAGGTCACAAATGGTGGGTTTTCTCCGGTATTTACCGTTGCGTTGCGATCTATCATCGCGGGGATCGCTGTCGCAGTTTGGATGGCGTGGCGCAAGAAACCATTTGAGTGGTCCCGTCCAATTGCCTTATCCGGGCTAATTGTCGGCCTTATATTTACTCTTGAATTCATATGCTTGTACATCTCTCTTGACCTTACAGATGTCTCACGTGCCAGCGTGATTTTTTATTCGATGCCAGTGTGGCTGGCGCTTGCTGCGCATTTCTTACTCCCCGGAGAGCGCCTAAGTGCCACACGTCTGTTGGGGCTTGCGTTAGGGCTGTTTGGTGTTGGCGTGGCGCTCATGGATCGCACGAGCGAAGCTGCAAATTTGTGGGGTGATTTACTTGCACTTTTGGCGGCTATGGGATGGGCAGCGATTGCGTTGATTGTGCGGGCGACGCCTTTGGCCAAGGCAAATCCAGAAACTCAATTGATGTGGCAATTGCTGGTCTCTGCCATTGTATTAAGCCTTATCGCGCCCTTGTTCGGGGCTTTACTCAGAGAGCCTGAGGCGATCCATATTGCTGGTCTTTTGTTTCAGTCTATTGGGGTTGTTGCGATTGGCTATTTGATTTGGTTTTGGCTGCTCACGATTTATCCAGCTTCCTCGGTTGCATCCTTTAGTTTTTTGTCTCCGGTCTTTAGCGTTTTGTTCGGTTGGTGGTTGCTGGACGAGCAAGTCGGACCAAGTATCTGGGTTGCATTGGGTCTTGTGACGGTTGGCGTTATTTTGATCAATCGTAAGGCATGATTTGAACAGGCCAACTTGATTTCGTATCTTACAAAAACCGGGAAATTCAGGTGCCGCAGAAGGTGGCCTGTACCCGTTCGGACTCGGCAGGTGGTAGGCGTAGATCCACGAATTCCTGTTTTTCCTCAAAAGGTTGTGACAGCGCGTTCATCAGGCGTTCGAAAGGTGCCATGTCGCCCTTAACAGCCGATTGAATCATGAACTCAATGCGGTGATTTCGTGGGATCAGGATCGGGTTCGCCGTGCGCATAATGGCTTCCGGCTTGTCTTCCTTTTCTAACCGAACGCGCCAGTCTCGGGCCCAATCCTCGTACACATTGCGATCCACAAATTGATCTTGGCCTTTGTCGGACGACAGCGCGGCAAAAGTATTGGTGAAATCAGCACCTTGTTCGGACATTATCTGAAGAAGTCTTGGTGCGAACTGTTGATCCGCAGGCTGTGGGTCGGCAATGCCAATCTTGCGCGCGAGCGCCTTGTTCCACAAGTCATTCAGCATGGCGGGCATGGCATGTACGGCCTGGGTAAAATCCTCGACAGCGCGGTCTGCGTCCGGCATCAGCGGAATAAGGGCCGTGGCAAGCTGGGCCATGTTCCACACGATGATATCGGCCTGACTGGAAAACGCATACCGGCCCCGTCTGTCGATTGACGAGAACACAGTCATTGGATGGTAGGAATCCATAAAGGCGCAAGGGCCATAATCGATGGTTTCACCAGAAATAGCGCAGTTGTCGGTGTTCATCACCCCGTGGATAAAGCCAACGTTCATCCATTGCGTCACCAGTGCCGCTTGTCGGGCAATCACAGCCTTCAGGAAATCCAGCGGATCGGTCGCTTCAGGATAATGTCGTGCTACGGCATGTTCAAACAGGGCTTTTAACCCGCCAACATCGCCGCGTGCCGCCAATATCTGAAATGTCCCAACGCGGATGTGACTTGAGGCCACTCGGGTTAGAACTGCACCGGGCAGGGCGGTCTCACGTTGCACGAGCTCCCCTGTGGCTACGGCCGCCAAGGCACGCGTTGTCGGGATACCCAGCGCGTGCATGGCCTCACTCACAACATACTCTCGCAAAACTGGCCCTAGCCATGCGCGCCCGTCGCCGTTGCGGGAATAGGGCGTGCGGCCGGAGCCTTTCAATTGGATGTCAAAACCGTTTGCTTCACCCAAAAGAATGGCGCGGCCATCACCAAGCTGCGGGTTCCAATTTCCAAACTGATGCCCTGCGTACAATTGGGCAAGTGGCTCTGCGCCCTTTGGTATGTCATTGCCAGAAAACACATTGGCCAGCTCGTCCAAGTCGCCTACGTCCGTCATGCCAAGAGATCGCGCCAATGGAAGGTTGAACGCCAGCAGCTCAGGCGCGTGCACGGCTTCGGGTGCAACGCGCGAAAACAGGTGTTCAGGCAGCCGGGCATAGCTATTCGAGAAAGGGATTTTAAGTGTCATATGCTCTTGTCACAGTTTGCGGGACATCAGCATGTAGCGTGGGCGCGCCGTAAATCCAGCCCGTGTGTAAAGCCGCTTGGCGGTTTCATTGTCGTGGTCGACTTCCAAATGAAAGGCCTTTACGCCAGCTTCGGACAAAGCACGAGGAAGTGCGGTCAGAACGTCAGACCCCATACCACGCCTGCGCACAGCCGGTCGTATGTAGAGTTCGTCAACAAAGGCGTCCATGCCGCCAAACTCGACTGACCAACCAAAGGTGATGACAACATAGCCAACAGGTGCGCGGGTTGGGCCGATAAGATAAATCACACCCAAGGGCGTGCCTTCTAGCAACGGAAAAACCGCTGCATGACGTTCTTCTTCGCTCAGTACGATACCAGTCTCGGAATGGAATGCCTCGACCAACGGTAGAATGCGCTCGATGTCCTCGGGACGGCCTAGGTGCAGGGCGGTGCTCATAGTCGGGCAAGCCTTTCTGTCAAAAGTTGGAAAAACCCGTTCGCGTCAACGTCACCAATAAACAGAGCGTTGGCCGGACGATCCGTAACGCCCCACCAATCTGCAACCGTCATACCCAAGGTGAGGTCAGAATGGGTTTCGATTTCCACGTTTACA
>ERZ1046740.2256-NODE-2256-length-12591-cov-7.817884_pt1 | contig 12591 bp, 10 predicted proteins | sample MGYA00383093_ERZ1046740 | MGnify/ENA primary metagenome ERZ1046740 (study PRJEB29581, sample SAMEA5548363) | metagenome | biome: marine; feature: coastal; material: water | depth 25 m | study: Short-term variability in the microbial, nano- and picoplankton...
AGATGATCGACAGCTACCACAAGGTTTTTCAAAACCTCAATTTTGGAAGAAATCTTCGCGCCGCCAACAATCGCCACCGATGGACGTTTTGGGTTATCAAGAGCTGATTGTAGTGCCCCAAGCTCTTCCAACATTAGCGGACCCGCAAAAGCCGGCATTAATCGCGCGATGGCCTCTGTCGAGGCATGGGCGCGATGGGCGCAGGAAAATGCATCGTTTACATAGATGTCACCAAGTTGTGCAAATCCCTCTGCTAACGCTATTTCGTTTGTTTCTTCGCCGCGCACGTATCTTACATTTTCGCACAACAGAACTTCGCCATCTTTTAGCGAATTGGCGTGAATCTCTGCCGATGGTCCGGAGCAAACGTCTGAGAAGTGCACAGGTGTTCCCAATGCGGCGGACAAAGAGGGCCGCAGTTTGTCAACTGAGTAGGAAGGATCCATCGATCCGTCTGGGCGTCCCATGTGTGTAAGGATAATCAAGCGGGCGCCTTTGGCGATAAGAGGCTTCATGCCCTTGCCAAAGCGGTCGATCCGTGTGTTGTCAGTAACTTTGCCGTTTTGCACTGGGACATTTAGGTCAGCGCGCACAACCAGTTTTTTGCCAGTAACATCGACATCTAGGATTGATCGTATTGGCATCAGATTAGTTTCCCCATAGCGACAGCGGTATCGGCCATTCGGGAAGAAAACCCCCATTCGTTGTCGTACCAAGTAAGAATGCGACACATGTTTCCATCGATTATCTTGGTTTGATCGGTATGGAAGATAGAAGAATGTGGATCGTGGTTGAAATCCATACTGACTGCTGGGGCATCAGTATAACCCAAGACGTTTTTGAGCGGACCGTTCGCGGCGGTTCTTATTGCATCGTTGATTTCGTCCACTGTCGTTTTCCGCGTGGCTTCAAAGGTGAGATCGACAACTGACACGTTTGGTGTTGGTACGCGAATTGCAACTCCGTCGAGTTTGCCGGCGAGTTCGGGTAGAACGTGTGATACCGCCCGAGCGGCACCGGTCGATGTAGGGATCATGTTTATTGCGGCGGCGCGAGCGCGGTATAAGTCAGAGTGCGCCGTATCGAGTGTTGGTTGGTCGCCTGTATAGCTGTGGATGGTGGTCATAAATCCACGCTTGAGGCCGACCGCATCGTTGAGAACTTTGGCTACTGGCGATAGACAGTTAGTTGTGCATGAGGCATTCGAAACAATTATATCAGAACCTGTTAATGTATCGTGATTTACGCCAAAGACGATAGTCTTGTCTGCGTTTGCACCGGGCGCAGAAATTAATACTCTTTTGGCACCATTCGCCAGGTGAGCGCTCGCCAGATCACGCGCGGTATAAAAGCCGGTACACTCCAATGCGATGTCGACGCCGTCCCAGGGTAACTCCGCAGGATCGCGGACCGCCGTCACTTCAATTGGGCCGGTACCCACGTCCAGTGTGTTTCCTGAAATCTTGACTCGCCCGGGGAAGCGCCCATGAACACTATCAAACTGCATCAAGTGTGCGTTGGTCTCAACCGATCCCAAATCATTGATAGCCACAACTTCAATGTCCGTACGTTCAGTTTCAACAATTGCGCGCAGCACATTTCGTCCAATTCGGCCGAAGCCGTTAATTGCAACTTTAACTGTCATTATATCCTCGTCAGATCATAGATTTCGTAAGTGCAACAACGGCTTGAGCCGTAATGCCGAAGTATTGATAAAGTTCTTCGGCAGGTGCAGAGGTGCCAAAATCGGTCATTCCCACAAAGGCGTCTGATGGTCGCAATAACGTGTCCCAGCCTTGCTGGACGGCTGCCTCGATGCCGATGCGCGGCGCTTGGCCCAAGACTTTGGCCTGATATTTGGCATCCTGTGCTGCAAAGAGCTCGAAGGATGGGGCGGAAACCACCCTTGCCTCAATATTGATAGCTGCCAGAATCTTGGCTGCGTCGAGAGCAAGTTTTACTTCGGAGCCAGTGGCTATCAAAGTAACTTGCGGATGTGACGCGTCACGCAAAACATAGGCCCCGCGCGCAGTCAGGTTTTCCTCTGATATGTTTTGTCGAGCCAATGGCACTGCCTGACGCGAGAGCGCCATTAGAACTGGTGTTGTCTGCGAGGATGCTGCGATTTCCCAAGCTTCTGCTGTTTCTACCGCGTCACAGGGCCTCAGGACCGTAAGATTTGGCATGGCGCGCAACCCGGCAATAGTTTCAACTGGTTGATGTGTTGGTCCGTCTTCACCTAATCCAATCGAGTCGTGCGTCATTACAAAGGTGGTGGGAATTTTCATCAACGCGGCGAGACGAATTGCTGGCCGAGCGTAGTCAGCAAACACAAGGAAGGTTCCTCCATATGGGCGGAACAAACCTGATAATGCGATACCGTTCATTGCAGCGGACATGCCGAATTCGCGTACTCCATAGTGAATATAGCTGCCGTCAAAGTTATCTTTTGTCACTGATTTTTGGCTTGTTGTGCGGGTTAGGTTCGAACCGGTCAGATCTGCTGACCCGCCAACAGAGAATGGCAGGGCATTATTGAGCACGTTGAGTGCCATTTCACTGGCCTTGCGTGTTGCAACCTTGGGCTTGTCATTGGCCAATTTCTCTTTGTAAGCAGTCATGGCTCTGTTTAGAGGCGTGATGCCTTGTGCGAGATGTGCATTAAAGGTTTTCTTGTGCGGTGACTTAGATAGTTTTGTGGTCCATTCTGCATTATTTGAAGCCCCGCGCTTTGCGATGGTACTCCACGCAGCGTAGATGCCTTCTGGAATTTCAAATGGCTCATGTGTCCAGCCGAGATTGGCACGAGCCGCTGCAATCTCGTCAACACCCAAGGGAGCGCCATGTATACTGTGGCTGCCCTGCTTGTTTGGAGCCCCGAAGCCGATGGTTGTTCGGCATGCAATCAACGTTGGGCGGGTATCACTTTGGGCGGCTTCGATTGCCTCACCAATTTCAGTTGTGTTGTGGCCATCGCATGAGACGACATGCCAACCAGAAGCATCAAATCTAGCCAATTGGTTGGTTGAAGACGTCAGGCCAACATCGCCATCAATGGTGATGCGGTTATCATCCCATAGGACTATCAAATTACCTAACCCGAGATGACCAGCGATATCGATAGCCTCATGACTAACGCCCTCCATCAAACAACCGTCGCCCACAATCACATATGTGCGGTGGTCAATAAGATCGGGAAAGCGCGCGCGACCCATACGTTCAGACAAAGCCATGCCAACAGATGTCGCAAGGCCTTGACCCAGCGGCCCTGTCGTCATTTCAATGCCTTTGGCGTGTCCGTATTCCGGGTGACCTGCAGTGCGACTACCAAGCTGACGGAAGGAACGAATTTGATCCATTCCCATGTCGTCGTAGCCTAGTAAGTGGTTAATTGCATAAAGGAGCATTGATCCGTGACCTGCAGAAAGTACAAATCGGTCGCGATTTGGCCACTCGTGGTTTGCAGGGTTGAGATTGATAAACCTGTTGAACAGAACAGTGGCAACGTCTGCCATTCCCATAGGCATCCCGGGATGACCGGAGTTCGCCGCCTGAACGGCATCCATTGCAAGGGCACGAATGGCGTTGGCCATCACGCGTTCATCGATGGCAGGAGATTGTATATTCATGGTGCCTCCTCAGTTGCGCAGCTTGCGCGCGTTTGCGACCAGTCGTTCGATTAGTGGTGTTAAGATTAACTGCATCGCCAGATCTTGCTTATTGCCGGGGATTACAATCGAGTTGGCGCGGCTCATCCACGAGCCGGAAATCATTGATGTCAAATAGGGAAAATCGATACCACGAGGATTCTTAAACCTGATCACTACAAGGCTTTCGTCTGGAGTCGGGATCCAGCGCGCAATAAAAGGATTTGATGTGTCAACCACAGGAACGCGCTGAAAATTTATGTCCGTTTCGGTGAATTGTGGGCAAATACAATGCACGTAGTCGTGCATTCGGCGCAGAATGGTGTCCGTTACTGCCTCGGTTGAATATCCGCGCATTGCCCTGTCACGATGAATTTTTTGCGTCCATTCCAAGTTAATAACTGGAACCACGCCGACCTTCAGATCGGCAAATTTTGGTAAATTCACTTCGTCATTCACGACGGATCCATGCAGACCTTCGTAAAATAACAGGTCGCTTTGGTCATCAAACGGCGCCCAAGCTGTGAATTCGCCGGGCGGTACGCCACAGCGCTCGGCCTCTTGCTCGTCATGGACGTACCGCCGAGTGCGACCTTTTCCTGTTTCGCCGTACTCACGAAATACGCGTTCAAGCTCCACCAGTTCATTTGCTTCATAAGAAAAGTGCGAAAAAGTTTCGTCTCCCGCATCACCCCGTCGCGCTAATTCAGCCCGCATTTCGGCTCGATTGAAACGGTGAAATGCGTCTCCCTCAATGGTAACAGCCTTGCTGCCTTCTCGACGAAAGATTTGGTCAAACGTGTCTTTGACTGTTGAGGTTCCGGCACCAGATGAGCCAGTAACGCTTATTATGGGGTACTTCTTGCTCATGTCTTATCCTCTAAAGAGCCCACGCTCGCTGAAAAGAGCTGATGTTTCCTGTTCAGGAAGATCAAAATAGGTCGCAACGCGCCCAACTTTGTTAGAGCTACCAAAAATGAAGGGTGCTCGTGCGTGTAGTTCGTTAGGGACAACATCGAGAATTGGAAAAGTGCCATCTGTTGCCCGGCCGCCAGCTTGTTCAATCAAGAAACCTATCGGCGCGCATTCGTAAACTAAGCGAAGCCGACCCTTTGCATAGCCCGGTCGGGTGTCACCGGGGTACAAAAAGATACCGCCGCGGGTAAGAATGCGGTGTGTTTCGGCAACCAAAGACGCAATCCAACGCATGTTAAAATTCTGTTCTAGGGGGCCGTCTTCTCCAGCAATCCGGTCGTCGATGTAGGCGCGGATCGGTGAAGGCCAATGTCGATAGTTTGACGCATTAATTGCATACTCAGTGGACTCTTGAGAAATGGGCGAAATTTTCCCGGTAAAGATAAATTGCGCAGTGTCTGCATCCAAAACGTATTTTAGGACGCCATCGCCAAAGCTGACAATCAGACAGCACTGTGGTCCATATATTGCGTACCCGGCTGCGAGCATATCGCGGCCTGTCCGTAAAAAGCTGTCATCTGCTGTGCTTTCTGCTCGGTGAATGGCAAAGATTGTTCCTATTGATACGTTGGTATCAATGTTGGAGGAACCGTCCAACGGATCAATGGCAAGAGCTAAATCTCCTTTTGGGTTCAGCAACACGGCCTCATCTTGCTCTTCTGAAGCATAATACCTCACGTCTGAGTGCTGTAGAGCCAACATGAAGGCATCGTCTGCGATGAGGTCGAGCGCTTTTTGCTCATCGCCTCCACGATTAGTTCCACGTTCGTCGCCAAGGTTTTCATCAATGTCACCGCGCGCAATCCGCTTTGCAATGTTGATCATGACGTTGGAAAGCCGCTCCACCGTGCGCGACACTTCAGTCGGGACCGAAGCCGGCATTTCATTTAACACAGTTGCCACAATATTTCCCTCCGCGGATTTATCCGCTGTAGAAAATACTTGCGCATTGTTTATTAATTTGAAATTTAAAAAGAAAGTATATGGTTTAACAAAAATTTAAAATGCCACGTTTAGATGCCATCACGCTGAAACAGCTTCGTGCGTTACATGCTGTCGAATCGCAAGGTAGCTTGACTGCGGCGGCGGCAAAGATTGGACAAACGATTCCCGCAATACACAGTCAAATCAGAAACTTAGAGAATGCGGTAGGCGTCCCTGTATTGGTAAGGCCATCATCGGCAAAACGCATGCAGTTGACGGCGGAAGGTTTTGAGATGCTGCTGGCTGCAAATCGTATTGAAGGCATTCTGTCGCAGGCAACCAATCAAATTCGTGCAAGATCAACTGGGAAAATTGGGCATGTCACGATATCAGTCGTTTCTACGGGCAAATATTTCGCCCCAAATCTCGTGAAAACTCTTTCTGAGGTGGACGCAGAAATTGGTATTTCCCTACGCGTGGGGAACCGCGAGTCTGTAATTTCTGATCTTGATGAAGGGCGGTGTGACCTCGCCATTATGGGTCGTCCACCGCGTGTGCCGATCGTGCATTCAATGCCAATTGGAGCCCATCCGCATGGCGTGATCCTACCGCCAGATCATCCTTTTTTAAAGGTGGACGAATTTGACCCGACGCTACTCGTTCAGGAGACGTTCATTTCACGTGAACAGGGATCTGGAACGCGAATTTTGATGCAGCGCTTCTTGGATCGTTTTGGCGAGGGCCCTGTGGCCCGTATCGTCGAAATGGAGTCAAATGAGACTATCAAACAAGCCGTCCGAGCGGGATTAGGAATAGCCATCCTATCGCTACATACTGTGCATGAGGAATTAGAGTCGGGCCGTTTGGGCCTTTTGCGTGGTCCCGGTTTACCAGTTGTCCGCCACTGGTATTTGGTCTGGCCTTCGCAAGTTGAAAGAAGTGTGGCTGCGGAACGAATTGCAAATAGCATCGATACGCTTAGCGGCACGTTTTTACCCGGAGCCGTCAACGAGTGAGGCTAGCATAGAGTTGTGGAAGACGCTCGGGTAGGCGCTCGGCTCGATCCAAAACTTGCACATTACGACCACCAAAAATCCTCTGTGCGTAGGCATCTGCACGCGGGTCAAGTGTCAGGCAAAATGGCACTACACCGTGCGTACGCGCAGCATCGACGGCATGGCGGGCATCGTGACGCAGATAAAACGGATCTCGCACGTCAACATCTGACGGATCGCCGTCAGTAAGTACTAGTAGCAATTTGCGTGATGCCTGAACGTGCCCGAGATGTGTTGTAGCATGCCGGATCGCTGCGCCCATTCTGGTCGAGAGCCTACCTTCCGCGCCCATCAGCCGCGCTTTTGCCAGTTCTGCCCATGGCTGTTCAAAATCTTTAAAGCGATTGTAGAAGACATTCTGCCGCCCGTCTGAACAAAAGCCATGGATGGCAAAAGTATCGCCAACTCGATGGATTGCCTCGGACAAAAGGATACATGATTGTTGAGTCAGCTGCAGGATCGTTTGGCCACCTGGTGCTGGATCATTGGTAGACTCTGATAAATCTAGCAGTACCAACACAGCAGTATCGCGCGTTTGGCGCAACACGCGCATCATAACGCGTGGATCAGGCTGGTGGCCTAACCGCATATCGCTTGCAGCCATCACTGCTGCATTCAAATCCAATTCATCGCCATCTTCGAGTTTGCGTATTCGCTGAGTTCCTTGAGGCCGCATGGCGTCTAACAAATAGCGTAGCCGCTCAATAATCTTTCGATTTTTTTTCAGGATATCCTGTGCGACTTGGGGATCCCCCAACTTGGCACGCTGTTCGCGAACGATTGCCCATGCTGGGCGAGCCATCTGAATGGTGTGGTCGAACTCTTCGTAGAAAACTGGAAGTGCAACTGGTTCCTTACCCTCATGCGCGTTGAAACTTTTTCCATCATCGTCAAAAAACTCTGCTGACTGGACCCAAATTTCTTGCGCATCCTCGCCAGCAGTTTCAACCTCAACTTCGTTGACCATTTCTGTGACAGACACATACTTACGTACCTGGTCCGAGGCCGTAGTGGCTGCGGACTTGCTCCAGTCGATTTCTTCGTATTCCCAAATGATGCGATTATCGCAGCGGTAGGGGCAGGATGGAATATCGCCATAAGGTGAATAGGGGACAGTTTGAAGTCGGTCGGCCAACGCAAGGCCTAGATCACGTGCCGCGCGGGGGTCAGCCATCGTCATGTGTTTAAATTGTGATTGTATCCATATGGATAGGTCGTCATCAACGGGCTGTTCAGGATCAATTAGAGCGCGCGCAATCCGATCGAACTGTCCAGCAGTTCCGTCTGCAGTTTTGGTATGAAATCGCGCCCAGAAATCGCGTAAATTTGGAAACCGTGCAATGGCTAGTTCTTCGACGCGGGCATCTTCGATGAGACCGATACAAGCCATTTGCAACGAAACAAAACCATCAGCGAAAATTGGACTTCGCATAGCTGCGTAATGGGCTGCAAGGTGGGCTGCCTGTGCGCGATAAAGATCAAGGCCGGGAATACTTTGCCAAGTATCTAATGCGTCTGGCAGATGCAGTTTGTGTTCCTCTGCAAATGGTCGCAGACCGTTGCGGGTCTCAAAATCGCCTGCTGTTGGCACGAGCATGAAGTCCCGTCCCCAAAGTGCGCGCAAATACATACTCAATCGTCGCTGCACATCTACCAGAACCACACCTTTACGTTCCGCTTGAAGCACAGAACGTGCAGAGGCTGTTTGAAGCGAAAAATATCGATCTAACTCCGCGTAATCTGTGCGGTGTGCGTCAATTCCCCAATCGGCCCAACGCCGCAACCCGCCCAAAGTCAACACGTCTAGCAACTCGTTTAAATGTTCGAGCATAGGGCGCATCGCTCGCGGGGCTCTACTCAATACATTTTCTAAAAAACGCAGATAACTGTTGAATAGGTTGGTATCTCCCAAGCGACTTGCTGCGAGCGGAGATGTATCAAGGATCAGTTCAATAATTCCACCTGAGGTGCGAGACGCAAAATTAAGGCATGCGGTGGCCATCTCTGAGATTATATCTTCGCCCAGTTCACGAGAAACCTCCGGCATCGCTACAACCCACGCACGGACCGCTCCATCACCGCGCCCCATTTGGACCAATGCACTTACACCCCGAAGCCATGTGTCCAATCCCTTTGGACTGAGTTTTCGGCGAGCTTCAGGGAGAACACTTGCTAAGGCGTCACGTGCGGTTTCGGGCAAGGTGTCAGACAAACTTGCGTGCTCGCGTGGTAACTTGGCGAGGATATTAGCTGTAATATTAATTTTAGAAATATGTGGCGACGGCAGCATCGAGAGCATCCCGCATGTCAAGATCGTCTGTGATTGGACGCACCAGTGCCATTGTACATGCGGCCACGGGTTTTACGCCTTGTCCAATCAGTTTCCCTGCGTGGATCAACATGCGTGTTGAGATGCCCTCTTCCAGACCATGGCCCTTCAGATTTCGTGCTCGCTCCGCAATCTCAACCAATTTTTTTGCTGTGTCTTGATCGATACCAGATTCGTGAGTGACTATCTCCGTCTCTGCCTCCGGTTCTGGCCAGTTAAAATCAAGCGCCCCAAAGCGTTGCTTGGTCGATTGTTTGAGATCTTTCATCAATGACTGGTAGCCCGGGTTGTAGCTGACCACGAGAAAAAAATTAGGGTGTGCTTCTAACAGTTCGCCCTTTTTTTCTAATGGTAAAACCCTCCTATTATCAGTAAGCGGGTGCACGATTACTGTAGTATCTTGGCGGGCCTCGACGACTTCGTCGAGATAACAGATGGCGCCATGCCGTGCGGCAAGAGTTAGCGGGCCGTCCTGCCACTTGGTGCCGTCGACGTCGAGTAGAAAACGCCCCACAAGGTCAGAGGCGGTCATGTCCTCGTTACAGGCGACTGTGACTAATGGCATACGAAGCTTCCACGCCATGTGCTCAACAAAACGCGTTTTTCCGCAGCCGGTCGGGCCCTTCAGCATCACAGGCATTTTAGCGCCGTATGCGGCCTGAAACAGTGTTATTTCATCGCTGACTGGACGATACCAGGGTTCGTTGTTGATTTTATGGTCTGATATCAATGTATTCATCAGTCCTCTCCAATTTCGTCCCGGCCCCAAACGCATTAGCTGGGATCTGGTACCTCGAATTATCAGACCATTTTGCCGCGATAGACGACCATATTTGCACCTTGGCTTTGCGTAAAGTTATCATAGCCCAAAAGCCGAACATGGTTGCTGGGGTTTGCCTTGTGGCAAGCTTCCAGTTCGGCAAGGATAGCATCAACTTCAGTCTCGCCGAACATTGGCAGCTTCCACATGTACCAATAGTAGTCCCGCGCGTGTTCAGGCTCGGTGTGCTCGATACCCGGGTTCCAACCATTCTTTACAATCCATTCCACCTGTTTGCGGATCTGGTCATCATTCATCTCTGGCAGATAGGAAAAAGTCTCCATTTTACGCGTGGACGGATCTGATAGGCGGGAAGGGTAGTCTTGGATCGTACTCATAATTTTTCCTTTCTTACGACTTTATGTCACCGGTGTTGGACATCGAGTTTATCGACTGTATCGAATTCAAACTTGATCTCTTTCCACGTTTCCATGGCCACTTTCAGTTCTGGGCTATGCTTCGCTGCTTTGGTGAGTATGTCCTTGCCTTCCTTCTCAATTTCCCGCCCTTCGTTCCTAGCTTGGACACAAGCTTCAAGCGCAACACGATTTGCCGCAGCGCCTGCAGCGTTGCCCCAAGGATGGCCCAAAGTGCCGCCACCAAATTGCAATACAGAATCGTTGCCAAAGATCGAAACGAGTGCTGGCATGTGCCACACGTGTATGCCACCGGATGCAACTGGGAAAACACCTGGCATTGAACCCCAGTCTTGATCAAAGAAAACACCCATACTGCGATCTTCTTTGATAAACTTGTCGCGCATGAGGTTGATCCAACCTAACGTTGCATTTCGATCACCCTCCAGTTTACCCACGACAGTCCCCGAATGAAGATGATCGCCACCCAGTAGGCGCAGTAATTTTGCCAATACACGAAAGTTGATGCCGTGATTCGGATTACGATCCATTACAGCGTGCATTGCACGATGGACGTGCAAAAGCATTCCATTATCACGGCACCATTTTGAAAGAGAATTGTGCGCAGCCCACCCTAGGGTCAAATAGTCCGACATGATAATGGGTGATTTAATTTCTTTGGCAAACTCAGCGCGTTGAAACATTTCTTCGATTGTTCCAGCCGTTACATTCAGGTAGTGGCCCTTTCGCTCACCTGTTTCAGCTTGGGCTTTGTCAATGGCTTCCTGACAAAAAAGGAAGCGATCACGCCAGCGCATGAAAGGTTGGGAATTGACGTTTTCATCATCCTTGGAAAAATCAAGCCCACCGCGCAGCACTTCATAAACAGCACGTCCGTAGTTCTTGGCTGACAAGCCTAACTTTGGCTTGATCGTACACCCCAAGAGTGGTCGTCCATACTTGTCCATTTTGTCGCGTTCAACCTGAATGCCATGAGGAGGACCAAAGCAGGTTTTCACAAACCAAATCGGGAAACGTATGTCTTCCAAACGAAGTGACCGTACTGCCTTAAATCCAAAAACATTTCCGACGATGGAGGTCATTACATTTACGACTGACCCCTCTTCAAATAAATCAGCAGGATACGCTATGAAAGCGTAAAAAGCTTCGTCTTGGCCAGGAACGTCTTCGATGCGGTAGCAACGACCTTTGTAATGATCAAGGTCGGTCAGCAAGTCTGTCCAGACGGTTGTCCATGTTCCCGTTGAACTTTCGGCAGCAACGGCGGCAGCAGCCTCTTCGCGCGGCACACCGTCTTGTGGGATGACTTTAAAGACGGCAAGTAAATCAGTTTCTTTAACGCTATATTCAGGTTCCCAGTAGGTAGAACGATAGTCCTTAACGCCTGCGTCGTAGGTTTTCCGTTGAACATTCATTGCGACGTTTCCTCTCAGTGCTAACTTCATGCAGGTTGACGCACCCACCGACTAATAGACTACTTTGTTGCAAGACTTTTAAAAAATGAATAGTTTTTAGAACAACTATTTATAAAGGTAAATTGTTATGACGAGCATCAGGCAAATGCAAATTTTCCGTTCAGTTGCGCGGAACTTGTCCTACACCCGCGCCGCCGAAGAATTAAATTTGACACAACCTGCTGTTTTTACTCAGGTCCGCCACCTTCAAGAGAATGTTGGCAGTCCGCTGATTGAAAGAATAGGTAAGCGCTTATTTTTGACTGAGGCTGGTGAAGTTGTATTAGCATCCGCGCATGATATTTTGGGGGAATTGGAGCGCCTAGACATGCGCTTGGCAGAACTCAGGGGTATGACGCGAGGCCGACTGCGCGTGTGTGTGGTGTCGACCGCCAAATACGACATACCGCGACGCCTTGGTGATTTTTGTCGCATGTATCCAGGTATCGACGTTTCGCTCACAGTCGGAAATCGCGAAGAATTACTATCACGATTTGCTGCTAATGAAGACGACCTTTATGTTCTTGGAACTGTACCAAAAGGTATTGAGGCAGACTGGCATCAATATGCGGAGAATCCCATTGTTGTAATTGCTGCTCCAGATCATCCGTTAGCGGGTAAATCGAAAATTAAACCCTCTGATATTGCGGGTGAAGCGTTTATCATGCGTGAAAAGGGATCGGGAACGCGTATTGCGACGGAACGGTTTTTTTCTGGAGAAGGTATCTCACCTACTGTGAGAATGGAATTGGGAGCTAACGAGGCGATTTCTGAGGCGGTCATGGCTCGCCTAGGAATTTCGGTAATTTCGCGGGGATCAGCTCGTTTGGAGTTGCAAGCAGGCAAGTTAGTGGAATTAAACGTAAATGGTTTTCCAATTTTACGCCATTGGCACGTCGCATGGCCAAAGGGTAAGCGGATTTCTGTTGGCGCAGACGCATTTTTAAAAATTTTGTTGGAAGAAATCTAATTAACCTAGATTGATGTTAAATCTTCAGTTTCCTCGCTTT
>ERZ1046740.2264-NODE-2264-length-12574-cov-49.149373_pt1 | contig 12574 bp, 10 predicted proteins | sample MGYA00383093_ERZ1046740 | MGnify/ENA primary metagenome ERZ1046740 (study PRJEB29581, sample SAMEA5548363) | metagenome | biome: marine; feature: coastal; material: water | depth 25 m | study: Short-term variability in the microbial, nano- and picoplankton...
ACATTCTCATCCATGGGCTACGCTCATTCCAATCTTTCGGGTGGTGTGAGTGTTGTACAGCTCTAAAAACACGCTCAGGATGTGGCATCATAATAGTAACTCGTCCAGAATCATTAGTAACACCTGCTGTTGCTTGGTCTGATCCATTTGGATTGTGTGGGTAGTTTTGAGTAATATCGCCACTGTGATCAACATATTGTAAGGCGATGTTATTTGCGTTATTGCCGTTAAAACTTGCTTTTCCTTCGCCGTGTGCGATCGCAATTGGCATGGTTGATCCGGCCATTCCATTTAAGAAAATTGAATTAGATTCACCAATCTTAACACTTGAAAAGCGAGCTTCAAACTGCTCTGAAACATTGCGAGAAAAACTTGGCCAATTTTGCGCGCCTGGAATAATCTCAGTTAAATTGGAGATCATCTGACAGCCGTTACACACACCAAGTGTAAAGCTATCTTCACGATTAAAGAAAGTTTCAAATTCATCTTTAGCGCGAGCATTGTATAAAATTGAACTTGCCCAACCTCTGCCAGCACCTAGAACGTCACCATAAGAAAATCCGCCACAAGCTACCAAACCTTTAAATTCTTCAAGTGAAACACGACCTGACAAAATATCACTCATGTGTACATCAATAGCATCAAATTCTGCCTTGGTAAAGGCAGCGCCCATTTCTACCTGACCGTTAACACCTTGCTCTCTTAAAATGGCAATTTTCGGTTTAACATTGGTTTTAATGTAGGGTGTAACAATGGACTGATCAAGGTCAAAGCTTAAATCAGTTTTAATGCCATTTGTAGATTGGCTAATATTGTCAAATTCTTGCTGAGCACACTCAGGATTATCTCTAAGTTTGGCAATCTCGTAAGAAGTAGTTGACCAAAGTGTTTGCAAAGAGCTGCGAGGCTGGCTGTAAATGGTTTGACCATTATTGATAATTTCAATACTGTCTGAGCTGTTAAGCGTTGCGATTGACTGTGTGCAAGGCTCAAGTCCTGCTGTTTTTAAAGCGCTGGCAACAGCTTGTTTGTTTTCAGACTTAACCTGAATAACGCAACCTAACTCTTCATTGAATAAATTCTCAATACTGGTATCTGTTGTAATGTTTAGGCCGCAATGTGAGGCAAAAGCCATTTCTAATAAAGTAGTAATAACACCACCATCACTTCGATCGTGATAGGCGCTAATTAGACCATCTTTATTAAGCTGATTAATAACGCTAAAGAATGATTTAAACACGGCACCATCATCAAGGTTAGGCGCGATATCGCCTACTTGATTGTAAACTTGCGCAAGGCATGAGCCACCCATTCTATTTTGAGCAAAACCAAGATCAATGAGCAATAGCTCAGATTTTGAATCTGTGTCTAATAAAGGTGTTTGTTGTAATCTAACATCTGGTGTTTTTGAAAAAGCCGTAATAATGAGTGATAAAGGTGAGGTGACTGATTTATCAGTGCCGTTGTCATCTTGCCATGAGCTTTTCATACTCATAGAATCTTTACCGACAGGTACGGTTAGACCAAGTTCTGGGCACAAATCCATACCAACTGCTTTAACTGCTTCAAATAATTTTGCATCTTCACCTTTATGGCCGCTGGCACTCATCCAGTTGGCACTTAGGCTAATGTGGTGAATATCTTCAACATAACCACCTAGCATGTTGGTTAGCGATTCGCCAATAGTCATGCGTGCTGCGGCGTTAGCATCACACAAGGCTAGTGGTGTACGCTCACCCAAAGACATAATCTCACCTTTGTAGCCAACATAGTCAGACACAGAAATAGCACAATCAGACACAGGAACTTGCCACGGACCTACGAATTGATCACGTGCTACCATGCCGGTTACACTTCGATCACCAATGGTGATTAGGAAGTTCTTACTGGCAACGGTTGGTAGTTGTAAGATTCTATTAATAGCTTCATCAAGGTTGATATCGCTAGTGTCTAATGGATTAAGAACGATGTCTTGCGTGATAGCATCAATGTTAGTTTTAGGCGGATTACCCAATAAAACTGACATTGGCATATCAATTGGCGTGTCTGCAAATAGTTCGTCACTTAACATTAATTCTTGCTCTTTAGTGGACTCACCTAATACAGCAAATGGTGCGCGTTCACGCTCGCAAAGCTTGCTGAATAATTCTAAGCTAGATGGGGCAATAGCAAGAACATAGCGCTCTTGTGATTCATTACACCAGATTTCAAGTGGTGACATTTGGTTATCATCATTAGGAATGTTACGTAGCTCAAAGCGACCACCACGTCCAGAGTCATTGACTAATTCTGGAAGGCCATTTGATAAGCCACCTGCACCAATATCATGAATTGAGATAATTGGGTTATCGTCACCTAAGTTGGCACATCGATCAATGACTTCTTGAGCGCGTCTTTCCATTTCAGGGTTGGCACGCTGAACTGAAGCAAAATCTAAGTCTTCACTTTGCTCACCACTTTTGATTGAAGATGCTGCGCCACCACCTAAGCCAATTAGCATGGCAGGGCCACCTAAAACAATGATCTTACTGCCAACAGGAATTTCACCTTTTTTAATGTGCTGCTCTTGAATGTGCCCAAGGCCACCAGCCAGCATAATTGGTTTGTGATAGCCGCGAACATCGCCATCAGGAGTTTGTTGTTCGTAGCTACGGAAATAACCCAAAGTATTTGGACGACCAAATTCATTATTAAAAGCAGCAGCTCCAATAGGGCCTTCTAGCATAATATCAAGCGCTGATACAATTTGAGAGGGTTTGCCATGCTCAACTTCCCAAGGCTGTTGAGCGTTGTTTATTTTTAGGTTTGATACACTAAAGCCACATAAGCCAACTTTTGGTTTAGAGCCTTGACCAGTTGCACCTTCGTCACGTATTTCACCACCCGATCCGGTTGCAGCGCCTGGATGCGGTGCGATAGCAGTAGGGTGATTGTGAGTTTCTACTTTCATTAAAATAGCTCTATGCTCTTGTTGGCCGATGTATTTACCTTGCTTGTCAGCATAGAATCGCTCACCATCATGACCTGCCATAACGGCAGAATTGTCTGAATAAACACTCAAAAGGCCTTCTGGATGTTTATGGTAAGTATTGCGAATCATGGCAAATAAACTCTTTGCTTGTTCGATGCCATCAACAGTCCAATCAGCATTAAAAATCTTATGACGACAGTGCTCAGAGTTGGCTTGTGCAAACATCATAAGCTCAATATCGGTAGGATTACGATCAAGCTTGATAAAGCTTTCAACTAGATAATCAATTTCACCTGAAGATAAAGCTAAGCCTAATTCTGTATTGGTTTTTTCTAGTGCAATTTTGCCTTGATTTAAAATATCAACACTTGAGAATGGCTGAGGCTCAAAGTTGTCAAACATCAAGTGAGCATCTTTAATATTAGTTAATTCGGACTCAGTCATTTTGTCCATAACGCAAGCTAGCACTGCTGACTTGTTGGTAATCTCACCATCGAAATGATAAATAACAGCGCGCTCTATGCGATTAATTTGCGTTAAATCACACAAGTGCATAATATCGGTTGCCTTGGAAGACCAAGGGGATATAGTGCCTAATCTTGGGATAATAACAATACTAGATTGAGCGTTGTTAATGTTTAGTGAATCGCTATAAGATAGTAGCTGTGATAAATGATTTAATTTGTTTTCATCAAGGCTTTCGTTAAGATCAGAAAAATGAATAAACTCTGCACCCAGTAGTGTTAAATCATTTTGAGCTTGAGTTAATTTAGCCTGTAACGCCTGAATCTTAAAAGCACCTAATGCGCTAATACCTTGATGAATGTGAATCATAATTGTGCCATAACCTCGTCAGAAATATCTGCATTGTGGTAAACCTCTTGAGTGTCATCTAAGTCTTCTAGGCGATCAATCAATCTCATGAATTTTTCAGCATCTTGAAGGTTTAGTTCAACTCGATTTGCAGGCTCCATTGTTACTTCAGAGTGGCTAGACTCATGTCCCGCTGCAGTTAGCGCATCTTTAACCGTGAAAAATCCTTCAGGTGTAGTAATAACATCAATAGAGCCGTCATCATTAGTAATAACATCTTCAGCACCTGAATCAAGTGCTACTTCCATGATTTGATCTTCATCACCTTGTGCAAAGCTGATGAAACCTTGCTTGGTAAAAAGATAAGAAACAGAGCCATCAGTGCCAAGGTTGCCACCATGCTTAGTGAATGCGTGACGCACATCAGCAACCGTACGATTGCGATTGTCAGTTAGTGTATCTACCATTACAGCAGTGCCAGCAAGACCGTAACCCTCGTAGCGAACTTCGTCATAGTTTTCACCATCTAAATCGCCAGAGCCACGTTTAACAGCACTTTCGATCGTGTCGCGCTTCATGTTGGCAGCCAAAGCTTTATCAATCACCATTCTAAGGCTAGGATTGTTTTCTATAACACCACCGCCAGATTTAGCAGCAATTACAATTTCTTTAATTAGTTTGGTGAATATTTTTCCACGTTTGGCGTCTTGTGCGCCTTTACGATGTTGAATATTGTGCCATTTACTATGTCCTGCCATGGTGTTTTCTCCGGTGAATATGGGTGTTAAATTTTACCTTTATTATTGATTTTTATGCGGTAAAGTCGAGTAATTTTTGTATTGAGTCTTGTGCTTTTTGATTAACTGTTAGGTCAATTTTTATCTCATTATTGTTAGTTTTTAGCGTGTTTAAGCAGTTGTCTAATGTATTCATTGCCATCCATTCACAATGAGCGCAAGATTCACAATCAGCGCCTTGTCCAGCTGTAGGCGCCTCAATTAGCGTTTTTCCTGGTGCCACTTCTTGCATTTTGTGGAAAATGCCGTTATCAGTTGCAACAATAAAGGTTTGCTCATCTCGATCTCTAACTGCATTAATTAGTGCAGTTGTTGAGCCGACCACGTCAGCTAAATCAACCACAGCTTGAGGGGATTCTGGATGAACCAAAACACAGGCTTGTGGATGGTGCTCTTTTAGATTGGCCAATGCATCAGCTTTAAAGAGTTCGTGTACAACACATGAGCCTTGCCAAAGCAGCATATCAGCATCTGTTTGACTTTGCACATAGTTGCCTAAATGCTTATCAGGCGCCCAAAGAATTTTTTTACCTTGCTCTTTTAAATGCTTAACCACCTTAAGTGCACTACCTGAAGTAACCACCCAATCTGCTCTTGCTTTAACCTGTGCAGAGGTATTGGCATAAACAACCACGGTGCGATCGGCATGTTGATCGCAGAATGTTGAAAACTCATCAATAGGGCAATCTTCATCTAAAGAACAAGTGGCATTAGTATCAAGTACTAGTACTGTTTTTTCTGGAGAAAGGATTTTTGCCGTTTCACCCATGAATTTAACACCAGCCACAACAATGGTACTGGCGTCGCAATTTTGACCAAAACGTGCCATTTCTAAGCTGTCAGAAACGATACCGCCGGTTTCTTCAGCCAGAGTTTGTAATTCAGCACTGACGTAATAATGCGCTACTAAAACCGCATTATTAGCTTTTAGCTCTGCCTTTATTTGCTCGGTAATACTACTCACAAAATTAGTCTTTCTTTGCTAAGCTCACTTGTACACTAAGCTCACGAAGCACTTTTCTTGGCACTTCAGATGGTGCGTCTGTCAATAAACAAGCGGCTGTTTGTGTTTTAGGGAATGCGATGACATCACGAATAGAGTCACAACCTGTCATAATCATTACTAAACGATCTAGGCCAAATGCCATGCCACCATGTGGCGGACAACCGTACTCTAGTGCATTAAGCAAGAAGCCAAATTTATCTTGCGCCTCTTCATCAGAAATACCTAGTAGTTTCAATACAGTTTGCTGCATCTCAACCTGGTGAATTCGAATTGAGCCACCACCCACTTCTGAGCCATTAATTACTAAGTCATAAGCACGAGATAGTGCAGTATTAGCAGTTGTCTCAAGTGTTTTTGCATCAACATTTGGTGCAGTGAATGGATGATGAATAGCGCTTAATGAGCCATTGTCATTTTCGTCAAACATTGGGAAGTCGATTACCCAAATTGCCGCCCATTTTTTATCATATAAGTTTAAATCTTTCGCTAACTGTTCGCGTAAATTTCCTAAAGCTTCATTAACGATTTTAGTTTTATCAGCACCAAAGAAAATAATATCACCTGTTTGTGCACCTGTCATTTCAATAATTTTAGCGGTTACTTCATCGCCTAAGAATTTTAGAATCGGAGAGGCAGGGCCATCTTCATTAAGCTTGATATATGCCAAGCCTTTGGCACCATAAATGCTAACGTATTTTGTGTATTTATCAATCTTTTTACGACTGATAGAGGCGCCACCTGGAACACGAAGTGCAGCCACACGAGAACCTTCACTGCTAGCAGGGCCAGAAAATACTTTGAAATCTACGCCTTGCATAAGCTCATCCATGTCTGTCATTTGCATGGAGATACGCATATCAGGACGATCAACACCATACAAATGCATCGCATCTGCGTAAGTAATAGTTGGGAATTTGTCACCTAAATCAACATTAATGACCGATTTAAACATGCCGCGCGTCAACTCTTCCATCATAGACATGATTTCATCTTCATTCATAAATGAAGTTTCGATATCAAGCTGGGTAAATTCAGGCTGACGATCAGCACGTAAATCTTCATCTCTAAAACATTTTACGATTTGATAGTAACGCTCAAAACCTGACATCATTAGCAATTGCTTAAATAATTGTGGCGATTGAGGTAGGGCAAAAAATTCACCTGGATGTGTACGTGAAGGTACCAAATAATCGCGTGCACCTTCTGGCGTGGCTTTGGTTAAAAAAGGTGTTTCAATATCTAAGAAGTCATTGTTATCCATGAATTCACGCATGAAGTGGGTAACCTTTGAGCGCAGTCTCATGCGTTGCTGCATGGCGTCATTACGCAAGTCAAGGTAGCGATACTTTAAGCGTACTTCTTCTGAGGTATCAGTTGCATCAATTTGGAAAGGCACGGGTTTTGATGCGTTTAGAATTTCAATATTTTTTGCAACAATTTCAATTTCACCTGATGCTAATTTTGGATTTGACAACCCTTCAGCTCTAGCAATAACTTGACCAGTAATTTTTAAAACAAACTCATTTCTAATGCCTTCAGCTAAAGAAAAATCTTCGTTGTCAGGATTGATAACAACCTGCGCAATACCGCGTTTATCACGCATATCTAAAAAGATTACACCGCCATGATCACGTCTACGATTTACCCAGCCGCATATTTCAACGGTTTGATCGATATTGTCTTTGTTTAATTCGCCACAGTAATGTGTTCTCATTTTTAGTCTGTCCTTATAGTAAAGTTAGTTTGGTGTTACTACACCAGTAGAAATAATTAGTTTAAATGCTTCATCAACAGTCATGTTGAGTTCGATAACGTCTTTTTTTGGCATCATAATAAAGAAGCCAGAAGTGGGGTTTGGTGTTGTAGGTACGTAAATATTAATAATCTCTTCGCCGATGATTTTCTCTACCTCGCCTTGATAATTTCCAGTTTGAAAGGCAATAGTCCACATGCCTTTGCGTGGATACTCGACCAAGACCGCTTTTTTAAAGCTTTCACCAGATGGGCTTAGGACGGTGTCTGATAGTTGTTTTAAGGCATTGTAAACACTTCTAAATCCTGGAATTTTGTTAAGTAATTTTTCCCAAATTTCTAACATTTTTCGGCCAATGAAATTATTAACCATGGCGCCTGTCAGTAGCATAATTAGTAATACCCAAACGATGCCAGAGCCTGGAATAGTGTTGGATAAATTAAATAAAGCTTCAGGTGAATATTGTGCAGGAACGATATTATTAATAAGCTCTAAAAAGAACTTAATAACAACAATGCTAAGGCCTAATGGAATCCAAAATAATAGCCCTGAAATAAAATAGTTTCGTAAACGTTTCAATGATCAAAAATAAAACAATAAAAAAAGCCTATTTTAGCACAGACGCTATCGTGTTTTTAGACCGACTCTTCGTCTCTAAGCGTTAAGATTTCATAGCCCTCATCTGTTACCAAAATGGTATGTTCCCATTGGGCAGAAAGTGAGCGATCTTTAGTGGTAACAGTCCAGCCATCAACTTTGGAAGTGGCCACCTCAAAACTGCCGATATTCACCATTGGCTCAATAGTGAAAGTCATACCCGCTTCTAAAACAGGACTATTGTCAGTATTGCCATCATCATAATGAACCACTTGAGGTTCTGAGTGGAACTTCAGTCCAATGCCGTGACCACAATAGTCATGCACAATTGAGTAATTATTACTTTGAGCGTGCGCACCAATAGCTTTTCCAATTTCTCCAAGTTTAATGCCAGGTTTAACTTGTTTAATACCAATATATAAGCATTCTTGCGCAATTCGACAAATGCGTTGCGCCTTCACGCTAGCCTTGCCAATGACAAACATTTTGGAAGTATCGCCGTGATAGCCATCTTTGATGACAGTAATATCAATATTAACAATATCACCTTTTTTAAGTAATTTTTCACCAGGAATACCATGACAAACAACATTATTAATACTGGTGCAAATAGATTTTGGAAAGCCGTGATAATCTAGCGGTGCAGGAATGGCATCTTGCTTATTAACAATGTAATCATGGCATAACTTATCTAGCTCATCCGTACTCACACCAGCCTTAACATACGGGCCGATCATATCCAATACGTCAGACGCCAATCGCCCAGCAATACGCATTTTTTCAATTTCATCTTTTGATTTAATATCAATAGCCATTTTGTCTTTATCCTTGTTTTTTCATAGCACGAGCTTCAAGCACAGCAATACGGTCTTCAATCGGAGGATGTGATGAAAACCAAGATGCGAAGCCTTTTTTATCATCAATGCCAAAAGCAGCCATTTGTTCTGGTAAGGCTTCTGGCTCTACTTGGCCTAAGCGTTTTAATGCGCCAATCATATTTTGATGGCCTGCTAAATCAGCGCCACCTGTATCGGCAACAAATTCACGTTTGCGTGATACGTACATTACAATGGTTGAAGCTAAAATGGATAAAACAATTTGTGCAAATAGGGTGGTTATAAAATAACCAATACCGTGACCTCGCTGATTTTTTAAAATAACACGATCAACAAAATGACCAATCACACGTGAAAAGAAAATAACAAAGGTGTTAACTACACCTTGAATTAGTGTTAGTGTTACCATATCACCATTAGCAACATGGCTCATTTCATGGCCAACAACCGCCTCAATTTCACCTTTATTCATATTATCAAGTAGACCTTTAGAAACAGCAACTAGTGCTTTATTTTTACTCATACCAGTGGCAAATGCATTCATTGAGTTTGAAGGGAAAATAGCTACTTCGGGTATGTGAATACCGACAATTTTAGATTGCTTTTCAACAGTTTCGATCAGCCACTTTTCTAAATTACTGCTTGGTGATTCAATTACAACAGCGCCAGTCATACGCTTGGCCATCCATTTAGAAATAGCTAAAGAAATAAACGCACCGCCAAAACCAAATACAGCTGAAAAGATTAGCAGTGCATTCAGATCAAGATCTGACCCATTTTCAGCCAAGATGCCTTCAACACCTAATAAGCTAAGCGTTATACTTAGTAAAACTAGAATGGCAATGTTGGTCATTAAAAATAAAAATATTCTGCGCATGTTTTCCTTAAAAATAAATGTTATAGCTAATAGATGGGGATTTTATCATCTAGATTCAAGCTCATTGGCGTACAATATTTTTTAATGAATAAATTTATTGTATTAACCTTGTTGTTGTTATCTGGTTGTGAGGATCAAAAAGATACAAATGATGCTACTCTTAAACAAGCTGCACCAATAACTGTGGAAAAGCACAAGCATCAAAAGCTTGATGAGCCTTCTATTTGTGCAGAGTTATCGGTGACAGAATGTTTGAGAATTATTATTCCCGCAATTTGGGATCGAGAAATTGAGAGGGATTGCTCTTAAATTAAAGTTTAAGCTGCATTGTTTCAGACAGCAATACATCAATTTTTTGCTGATCTATTGGGCAATTAAAGGTTAGATTAATTGCTTGTAATTGCAGATTTTCCGGGTAGTTTTTTTTGGCATCTCCGTACATTCTATCTCCAATAATAGCGTAACCAAATCCACTTAAGTGTTTTCTAATTTGATGCTTTCTACCGGTTTCTATCTCAATTTTTAATAAAGATTTTTCATGATCATGCTCAATCATTGTGGCAAAGCTAAGTGCATTTTTCCCATCAATATTTTCATTTAAGGTAATGGTTTCACTAGGAAATAAACCCTTAACAGTAGCGATGTAAGTTTTTTTAATTTGTCGCTCGGCAAACAGTTTGGATAATTCACGCGCCATGGTTTTGCTATGGGCAACAATCATCAATCCACTAGTGGCTCGATCAAGGCGATGAACCAGAAAACTATTGCGATCTAGTGCTTTTTCAACCAGTCTAGTCAAGGCGCAATGATCCCCCCATTTTGAGCCTTGGGAAAAGATTCCAGCAGGCTTAAACCAAATGCTATAGCCTTTTTTATCTAAAATTAAAGTGGGCTGAGAAGGGCTGGAAGATAAAATTTTTTCATTAAAGTAGACAAATACTTCATTGCCTATTTTTAAAGGTTTTTTGATGCGCCTAACTCGGTTGATTTTTTTGCCACTTTTAAGCCAGACACAGCCTTTGTCCAATGCACTTTTTAGCACTTGTTTTGAAAGACTTGTTAACTCTACCAAAACATCAATTAATAATTGATCATTGGTTTTAATGATAATTTTTCTTTCAATTACTTTTTTCACTTGTGCCCTCGGGTATAAATTAAAATCATACCTATGAATACAATTAACAGATTTTTATTTAAAGATTTAGACATTCGCGGTCAACATTTATCATTAGATAGTGCTTGGCAAGATATGATCCAAGATCGAGGTTACAGTGTGCTTGTGCGTCAACTATTTGGCGAGTTAAGCGCTTTGGCATTTTTTTTAGCTAGCGGCGTGAAACACAAAGGCAAGCTTACTTTGCAGATTCAAGGTGACGGTATTGTTAGTTTGCTATTGGTTGAAGTGAGTAATGATCTGAAAATTCGAGGCATGGTTCGAGCAAATGGCGTAATCGAAGAGAGTGACTCTTTGGATAAAATTTTAGGAGAAGGGCAAATTGTAGCAACTTTGCATAATGCCCAAACAAAGCATAGTTTTCAATCATTGGTACCTAGAAACTCTAAAGGTTTGATTGCCACTTTTGAGGATTATTTTTCTCAATCAGAGCAGTTAGAGTCTAAATTATGGGTAAGCTCAACCTCGGAAAACATATCAGCTGTGTTATTGCAAAAGATGCCAGAAGCTGCGCAACACGATTCTGAAGGCTGGAATAGAATTAACACTTTAGCAGGTACCATTACAAGTGAAGAGTTGAATGATCTTGATGTGCAACAGCTACTTCATCGTTTATTCCATGAAGAGGAGTTGCAGCTATTTGATGCTGATTTGGTGAGTTATGAATGCACGCAGGATCGAAAAAAATTTGAAAGAATCATCTTTGATTTAGGCGAGAAAGACGCTAGAGATTTACTCGAAGAGCAGGGTGAAATATCCATTCACAATGAGATTTGCAATGAGCACTTGTTTTTTGACAAGCAAGATGTGGATCGTATTTTTTCAAATACAAATTCAAAGGAGTAGCATGGAAAATATAATTTGGACCAAGCTGAACTGCCCATACTGTACGCGAGCAAAAAACATGCTAGACGAAGAGGGTATTAAATACGAAGTTCGCTTGGTTGATGAAGTTAAATGGACAAATGACGACATGTTAAAGATGGCGCCCAATGAGCTAACTTACCCTCAGGTATTTTTAGCTGAAAAGCATGTGGGTGGCTGCGATGATCTTGAGGCCTATTTAATGCTACGAGAGATGGGTATAGAAACTTAAAAAAAGTGCACTCAAAAGTGAATATATTTAGATAATATTTTAAACCAGACATAAAAAAAGTCGTAAAGCTTTTGGTGGTGTGGGGTAACAGGAGAAACTGACATGGATGTAAAATACAGAATCATTTTAATTTCTTTAAGATAACCTTAAGGTTGACAAGATATAGTTGGTATTGCTCGATATCTTTATGTATGAATAGGTTGTATGATTGTTTCCTGTGTACTCCTAGTTCTTATGTGTTTCTCTCCCAAGAAGGATAAAATATCGAGCACCCTAATTAATTTAATAAAGCTTTAAGATAAACCGCTTACTGTTAGCATTTGAAAGCATAAGCAATATTAACCATAGTTTTCTATTAGTACCATTTGTTGCTAATGAAGACGATTTGAGTTGTTATTGGAATAGCAATAACCAAAACCTCTGGAATGCATTCTAATAATTAAAGTGCATAAAGATACAACTTCAAAAAGGATATAGTGGCCGCTAAAAATTGCTCGATAGCGACTCGTATTTGCATGCTTAAGCTTTTGTATGTGCGCCAAAATGTTCTCCTGTGTGGTTGCACGTGGGTTACATAATGGGTAATAAAGAAATAAGGATTCACTTAAGAATCCTTATAGAGATGGGGCGAGAAACGGGGTTTGAACCCGCGAC
>ERZ1046740.2269-NODE-2269-length-12558-cov-3.986003_pt1 | contig 12558 bp, 13 predicted proteins | sample MGYA00383093_ERZ1046740 | MGnify/ENA primary metagenome ERZ1046740 (study PRJEB29581, sample SAMEA5548363) | metagenome | biome: marine; feature: coastal; material: water | depth 25 m | study: Short-term variability in the microbial, nano- and picoplankton...
ACCCGCGACCTACAGCTTGGAAGGCTGTCGCTCTACCAACTGAGCTACTCCCGCTAATTACAGTTCTGCCACACACTTTCTTCGTGTCCTAAAAGCACACGTATCCCGTGTACAGATCTGCTCCGTGGGGAGAGCAGGATTCGAACCTACGAAGGTTGCCCAACAGATTTACAGTCTGCCCCGTTTGACCGCTTCGGTATCTCCCCTTTCAAAATGTCAAAGAGCCACCTATCGGACTCGAACCAATGACCGGCTGATTACAAATCAGCTGCTCTACCAACTGAGCTAAGGTGGCTTGCTCATTTTCAGAGAGTTAAAAACTCCCGAATTCCCCGAACCGATTCCTCGATTTTTTAGGGTTGGCAAAAGTATGTCTTTTTTGGATTTCGTTCAAGTAAATCTCCAAGTTTTTTTAGGAGACTGCGTGAAGGCGTTCTTTGTACTTAATTATCTGAACTTTTAGGGCGTCCAACGCAAGGTCAGTAGCAGCCTCAAACGACTGTGCTGTCTGAGTTTTCATGATACTGGAATTCTGAACATTCAATTTAAACTCAATCGTTTTGTTTTTGGGCGAATGATTGTTCTCTATCTTCAAAAAGACTTGTGCATCGATTATGCCGCTGTAATATTTGTCTAGTTTATCCAGTTTCGCTGTGATATACTCTTTTAACTTCTGGTCTGCTTTGAAATGTATTGATTGAATGTCTGCTCTCATAATATAATGTTTAGGCTTTTGGGTGTTTCTGATATATTTCTTTCAAGTGTTCTATACTACTGTGTGCGTAAATCTGAGTTGCACTTAAATCTTTGTGGCCAAGCAATTCTTTAATCGCGTGCAAGTCTGCTCGCTTTTGGAGCAAATGAGTCGCAAAGGAATGCCTCATCACGTGAGGGCTTTTTTGATCGACAAGCGACGCTTCAGCTAACGCTGTATTCACAACTTTGTAAACCCACTTATCGTACAATGGATTTCCTCTTTTCGTCAAAAAGAAGTTTTCTCCCGACAAACCTAATTCCTCTCGAATATTGAGGTAGCTTGACAAATGAAGCCGAAGTTCTTTCCCTATTGGCAAAATTCGCTCCTTTTTACGCTTCCCTAGGACCTTGAGTTGCCCTTTGGACAAATCTACATCCAATAGTTTCAGCGAGATTAACTCATTTCGGCGAATTCCAGTATGGTAGAGCAAGGACATGATCACGTTGGATGTGACTTCCTCGTAACTGCCTTCCATCTTTAAGTTGTCAAAGAAACTAGCAGCTTCTCTTTCACTTATCGCCTTTGGAAGTCGGTCGGGCAATTTGAGATTTTTGACGCTAGATGCCGGATTAACATCTACCACTCCTTCTCTCAGTAAATATTTATAAAACGATTTCACGGCACTGAGTTTCCTATTCACCGTAGCAGGTGCTTTTTTTTCTTCAACTAAAGAAACAATCCAGGATCTGAGCATTTGTTTAGTCGCAGGCGCAACTTCGCTCATTTCAAATTGATGTTGAAGGTAATATGAAAACTGGCCTAAATCTTTCTCGTAAGCTAAGATTGTATGCTTAGAGAATTTTCGCTGGTAAAGCAAGTAGTCGAGGTATTTTTGAATATACTTTCCGGACATTGACGCGGAAGAGCCAAGTTACGGAATAATACTCAAAAAGCTACGCCCTAATTTAGGAATTGTCGCGCTTCGTTTGGATGTAACGAGCTTTGATGATCTCCAAGCGTCTTTTTACTGACGGTTTGGTGAATTGTTTGCGATCACGCAATTCACGAACTACCCCAGTTCTCTCGAATTTCTTCTTGAATCTCTTAAGTGCTTTTTCCAAAGACTCGTTTTCTTTTACTTGTACTTGAATCATCTACTTCGCTTTAAAAAGTCGGCAAATATCGTTTGTTTTAAAATAGAAGGCAAATGTTTTTTCGATTCCTCTAGAGTCGACCATTTTGAGTGGGCAATATTGCTCTTCCCCCTAAACTATGTTATTTCAATATTTGACGACTAATCACTAATTTTTGTATCTCGGATGTACCCTCGCCAATTGTACAAAGCTTGCTGTCTCGATAGAACTTTTCGGCTGGATAATCCTTAGTATATCCATATCCTCCAAAAATTTGCACGGCATCGGTTGATACTTCAACAGATATTTCAGAGGCATAATATTTTGCAATAGCCGATTCTTTGGTCACTGGCTTTCCATTGTTTTTCAAATAACTAGCCTGATCAATGAGCAATTGAGCTCCCTCAATTTTGGTGGCCATGTCAGCCAGTTTAAATCCTATGGCTTGAAATTCTGCGATAGGTTTGCCAAATTGCTCGCGCTCTTTAGCATATTTAACACTTGCCTCGTATGCCCCTTTGGCAATCCCTAATCCCAGAGCGGCAATACTAATTCGCCCTCCGTCTAAAATTTTCATTGCTTGAATAAAGCCTTCACCGACTTCCCCAAGGATATTGGACTTATGAACACGACAATTATCGAAGAATAGGCACGCCGTTTCACTTGCTCGCATCCCCAGTTTATTTTCTTTCTTTCCTCCGCTAAATCCTGGTGTTTCTTTTTCTACAACGAAAACAGTCATTCCATGAGAATCACCTTTCTCGCCAGTTCTTGCAATTACAACCGCCACATTACCCGAAATCGCATGAGTGATGAAGTTCTTTGAACCATTCAATACCCAATAATCACCATCTTCTACAGCAGTCGTATGCATCCCCCCGGCATCTGAACCGGTATTAGTTTCTGTAAGTCCCCACGCTCCAATCCATTGACCACTTGCCAAATTAGGTAGCCATCTTTTCTTTTGCTCTTCGTTTGCAAACATCAAAATATGTCCGGTACACAGAGAGTTATGTGCAGCCATACTCAAACCAATGCTACCGCAAACCTTGGCTATTTCAACAATAGCAGTTACATACTCAAAGTAACCTAATCCGCTTCCGCCATATTCTTCTGGGACTAAAACACCCATAATTCCCAATTCACCCATTTCGCGAAATAGTTCAACAGGAAATTCTTGAGATTCGTCCCACTTCATGAAATTTGGTCTGATCTTGCGTTCAGCAAAATCTCGAACCATATCTCGTATCATCTTCTGGCTTTCTGTCGTTTCAAAGTGCATTTTGAGTTCTTGATTATTCATTAGGATTCTTCTCCATAAATATCAGTCACGAAGATATTATTTCCTTAGAATCTAACACGAAAGAATAACTAGTGGCTTGGTTAACACTATGATAATTTCGACTTAATAAGGGTGATTATAAATATAATATCCGTCAGAATGAACAGTCACACTAGGAGGAAAACGATAGCGATTGAAATACACTATACAAGTCCTCAAATTTCCCCAAAATCTCGCAAGTTCTTTATCTTTAGAAGTTTCAATTAAGGAACGAAAACGCTCTCGAGTCAGTCGATTTGGAAATATATGACAATCGATTTTGTGCTGCCCTGCATTTTTGGCTTGGACAGCCATAAGGTATAATTCTTTGATTTTATCGTCGGTAATTGGGATACACCCAATTGTTTGACAGCCTCCATGAATGAAAATTTGACCACCTAGGTCGTAATTCCCTTCTCGCTTTCTATCTGCTAGGTTAGGATAGCTAACCTTCAGAGAAAGGTGGTAATTACTAAAAGGATTAAATGCACTCAGTTTATACATTCCTTCTGGAATCTGTCCATCTCCTTGTCTTCTTTTGGGGCCTACAAATCCCACATTTTCGCAAAACTGGTAAGTCTCAATAAGATGAAATCGACTTTTCCCTTTTGATCTAGCCCATACTTCTAACTCTTCTTCTGTTTTAAATGCCCGAATATAGATTTCGTATGAGTTTGGATTGACCCCCATATTTGAAAGCATATCGGCAATTTTAGTCGCTTTCTCGTCGAAGGCGTTGCGGACCCTTTTATTTTGCAATTGAGATTCCTTGAAGGACTCACCCGACTTTGCTGCTAGCAAAAGCAGACCTAAAAATACAACGATATATATTCTTCGGATAAACATTTAGTTATCAGCTCCAATCATCAACCTTTTGGCATAAATACTTTTGTCAGTATATACAACCACTAGCATTAGCCCCTTTTGATTAGTCGGAATAATAATTTTGCTTTGGTTTGGCTTAAGGTCTTCATTCCAGATGATTGCGCCGCTTAAATTTAATAACGCAACAGAACGTAAGTTGTTATGTGAGCTTTCAACATGCAAAGTAAATTCATCGGCACGAATTAGAATCTCCTCTTTGTTCAATTTTTCAACACTAGAAGCTTTCAGATCCATATAGTAAAGAGCTGCAGTTGCTCCGTTCTTTTCTTCCGAAATGTAAATCCTGTCGGAACCAAAAACTGTGATAGCTTCTTTTTGGCTCAGACTACCAAGCTCAGTCCGCATAAGTCCTTCAAAACGAGGGTAATCATTAAAATTAAACTCCCATATATATATCGAACCAACTAATAAGATACGCTTCCCAATTATCGTTGCTCCAGTTATTTGAGATATGAGCGAAATAGTGCCCGCATTAAAGGAGTCTAACTTATGTGCAAAATGGTGACCAGGGGCATTGGGAAAAGCATAAAGGAAGGCGCGCCCATCAAAAGGGTTCGTCCAGTTCTTACTCACAAGATATATGCTATCTCCAAAGATGAACATAGCCTCGCAATCAAATCTTTTCTCTTCTTCACTGGGGGGAAAAGCAAACTGATCTTCATATTCAAATGTGATCAGATAAGGGCTTGCTGTGTCTTGACTCAATTGCTGCTGTGTGAGAGCATAAATCCGCAAATCTTTTCGAACATTATCATTATTTCCAAAATCCCCAATATACAATGAGCCATCATCGCCTTTGAACAAAGATTCCCAATCACGATTATCCGTACCATTGAGTTTCAAAGTTCTCAACAAGTTGGCTGAAGTGTCTAGGAGAAACAGTTCTGCCGGATTACCCCCATCATTGATTGTCCAAAGACTATATTCATTTTCCATGGCCAAGCCCGAAGACTCATTGATATTGCTGGGCAAATCACCAGCTTTTTGTAGTATTTGACCGTTTAAGCCATGTGTCAAAGACAATATTAAAAAGAAAATTAGTTCGCGTTTCACAGAACACAAAGTAAGTGTTTGTGAATTGTAAATCGGGCTTGCTCCAAGCAAAAGCCTTTGCGTTATACATGGGTATGATATTTTTGTCAGTACCAATATTAAAAAAACAGATATTTTCACATCATGAGATATACTATCGCATTTATTCTATGCCTCATTGGCAGCCAGGCGTTTTCCCAATATGTTTTGGACGATTTTAGAAAAATAAAATTCGGGAGTCACATAGATTCAATTTTTATCAATAATGATAAAGTTAAATTCAAAAAAACGCAAGAACTCAGCACACCCAATACTTATATCAGGGAGATAGACCATTTGAGTCTAGGTTCGGTTAAGCTTGATAAGATTTATTACATATTCACAACTGAAGACAGATTTGATCGTGTGGCAATGATTGGAGAAGGGCATCAATCATTCCGTGAGATGAAGTATATCTTAACTTATAAATTTGATGATCCCGAATTGAAGGATTTAGCCGATGGTGTCCAATATTCATGGAATGTAGATGGTGTGAGGGTTTATCTTACCTATAATCCTGATGCAGAAAAATTCACCGTTGATATTCAAAGCGATTACGAGATGAACGAATCGCGCCGAAAGAATCAAAACGTGAATGACTTCTAATATCGAAGTCCAGAGGGGTAAGCTCATTCTGGTGCCTACACCCATCGGAAATCTAGGAGACATGACCTTCAGGGCAGTTGAAACCCTACGAAATTCGGCTCTCGTATTGGCCGAGGATACTAGACATACACTCAAACTATTTAACCATTTTGAGATTCAGGCACCCATAGAATCGTTTCACCAGCACAATGAGCACAAGAAACTAGATTCCGTAATTGAACGTCTGAACAACGGAGCCACGATTAGCTATTGTTCTGATGCCGGCACTCCTGGGATCAGTGATCCAGGGTTTTTATTAGTGCGGGCTTGTGTTCAAAATGATATTGAAGTAGAATGCTTGCCGGGTGCTACAGCATTTGTTCCGGCCTTGGTTGCTTCTGGTTTGCCATGTGACCGTTTTGTTTTTGAAGGATTCCTGCCAGCCAAAAAAGGTCGTTTAAAGAAAATAGAACGATTAATCGAAGAAGAGCGGACTGTCATTTTCTACGAAAGTCCCCATCGTTTAGAGAAAACAATTCGACAACTTGTCGAAATTCTTGGAGAAGAACGTCAAATTTGTGTTGCGAAAGAATTATCTAAGATTCACGAACAATTGATACGAGGTAAGGGTCAAGAGATTCTATCTCTTGTCGACAAGATGACTGTTAAAGGTGAGTTTGTTGTGATAGTTGAAGGCAACACCTAAATGCGAAAGTGGCAATACTTCTTATTGGCTATCATCAGTGGTGGCTTACTAACTTTGGGATGGCCCCCTTTGAAAATTCCGATTTTACTTTTTATTGGTTTTATTCCTCTTTTTTGGTTGGAAGATTTATTGGTTAAAGAAAACCGACATAACCTTGTCTTTCCACTTATCTATTTGGGACTCCTTATTTGGAATATTGGAACAACTTGGTGGGTCTGGTATGCGTCACCTGGAGGTGCGATTGCTATGCTCTTGGCAAATACTTTTTTAATGACTCTGCCTTTTTGGTTTTACTCCAGATCGAAAAAAATACTAGGAGCTCATCGATCATTATTAGCCTTTGTCTTATACTGGCTCTCATTTGAGTATTTACATCATAACTGGGAAATCTCATACCCTTGGTTAACCTTAGGAAATGGACTATCCACGAGTACTGAACTAATACAGTGGTACGAGTATACCGGTGTTAGTGGGGGAACTCTATGGATACTGCTAATCAATGTGCTTTTATTCGATGTAAGCCGTTCGTTTAATAAGAGCAAGTCCATTGCCCTTGCTTCTGTGATGATAGTGCCTGTTATCTGGTCTTTCTATTTAGGCAATCAACAATCTAAATGCCCAGCTCAAACTGCGAAGATTCTGGTTCTTCAGCCCAATATAGATCCGTATATCAAGTTTAACGAAGGACAGGAAATACAACAGATTCATAAATTCATTGAAAGAATAGACCAATCAATGAACGATGAGATCGAACTCATCGTATTGCCAGAAACTGCCATTGTTGAATATTTAGATGAAGGGCGTTTAGATCAATCAATGAGCATTCAGCTTTTGCAACGAATGTTAAGGCGCTATGAAGGGGTGAAATTATTGACTGGAGCTAGTACTTATAAATTCTTCAAAAACAAAGAAACTGCGACCACTTCTGCACGACAAGCTAGAAGCGGTGATTGGTATGATAGCTATAATACGGCCTTGCTCATCACATCCGATAGCATTGAGGACATTTACCACAAGAGCAAATTAGTGCCTGGTGTAGAGCGAATGCCTTATCCGAGGTTGTTTGGTTTCCTGGAATATTTCGCGATTGACATGGGTGGAATCAGTGGTAGTCTGGGCATGGATTCAGAAGCAAATCCTTTTGAAGCTATAGACTCAAGAAAAGTAGCTCCACTAATATGCTACGAGTCCATTTTTGGTGATTATGCTCGAGATTTTGTTTCAAAAGGTGCGGATTTAATCTTTGTAATAACAAATGATGGTTGGTGGCGCGATACTCCAGGTTATCATCAGCACATGCACTATGCAAGAATGCGTGCAATTGAGAATCGAAGAGAAGTGGTTCGATGTGCTAATACAGGAATAAGTTGTCATATCGACGATAATGGAAAAATATTGGAAAAAACGAAATGGTGGGTTTCGGACGAAATAGAAATTGAGGCCAAACTGTATGGATATCAAACCTTCTACACCAAAAGTGGTGACGTAATCGGCAAGGTTGGCGCCTTTCTGGGTGTACTGCTTTTATTGAGCGTCATGGTACGAAGAAGAGTATTAAAATCAGAAGAATTGTGACACTTGAAGACCTGGGATTGATAGATTATAAGACTGCTTGGGATTTGCAAAAATCCAAAGTAGTTAAAGTGGGGGAAGGCCAGGAGGGGTGCCTAATACTGTGCGAACATAAGCATGTATATACATTCGGAAAAAGTGCAGACCGTAATAACCTTCTCGTCAATGACCAATTCCTAAAACAGATTGGAGCGGAGAGATTTGACATCGAAAGAGGTGGAGACATCACCTATCATGGACCGGGGCAATTGGTGGGTTACCCAATACTTGATCTCAAAAAGCTTGGCATTGGTGTTCGAGATTATGTCAATCTAATGGAAGAAGCAATTATTCAAACTTTAGCAGAATTTCAGATTTCAACAAAACGAATCGAGGGCATGACTGGAATTTGGTTAGCAGACGGAGCTGCACGGAAAATTGCTGCTATTGGAATAAAAATAAGTCGTGGAATTACCATGCACGGTTTCGCGCTCAACATCAATACGGATTTAAGCTATTTCAATCATATGGTTCCATGTGGAATCCCAGACAAGGGGGTTACTACTATGAAAGAGGAGCTTGGAAGACCTCTAGATATGGATTCAATAAAGACAGTTTTTGCAGAAATTTTCAAAGAATTAATTCACAATAAACAATTAGCCTAAGCTCGGTAACATCCAAAATTCAGTGGAATAGAAATCCAATGCGTTTAATAAAAAAAATGTATTCTGGCTTATCCAAAATGTAATTAATAGACGAGATTGGATGTGGGGACAGAGGGTGATGGCCCCGGGGCGAATTACCTCAAAACCAAAAACACTCTATTCGCACTGATTCTAAAAGTTCGACTGAAGATTAAGCTATCTCAAATAGGATTGGTTCCGATTCATAGTAGAGGAAGCACGTGAAAAGTGAGATTAGAATGTGAGTAGCTATTTCTTGATATGACGTTCAGCGTGATAAGAGCTTCGCACCAGTGGCCCACTCTCAATATACTCAAAGCCCATATCTTCACCCCATGCCTTGTACTTTTGAAAATCTTCAGGAGTAACGAAGCGATCCACTGACAAATGTCGCCCCGTTGGCTGGAGATACTGCCCTAAGGTTACAATTCCGACTCCTACTTCTCTCAAATCTTGGAGTGTCTCTCGAATTTCTTCATCTGTTTCACCCATACCGCACATGATACCGCTTTTTGTAGTCATTCCGTTATCGAAGAGATATTGTAGGACCTCCATACTTCGTTCATATTTGGCTTGAACCCGAACTTCTTTAGTCAATCTTTTAACTGTTTCGATATTATGCGAAACGATTTCAGGATGAATAGCAATGATATTGTCAAGTTGGTCCTTCTTCGCTTGAAAATCAGGGATAAGAGTTTCAAGGGTTGTGTCAGGGTTCCATTTTCTTATTTCAGATATGGTCTTTGACCAGTGTTCTGAACCTCCGTCAGGCAGGTCATCTCTATCAACGCTGGTAATCACAGCGTGCTTGACCCCCATGATATTGATTGACTGTGCAATCTTGAAGGGTTCCATATTGTCGAGCACATCTCCTTTCCCCGTTGCGACATTGCAAAATTGACATGATCGTGTACATGTATTTCCCAATATCATGAAGGTAGCAGTTCCTACGCCCCAACATTCTCCGATATTCGGACATTTCCCACTTTCACAAATGGTATGAAGTTGGTGTTCTTTCACCAATTTCTTCACCTCGGAATATTTACCTCCACCAGCGATTTCAACTTTTAACCAATCGGGCTTCACCCTGCCGGCTTGCTTGATCTTAACCTCTGGCTTATTTTCAATCTTGTTCGCCATGTTTCCTTCTACTCAGCAAAAATAGGTTAAACTAATCGGGAAAATTGTTTCATTTGAAACTATACCTAGCGATTAAATTCGTGTCAAATGAGTCCCTGAATGAGATCATTACGCCTTCAAGGCAATTCTTGATATCTTCCACGATTCAATTACCTGCGATGTGGCCTTCACACGACGATCAACCTGCAATCAGACTATTTTCGATCAACGCTCACTTCAATGATGAGAGATAGATGATGAAAGGACTATGTACTATGACTCCATTTGAGTCGTAAGAATATGCCTGAACCCAAAGACCTAAATCGATCTGTTTTGCCCATGATTATTTGAGCCACCAGACTTAGATCAAGGTCTTGGCGCAAGCTATATCCCAATGTTGGCATGATAAAAAGTCCTTCAATATCAATGGAATAAATACTAGCGATACTGGTGGAAAGCAACGGATGGAACTGATGTGATGATTGGACAAAAAGTGAATATTTATTGGGCATCAGATTCTTCACATTGAGTTGCCCTCCTTGGGTGGTCGATAACTGAGTTAGTCTTGCCAGATCACCAACACCTGCGTCATTATATAAGAAGCTTGTATGCAGGTATGTACCTTGCTTGAAAGAATAATCCCAACTTATTGCGGTCAGAAACTGGCGAGAAGAGGAATCGTTCATTGGTTCGAACCAGGTTGCCTCACCCTTAAAACCAGAATTCTTAATATTACCTGCCCATCCTATTCCCAGCGCCAAGTCATCTACATATTTTCCAGCAAGTAATTGAATGTCATAGCTCTTCTTGTTGAAGCGATACATCATTGCGGTAACGGTTTCTTCCCAGCTATCGTTTAATTGATACGTAAATTCAAAAGCGGAACCGTTTTTAAAATAGCGCTGAAGTCGCAATCCGTCCATTCCAGGACGTTCTTCATAATCAAAGTCGGCGTAATTAAGTACGTTGAACAAATCATTTGGATTCCATACCAGATTTTGTCCCCAGTTTATGCGATGTCTTCCTAAACGAATATCCCATTCATCATTGGCCCAGTTAATCCATAATCTATCAATTGCGGTATGTGCCACGATATTAGGATCATCCATCCAAGTATAGTTCATATCAACGGAACCTGGGTCTTTGTCTAAAATTGTTCCATAAGTTGCACTTGGTGGATAGTACTTCAAAAACTCTCCATAGAATATTCGATTCCTTAACTCGAGACCGAAGGTTAAATTCTGATTGGCATAGTATCGAAAGTTCATTCTGTTGTGAATGAGATTTTGCTGAAGACTATGAGTCGTATTTGCGGAGTCATTGGCCAGATTCAAAATCCTCAAATCCTTTACATATCCCCGATATAAAAACTTATCCTTCCAAGTTTGAGATTGAACATTCAAACTGTGAAAGCCAATTAGAATTAGGACAACGATTTTTAAAATGTATTTCAAGCTACTCTTCGATTACACCTTTTGGCGGATGTCACTTACGATTTTGCCATCTTCCAAAGTAATTACTCGTCTTGCACGGTCGATTACTCGCTGATCATGAGTAGAGAATATGAAAGTAATTCCCTCCTCTTTATTTAGTCGACCCATGATATCCAACAAATTCGACGCTGACCTAGAGTCTAAATTTGCTGTCGGTTCATCGGCCAATACGAAATCTGGTTTGGATGCCAATGCGCGAGCCACTGCGACGCGTTGTTGTTGTCCGCCACTAAGTTGAGTCGGACGTGAGTTCAGTTTATCGCCCAAGCCCACCTCATTCAATAGTTCAAGTACTCTTTCATCTCTCTGTTCTTTGGGGATTTTTTGCATCAGCATGATAAATTCTGTATTCTCTTGAGCAGTAAGTACTGGAATAAGATTATAGCTCTGAAAAACGAATCCAATATGTTTCAATCTGAAATCAATCAATTGATTGTCGGACATGGACCCAATTTCTGTTCCGTTAATTTTTATACTCCCGGTACTCGGCCTGTCCAACCCTCCGATTAAGTTCAAAAAAGTCGTTTTACCCGAACCAGACGGTCCCACAATTGCTGTAAACTCGTCGTTTTCTATTTGTAAGTTCACGCCGTTGACAGCATGTACGTCAACTGCTCCTTTATAGACCTTATGGAGGTCATTCGTTTCAATAACAATATTGCTCATATCTTTCTTATTGCTTCGGCTGGTTTCAATTTAAGTGCTCTTCGAGCTGGATATATCGCAGCGATAATGGCCATTCCAATGACCATTGCTGTTACTATCAAATATGTTTCTGATGACAATTGGGTAAACACTTTACTGGCAAATCCAAGATCTTCATAGGTGCTGCTGCCTACATCAATTCCCACTTTGCCGAAGTAAGAAACGGACAGATAGGAAAAAATAAGCCCCAATGGCCCACCAATCAATGCAAGAAATATGGTCTCCAATACGATTAGAGCGAAGACCTTGCTCTTATTCATGCCAACAGCCATGAGCATTCCCAACTCTCTAACCCGCTCTAGTACCGCCATTAACATGGTATTCACAATGCTAAATAAGAGTGCTAGCATAATAATTCCAACAATGTAATAGGTATAAGTGTCCATCATTTGAACCATCATCCGCATACCCGTCGCCAAATCCATCCATGGCATTACCTCTAAATTTGGGTTATATTCTTGATACTTGGATGCAAGAATCTCCGATTGATCATGGTTTCTTAAGAGGGTTGCTATTTCATGGATTTCACCTCCGGTCTTTGTGAGTTTGTCTAAATCTGACTTTCGGACATAGACCCTTCCATCGTCAAATGGTCCGTTTCGAGTATTA
>ERZ1046740.2271-NODE-2271-length-12546-cov-5.011528_pt1 | contig 12546 bp, 10 predicted proteins | sample MGYA00383093_ERZ1046740 | MGnify/ENA primary metagenome ERZ1046740 (study PRJEB29581, sample SAMEA5548363) | metagenome | biome: marine; feature: coastal; material: water | depth 25 m | study: Short-term variability in the microbial, nano- and picoplankton...
TCCCCTGGTCAGGGGGCTCTGTGCCTGCAGCAATGCCAGTGCCTGCGCCTGCTTTGGAGACCGGGACAAAGCGCCTTCTCCCAGGCCCTTGCCATGGGTGGTCAGGCTCCAGCCCGGTTCTGTCAAGGGTTTGTGCTGCTGTCCTTCGCGTAGTGCTTTTGGGAAGGTTGCTGCAAATACTTCCCCAGCGGGGTGTAAGTAGTAGTCAGCGGCCCAATGGCACAGTTGAACCAGAGTGTCGGGCAGCATGGCGGTCGGGTCCAGCAGCTCAATTGCACGCTTGAGGTTCTCCACCGGGGTTTCGCTCTCCTTCACTATCGCAATAAGGTAGCCAACCAGCTCGCGAGACCCAAACGGCACACGTAATCGCTGCCCGGGTTGTAGAGCGGCCACTGCCTCGGTTGTCAGGTTCTCAGGTGGCAGATAGTCGAAGTGGCGGCGCAGGGGCGAGGGGATAGCCATTCGAAGTACAGACATTGTGCCCCTTGGGAGAGTTGAGGGTGAAAAATCAAAGTGTACCAAAAAAGAGGGGGCTGGCCGCTTCCCTCGGCAGGATTTAAGGGGCTCTCAGGTAAGCTGAAACCTCGTTCAGGCGAGGATTTTTTTACCTTGCTAATCGCCCTGTGTCTGGTAAGATGCGCGCCTATTTTTCTCCCACAACCAGATGCGGTGCCCGGCAGAGATCGGGTGGCGGCATTGATAAGTAAGGAGCTTTTCACCATGAAGGCAGATATACATCCGAAGTACGAGGCGATTACCGCCACTTGTAGCTGCGGCAACAAGATTGAAACCCGCTCAACCATGGGCGAAGACCTGCATATTGACGTGTGTTCACAGTGTCACCCTTTCTTCACTGGTAAGCAGAAGATTGTCGATAGCGGTGGCCGTGTAGACCGCTTCAACAAGCGTTTCGCCGGTCGGGGCACTAAGCGCTAGCTTATTTATTGCTACGCATCGTAGCAGCAGTCAAAAAGACGCCAACCTTTTGCGAGGCTGGCGTTTTTTTTTGGCTCTTTGGTTTGTTTGGGAGGGGCTGGCCAAGCGGTCTCTGTGCCCGGGAATTACCCCTTCAGTCGAAAGGCAAAGATACTCCCTCTTGGGATAATTCCCGGGCACAGAGACCGCTTGGCCTGTAAAGACCCTAAACCCCCGACAGCCAGTCAAATTACCGATGATGGTTCAGCTGATCATCTTGTTCGCAGGGGGGCTTTTCTATATCCTCGTGAACCTTTTTTTCGCTGGGTACTCTCCATGTCTGATGACCTCAAGCAAGCAGCTCTTGACTATCACGCCAAGCCCATACCCGGGAAAATCAGCGTAGAACTGAGCAAACCCGCCGAAACCCAGTTGGATTTATCGCTTGCCTACAGCCCCGGTGTAGCAGAGCCCTGTCGTGAAATCGCCGCCGATCCCGCCACAGCTTACAAATACACCGGCAAAGGCAACCTGGTAGCGGTGATAAGCAACGGCACTGCAGTGCTTGGCCTTGGTAATCTAGGCGCCCTGGCAGGTAAGCCGGTAATGGAGGGTAAAGCCCTGCTGTTCAAGCGCTTTGCGGGTATTAATGCGGTAGATATCGAAGTTGATACCGAGGATGCCGATGAGTTTATCGATACGGTAGCGCGCATAGCCGACACCTTTGGTGGCATCAACCTGGAAGATATCAAGGCCCCTGAGTGTTTTGAGATCGAGGCGGCGCTTATTGAGCAGTGCGATATCCCGGTTTTTCACGATGATCAGCACGGCACGGCGATTGTTACTGCAGCCGGACTGGTGAATGCCCTGGATATTCAGGGCAAGCGCATAGATGAGGCTGTAATTACTTGTCTGGGAGCCGGGGCGGCTGCCATCGCCTGTATGCGGCTATTGGTTAGCCTGGGTGCGAAGCAGGAAAATATTTTTATGCTGGATCGTCGCGGCGTGATTTACGCAGGACGAGAAGGCGTTAATGCTTATAAGCAGGAATTTGCCAATCGTACTGACAAGCGCAGCCTGTCAGACGCCCTGCGTGGTGCGGATGTCTTTATCGGCCTGTCCGGGGCAGACCTTTTGAGTCCTGATATGCTGTTGTCTATGGCTGATCGCCCTGTGGTTTTTGCCTGTTCCAACCCGGACCCCGAGATCAGGCCCGAACTGGCTCTGGCTACCCGCGATGACCTTATTATCGCTACCGGCCGGTCGGATTACCCCAATCAGGTGAACAATGTTCTGGGCTTCCCGTTCATTTTCCGCGGTGCGCTGGATGTGCAGGCATCTGCAATTAATGAACAGATGAAGGTAGCTGCAGTGCATGCCCTTAGTGAGTTGGCGCGCGAAGAGGTTCCCGCTGAGGTCCTTGCAGCCTGTGAACTTGAATCTTTGAGCTATGGCCCCGATTACATCATCCCCAAGCCCATGGACAGCCGCCTTCTGGACAGGCTCGCCCCGGCTGTTGCCCGTGCGGCGGTAGATAGTGGAGTGGCGCGCCTACCACTGCCAGAGGAATACGCCCTCCCTGTGAAGCGCTCTGCCTAGAAAATATCTCTGACCAGCTCGTCGGTGCCGCCGCCGGCACCGGGGCCTTCTGCCTCACTGCCCTGTTGCGGCACGTATTCTTCACGGAAATACTCAAAAATGGCATTGCTTTGCCTGGAGCTTGCCAACAAGCCGGTTTCAGGGTCGATGCGCACGCTGACAATGCCTTCAGGTAGTGTTTGCTCCACTTGCGGGTGCTCCGCCAGGGCTTCACGCATGAAATTGATCCAGATGGGCAGTGCTGCGGTGCCGCCGAATTCCCTGCGGCCCAGGGGTGTGTAGTTGTCGAATCCCACCCAGGTAGTGGTGACTACATCCGGGCTATAGCCCGAAAACCAGGCATCCATGGGGCCATTGGTAGTTCCGGTTTTACCGCCTATGTCGCCTCGCTCCAGCACTCGCGCCCTGCGCCCGGTACCGCGGGTGATTACGTCCTTGAGTATGCTGCTGATGATAAAATTGGCCTGCTCACTCATCACTCGTGGGGCAATTGGCATATGGGGTTCATCAGTTTTAGCCGCGAGAATCTGGTCCATGCTCAGCTCCGTGTCTACCTCCTCGCCTGTTTCTTTTAGTGAGTGCTCACATACCTTGCATACTGTAAATGGTGAGGCTTCATATACGGTCTTCCCGTTAATGTCATCGATACGCTGGATAAGAAAGGGTTGCACCAGGTGGCCGCCGTTGGCCAGCATGGCATAGCCTGTAGCGACTTCCAGCGGGCTCATGGCGTGGGTGCCCAGTGCGAGCGACAGGTCGTGGGAGAAGTCAGAGGTATCGAACCCATAGCGCTCCGCCGCTGCAATTAATTTGGAGGTCCCCAACTGCTGCAGCAATCGAATGGATACCAGGTTACGTGACTTGGTCAACGCCCAGCGCAGGCGGGTGGGGCCGTGAAAGACACCGCCGTCGTTCTCCGGGCGCCAGATATCTTCCAATGAGCTGTCTTCCAGCACCACGGGGGCATCGTTGACGATACTGGCAGCTGTAAAGCCGTTTTCCAGCGCCGCAGCGTAGAGGAAGGGCTTAAAATTGGATCCAGGCTGGCGCTGCGCCTGGGTGGCGCGATTGAATTTACTTAGCTCGAAGCCCATGCCGCCAACAATGCTGATGATGGCGCCGTTCTCAGGGTTAAGCGAAACCAGGGCGCCCTGTACAGCGGGAACCTGATCCAGTTGCCAGGCGCCTTCTTCATTGCGCGCAATACGTATCAGGTTGCCGGGAGTGAGTGCATCTGCGGGTGTTTCCGGTGAGCGCCCCCGGGAGTTTTCCGTCAGGTAGGGCTTTATCTGGCTGAGACCATTTTCCCATAGAAGCTCGTCTTCGCTGCCGTCGCTGAGAAGTATGGTGACCCTGTCTTCAAGCACTGAGGTGACCACTGCGGGCACCAGGCCAGCGATAACCGCGGTATCTGCCAGGATATCCAGCCAGTAGCGAGCCTCGTCACTTCCCACGGGAGGCGGTGGAAGACGTCGCTCAGGACCGCGATAGCCGTGGCGGCCATCATAGGTGGACAGACCATTGATCAAAGCTCCACGCGCGACCTGCTGCAGTTTGCTGCTGACGGTAGTGTACACGTGATACCCGTCGTTATAGGCCGACATGCCATAGCGGGACAGCATGCGTTGGCGGGCCATTTCTGCCGCATAATGGGCGGAAAAGCTGATTTGCTCGCCGTGTAGTCGTGCGCTGACCGGGTCGGCGGAGGCTTGCTGGTACTGAGCCTGGTTGATATACCCCAGGTCCCGCATGCGGCCGAGAATCCAGTTTCGTCGCTGCTCTCCTACGGTGGGACCGCTTACAGGGTTGTTTCTGGAGGGTGCCTTGGGAATGCCTGCGAGCATGGCGTGTTGCGCCAGGCTCAGGTTCTTAATGCCGGTGCCATAGTAGACCTGCGAGGCCGCCTCAAAGCCGTAGGAGCGATGGCCGAGGAATATTCGGTTGAAATAGAGTTCGAATATCTCCTCTTTCTGCAGTGCGCGTTCTATCTCGATTGCCAGGAGGATCTCGTTGAACTTGCGCATGAAAGTGCGATCCAGGGTGAGAAAATAGTTTCTCGCCACCTGCATGGTGAGAGTACTCCCGCCGGATCCTTTCTCTCCTGTAAGCACCAGCTCCGAGACTGCCCGTGCAAGGCCCATGAGGTCGATTCCACGATGGCGGAAAAAGTTATCATCCTCAGCAGAGATAAGAGCATGCACAAATTGCTCTGGAATTCCCTCAAACTTCAGGGGGCTGCGCTTTTGCTCCCCAAATTGGCCAATCAAGTCGCCCTCCCGGGTGTAGACGCGCATGGGAGTCTGCAGTTTTACATCGCGCAGGGTCTCCACATCGGGCAGGTTGGGGCTAAGATAGAGGTAGACACCGGCCAGTAACCAAAGTCCGGCAAAGAAGCCCAGTACTGCCAGGCGTAGAAGAATATGCAGAAAGTTCATTTATACCTTTACAAAACAGTTGCTTGGATTATGTTTGATAGGGGGATTGTAAGGCCATTTGGTAATTATATGGCTTTTTTTGGTTTGGTTATATTTTCGACTGTGTTATACCTGATATTTAATGTATCGGTGTATAAAAACATCCTAAGTTGGTGATACTGATAGGGAAAAAAGTTGCTTGGTCTAATAGGGAAAAGAAAGGCGACACCGGTTCTGGGGATTGATATCAGCTCAACAACTGTAAAGTTGTTAGAGTTGAGTTACTCAGGGGACCGCTACCGTGTAGAAAGTTATGCGGTGAGTTCGCTTCCGCAGGACGCGGTTATCGAAAAGAACATCAACGATGTGGATGGTGTGGCAAACGCTATCCGTTCGGTGGTGGCTCAATCCAGAACTAAACTCAAAACGGCCGCCGCCGCGGTTGCGGGTTCCTCGGTCATTACCAAGATGATCGATATGCCAGAAGGTCTGGGTGAGGATGATATGGAAACCCAGCTTACCCTGGAGGCGGATCAATACATCCCCTACCCGCTGGAAGAAGTTGCTATCGACTTCGAGATCCAGGGCCAGTCACCGGACAGTAACGACCAGGTGGAGGTGTTGCTTGCCGCCTGCCGCAGGGAGACTATTGATTCCAGGGTAGGGTCCATTGAAGGGGCTGAACTGACCCCCAAAATTATGGATGTGGAGGCCTACGCCATGGAGCGCGCCTTCTCCATGATTCGTGACCAGCTGTGCCTGGAAGAAGATAGTACGGTGGCTGTGGTTGATATTGGCGCTACTATGACTACCCTGAGCGTGCTCAATAACAGCCAGACTATTTATACGCGGGAGCAGCTGTTTGGTGGTAAGCAGCTCACCGATGAAATCATGCGCCGCTACGGTCTGCCGCTTGAAGAGGCGGGGCTGGCTAAAAAACAGGGTGGCTTGCCCGACGACTATGAGCCCGAAGTACTAGAGCCTTTTAAGGATGCAGTAGTGCAGCAGGTTGCCCGCTCCCTGCAGTTCTTCTTTTCTTCCAGCCAATACAACGATGTGGATTATATTATTCTCGCAGGCGGTGTGTCTTCCATGGAGGGCCTGCCGGAGCTGGTGCAGGAAAAACTGGGGACCCCCGCCGCAGTGGCGAACCCCTTTGCCGAGATGTCGATCTCTTCCCGGGTCAATGCAGTCGCCCTGAGCAGTGATGCTCCAGCGATGATGATAGCGTGTGGCCTGGCACTACGGAGCTTTGACTGATGGCGCAGATTAACCTATTACCGTGGCGCGAGGATCGACGGCAGGAGCTGAAAAAGGAGTTCTTGATAACGCTTGGTCTGGTGGTCGTTCTCGCGGCCGGTATCGTATTGCTAGGGGACCGGGTAGTAAACGGCCAGATCGACTACCAGAAGTCGCGTAATAGCCATTTGAGCAAAGAAATCAAGGTTCTGGATAAGCAGGTCAGGGAAATTAGAGAATTGCAGAAACGGCGTAATCAGTTGTTGGATCGTATGCGAGTGATTCAGGAACTGCAGGGAAACCGACCTATTATCGTGCGTATTCTCGATCAGCTGGTACGCACTATTCCAGATGGTGTGTTTTATACCAATATAAATTCCAGTCGAGGCCGGATTGCAATCAATGGCATTGCTGAATCCAACAACCGGGTGTCCAGTCTGATGCGCCAATTGGATGCGTCGGACTGGTTGCGTGCGCCTAACCTGGACAAGGTAAATGCGGCAACCAGGTATGGTGACCAGGCCACCAGCTTTAATATGACAGTTAAGCTGCAGCTGCCCAAAAAAGAAGGCGCAGAGGGGGGGCAATAGAGAATGGCTTTTGAAGAAACCATGCGTTCCTTGAGCGAATTTGATATTAACGATCTTGATTTTGACAATGTCGGCTCCTGGCCATTTCCTGTCAGACTCGTCATCTGGGTGGTGTTGCTGGCTGCAATATTGGCAGCGGGCTACTACTACCATATTGAGGGCCTGCAGCAGCAATTGGTTAAATATGAGAAAACAGAAGAGAAGTTGAAAAAAGAGTTTGAAAAGAAGGCCTTCCAGGCGGCGAATTTGGACGCATACAGGCTGCAGATGAAGGAGATGGAAGAGTCGTTTGGCGCCCTGGTCAGTCAGTTACCCAGCGACACTGAGGTGCCGGGTCTGTTGGAAGATATTACCAACAAAGGTCTGTTGAATGGCCTGAGTATTCATTCTATTGATCTAAAGTCTGAAAGAGCCAGGGAGTTTTATGTAGAGCTGCCCATCGCTATCTCCGCTTCCGGTTCCTATCATGATCTGGGTGCTTTTGTCAGTGGCATGGCTGGCCTGCCCCGAATCGTGACCTTGCATGATTTCAATATTTCCTTAGCCAAAGGAAATGCAAATAATTTGAGAATGAGCCTTACCGCGAAAACTTACCGCTACAGAGATGAGGAGTCCTAGGCATGAACTGCTTTCGATATTTTCTGATCCTGGTTTGCGGTGCTCTGCTTGTGGGTTGTGGTGGTAAGGACTTTTCTGACCTCGACGCCTTTATGGCGGAAAAGCGTGCGCGACCCGGTGGTATCATTGCGCCGATCCCCACGTTTAAGGCCTACGAAGCTTTCGCATACAGTGCGACCACCCTGCGCAGTCCCTTTGAACGGCCCATAGAGGTGCGGGATATTGCCCAATTGCAGGCGATAGCAGCAATTAAACCTGACGAAAACCGGGCCAAGGAATTTTTGGAGCAGTTCACTTTTGATTCCCTGCGCATGGTCGGCACCCTGGAAAAGGGTAAGAACAGCTGGACCCTGGTCAAGGACCCCCAGGGAGGGGTGCACAGAGTCTCGGTAGGAAATTACCTTGGGCGCAGCCACGGCAAGATTGTTGAAACTACCGACGCTTATGTGGCGGTAGTAGAAATTGTCAGTGATGGTACACAAGACGGATGGGTCGAGCGCCCCCGAACAATTAAGTTAAAGGGCTTATAAGCCCGAGGTCATGGGTGATTACCATGTCAATTAAAATGATAAACCTGGGGACAAAGGCCGTGGGGATAAGGAATAGAGTTATGGGTAATTGCTTGCGCCCGATCGTCGCATTGACGATTGGCTTGTGGGCTTTCGCCGCGCAGGGAGCGCCGACAGTCACCAATATTGAGTTTAGCTCCCGGCCCGGCAGTAAGTTCGAGGTACGGCTGGATTTCAATGAGCCGCCTCCAGAACTCAAAGCCTATACGATAGAAAAACCCGCACGGATCGCTGTGGATTTACTCGGTGCGATCAGCGGGCTGGAGCAAAAACGCTTTTCACTGCCCTATGGCAACGCGACCGGCGTCGTCGTGCTCGAATCTGGCGATCGTACTCGCCTGGTAGTCAATCTGGTTAAATTGGTTCCCTATGAGACACGCGTAGACGGTAACAGCTTGTTTTTGGTAGTAGGGCAGGACGGGACCGATTACGTGAAGCCTTCTTCCGACCCCAATCGTCTGGCGACTAAAGTTGTGCCTGTGGCGGATGTGGATTCCACGATTACCGACCTGCAATTTCAACGGACTGGCGGTGGTGAAGGCCGCCTGACGCTGGAGTTGAGTGACCCGTCTGTGGATGTGAATGTCTTTAGTGAGGCAGGTGATATTAAGGTGCAGTTTGTGGACACCACCGTGCCGGAACACCTGATGCGCCGCTATGATGTGACCGACTTTGCCACGCCGGTTAACAGTGTTGATGTCAACACTACCGAGCGCGGCGCGACGCTGACGTTGAAGACAGTCGGTGACTTTGATTATCTTGCCTACCAGACAGACAATCAGTACATCCTGAGTGTTAAACCGCTGAGCCAGAAGGAAGTTGAAGAGCGCCGCAACGAATTTTCCTATGTGGGAGACCGCATCTCGCTTAACTTTCAGGATATTGAGATACGGGCGGTACTGCAGTTGATTGCCGATTTTACCGAGCTCAACCTGGTCGCCAGCGATACGGTGAGGGGGCGCATTACTCTCCGTCTGCAAAATGTGCCATGGGACCAGGCATTGGAGCTGGTGCTTAAGACCAAGGGCCTGGACAAGCGCCAGGTTGGCAATGTGCTGATGGTAGCTCCCGCTGCTGAAATAGCAGAGCGCGAGCGCCAGGAGATCGAAGCTAACAAGCAGATTGCCGAATTGGCTCCCCTGCAGTCCGAATTTGTCCGCATCCGTTACGCGAATGCCAAACAGATAGTCTCCCTGTTTAAGGCCGGCTCAGAAGAGGGCGGCCGGCTGATTTCCAGGCGCGGGTCGGTGGTAGTTGATGCCCGCACCAACTCACTGATTATTACCGATACAGCGACGAAACTCAGGGAAATTCGAGAACTGATCGAGCGGGTGGATATCCCCGTGCGCCAGGTAATGATTGAATCGCGGATCGTCATCGCCCAGTCTGATTTTTCCCACAGCCTGGGTATTGAGTGGGGAGGCGGCTACATCGACGGCGATATGAATGGCAATGTTATGTCTGTGTCTGGCGACACCTCGAATGTCCAAAGCCTGAACGAATCACTGATTAATGGCACTACGCCCTCTGTTTCCTACCCGGGCGCTTTGCTGGTGGATCTCGGTGTTGCCAGTACCAGCGGTTTTGCTGTGGGCTTTACCAGCGACGACCTGTTCCTGACGGCTGAGCTGTCAGCGCTTGAAGCAGCCGGTGAAGGTGAGGTGGTGTCACAACCCAAGGTCATTACTGGCGACAAGCAAAAGGCAAATATCAAGTCCGGTACAGAGGTGCCTTATCAGGAAGCATCTGCCAGTGGGGAAACCACTACCTCTTTCAAGGAAGCGGTATTGTCACTGGATGTTACTCCCAATATTACACCGGATGACCGGGTGATGCTGGACCTGAAGATTAACCAGGACTCTGTAGGTGATCTTGTGCCCAGTGGCCGTGGTGGTTTTATTCCTTCCATTGATACCACGGAGCTCACTACCCAGGTGCTGGTTGGTAATGGCGAGACTGTAGTGCTTGGCGGTGTGTTCCGCACGGAAGACCTTCATTCTGTGAACAAGGTGCCTTTTTTCGGAGACATTCCCTATGTTGGCGCTTTCTTCCGCAGTGAGTCCAGTAGCAAGACCAAGACTGAAACCCTGATCTTCATCACCCCGCGGATTCTGGCGGATACACTGCTAGACTGATGCCTACCCTTCATCGAGTATTCCTTGTCGGCCCTATGGGGGCCGGCAAAACCACCATTGGTAAATACCTCGCAGAGCATCTGAAACTGCAGTTTGCAGATACAGATGCAGAAATTGAGTCCCGCACCGGAGCGGATATTCCCTGGATTTTCGACGTTGAAGGTGAAGAAGGTTTTCGCGACCGCGAACAACAGGTCGTCGAAGAAATGACTCACTGGGACAATGTGGTTCTGGCTACCGGTGGTGGCGTCGTATTGCGCCCTGAAAATCGCAGGGCATTGGGCGGCCGTGGATTTGTAATCTATCTTTACGCCACTGTCGAAGAGCAGGTTCGCCGCACTCGCAAAGATCGACGCAGACCCCTGTTGCAAAAAGGTGACCCAGAAGATGTTCTGCGCGAGTTGATGGAATTGCGTGACCCTCTTTACAGGGAAATCGCCGATCACATTATCGAAACAGACGGCTGTAGCCCGAAAACAGTTGCCCAGCGGTTGGTACGAGAGCTGCAGTAGCCTGTCCTGCCGGGGCTTGCTCCGCGGATATCACACCCACACACTGCTTACGCCGCAGGACAAGCCCCGCGTGTAGCAGTATCATAGCTCCCGCAGAAACATCCAAGGATTTACCGTGTCACTGATAATGCATACCCTTCACGTCGACCTTCAGGAGAGAAGCTATCCAGTCTATATAGGTCGGGACCTGCTGGGTGATGGACAACTGTTGGGTGAGCATCTGAAGGGCTCACAAGTAGTCATTATCAGTAATGAAACGATCGCGCCTATTTATCTGGATAAACTGCGAGCGGCCATAGGCGAGCGCAGCCTGGTGACTGAAGTGATTCTGCCCGACGGTGAGCAGTACAAATCCCTGGACACGCTGGCCGGTATTTTCGATCGGGTGATGGCGGACCGCCACAATCGCACTACCACCTTTATTGCCCTTGGGGGCGGGGTTATTGGCGATATTACCGGCTTTGCTGCGGCCTGCTACCAGCGTGGCGTTGGTTTTATTCAGGTGCCTACCACCTTACTGGCGCAGGTCGATTCCTCCGTCGGGGGTAAGACCGCCGTAAACCATCCACTGGGCAAGAACATGATTGGAGCCTTCTATCAGCCACAAGCGGTTTTGATAGACACTGATACCCTGCAGACTTTACCGGCGCGGGAGTATTCAGCCGGCCTGGCGGAAGTGGTCAAATATGGGCTGATCTGTGATGAACCTTTTTATCGCTGGTTACAGGAGCAGATGCCTAAACTGCTTGCCAGGGAAGAGGCGGCGTTGGCAGAGGCGATTGAGCGTAGTTGTGCCAATAAAGCCCAGGTAGTCTCTGCCGATGAGCGTGAAGGCGGAATTCGGGCAATGCTTAACCTGGGGCACACCTTTGGTCATGCCATAGAAACCTCCCAGGGCTATGGGCAGTGGCTGCACGGAGAGGCGGTGGCGGCGGGAATGCTACTTGCTCTTGAGTTGTCTTCCCGGCGCGGTTGGGTAGACGGTGGGGAAGTTGCAGGGTTCCGCGATCTTCTGATCAGCATGCACCTGCCTGTAGAGCCACCGGCCGCAATGAACCCGGAGGAATTCCTGGACCTAATGGGCAGGGACAAGAAAGTGGTAGATGGTCGCCTGCGCCTTGTGTTGTTGCGGGCTATCGGCGAAGCGGTTGTTGTAGATGATGTCTCGGACAATGAATTAACCGAGCTTTTACTTCCCTTCTCTTCCTGAGCCAGCCCCGTCAGCTCGTTTGTCCACTACCGGGCATGTGTGTAAAATGAGCCCCCCTTTTGCCCGGCGGCTTTGCAGATGCCGGGTATTTCGGTACAACTTGTTGTTTTTAATAGATATTTGGACTGACTATGAGCGCAGGCCTTTTTAGACCTGAAGAGTTCCGTGACAATTGCGGATTTGGATTGATAGCACACACCTCCGGTGACGCCAGTCATCGTTTGTTGCAGACTGCCATCGAATCCCTTACCTGCATGACCCATCGGGGCGGTATTGCCGCTGACGGCAAGACCGGCGATGGCTGTGGCCTGTTGCTGCAGATGCCTGATCAGTTCATGCGCACCCAGGCTCAAGAGTGCTTCGGCGCTCAGTTGAGTGACCGTTATGGCATCGGCCAGCTATTCCTCAGCCAGGACAACAACAGGGCGCAAACGGCCCGGGCCAATATGGAGCAGGCGCTTACGGATCAGGGCCTGACTGTTATCGGCTGGCGTGAAGTGCCCACTGATGACTCCGTGTGTGGAGAGATCGCCCTGGCCAGCCTGCCTAAAATTGAACAGGTTTTCATTGATGCCGCTGGTCTGAGCGAAATAGACCTATCTACACAGCTATTTGTGGCGCGTCGCAAAGCTGAAATCGCCAATGAGTCCGACGAAGAATTTTATATTTGCAGTCTCTCTGCCAAAGTGATTGCCTATAAAGGCCTGGTAATGCCGGTGGATTTGCCGTGCTTCTACCAGGATCT
>ERZ1046740.2273-NODE-2273-length-12537-cov-30.149575_pt1 | contig 12537 bp, 9 predicted proteins | sample MGYA00383093_ERZ1046740 | MGnify/ENA primary metagenome ERZ1046740 (study PRJEB29581, sample SAMEA5548363) | metagenome | biome: marine; feature: coastal; material: water | depth 25 m | study: Short-term variability in the microbial, nano- and picoplankton...
AGCCTCTCACTTCCGTACCATATGACGAGGCAGTAGAGAAGCTAGGCGAAGAGTTCGATGAACACATCGAAACGCATGATATTTGCGACATTTCAGGTTCAGGCGGGTCGTGCGGAGTATAGCACAAACTGGGAGGGGGAAATCGTGAGGTCAATATGGCAGAGACGAAATGGTACGCCCCAATTTTTGATGAAGGTTACTCTTGTTTCAAGAGAGGTATAATTGAGTGTCCTTTTGAAGTGGGTACTCGAAAGTACAAAGAGTGGTGTCGGGGTTTTAACTCAGCGTACTTTGATAATTTAAAAGAACCTGTAAGCAATCATGCACAAGCACTTTAGCCACCGGGATCACCAGAAGTACGATGTTGCAGCACGGGAAAGCGCCAAAGGCTTTTGGCAGCGTAGAGGCTGGCGAGTTACGGATAATCCTGATGAGTACGGTGTAGACCTTATCGCTGAAGATGGCGGTAAAAGGTTTTACATTGAAGTTGAGGTTAAACGTGCATGGCATGGTGTAGACTTTAAGTACAACACTATGCACTTGCCCGCCCGCAAGGGTAAGTTTTTACACAAGCCTACTCAGTTTATGATCTTTAACAATAGCCTCACCCACGCTGCAATTTTCAGCAGGAATGTGGTTAAAGATTCTCCATTGAAGGAAGTTCCCAATTGTAAAATACCAGTTGGAGAGCGTTTTTATAACATCCCGGTAGAGGCCGTGACGTTTGTGTACACGCTGTGAAATTCGTAACTTAGTAAACACAAAAAAACCCCACCGTCTATTGACCAGCGGGGGTTTTTTTAGTAGATAAAACGGGTATGGTTTGGTCACCATACACTTTCAAGTTTAAGAAGCCCTGTCATGTTTTTGGCGGGGTTTTTTTTTATTCCTGCATTCCTTCAGGTGATTCAAATTCCTGTTTAATACGCTCAAAGCCCTCCTCGACAGTCGTTGCAACTTGACTTCCAAGTTCCGAAGGTTCGACACGTAATTCAAATCTAAGAGCATCTTTTGCAGCGTGTAGAAAGCGTAAACGTGCTACCTTTAAAACTGAAGGGTTTTCCTTTTTTGCTATTAACCTAAGTAGGTTTGCAAACTCTTCCGGGGCGGCGACTATAATACCTAGTGTGTCGTTTTTAGTAGCTTTGGATGCAGCCTCTATTTTATTAAGCTGTGACGCAGTAAGCCTTCGGGCTGCGGCGGCAGTCGGGTTCATATAACCCAAGGAAAATAGTATTGCAGTGGATACGGCATCTTTTGAATTTAATTTCGCTGGCGTGTCACTGCCTGCCCTCGCCAATTTAATACGTGCAGGCACGTTAGTGTCATACAAGGCTTCTAGTGCCTCTGTGATACCTGCCACAACCTGTGGTTTGTCGGAGAACATCACACGTATCCCGCCTAGGATATTGTTGCCTACCTCTCTGTTAATACCATCAAGCGAACCCATTCGAACTTCACTGGCACTCATAGAAATAGGTGTGCCGCCGAATGCTTTATGCCTGAGAGAACGCAGCACAGCACCCTGCATAGCTTCCAGCGTAAACTGTTGCTCTGCTATCGGCAGCTTTTTGATTTCAACCCTGAGTGCTTCAAAACTATCAGCGGCATCAGCCTCGCCAAGTATCCTGTTAATCAATTGCTGCGGCGACGTTGTAGCCGTGTCAGGCTTATACTTTCTCAAAAACCGAGAAATTATTGTATTCTGGGCGTTTTGTAACTCTTGGTGGGCTATCTTTGCAGCTTCCTCCGCTATGAACGCACCAGATCCTAATTCCTTCTGTAGCAATTGTATTCTAGCCGCAGCCTTTTCCAGTTGATCCGCTACTGGGCTATTTGTTTGACGTAATATCCGGGCTTGTTCTTGGAAAGTCGAAATAATTATGTCAGGCTTCTGTCCAGATGCCCCACGCAAGGCCAATGATAACTCCCTTATACCCTCGGAGGTGTATAAATCTGCCGTTGCAGCATCTAGCTTGGTTACCAAACTGGGATCGCCCAAGGCACGTTTGAGGCTCTCATAAGTTCCACCTCCGGGATCAGCCTTCGCTGCAGGTAGTGTTGTGTCCATAGAGGTTCTACGAAGATCCGTCTGTCCTCGCAGGGGAAACTGTGGACTTGTAGGGGTATTCATACCTGCAGACAGTTCCCTTGCTTCCAAAACCCACGCTCTCAGCGTTGCGTCATCATTAAAACGAGACATAGTGTCTGTGTATAGCCGATCAGCAGTCCTAGCAGCATTTGCCGCCAGCATATCATCATTTCGGATTAGAAAGCCTAACTGACCTGTTTCTGGATCAGTAATATGGTTTTTTAGTGTAATAAGCCTGTTTTTAACTGCGGGTTCAGTTGTCTCATCTATCATGTTAGACAGTTGTTTCCGTACCCGGTATAGATCTTGAAAGCCAATGGCACCATCTATTCGCTCAAAAGTTTGCTCCACAGTTTCTAGTGCAGCATCTCCTACATCATCCAACAACATCTCAGGCTGCAACCCGGTGTATACACGGCCTAATAAACGCTTTGTCTGACTGCCCGTGCTATCAATTATGTTTAACTCTCTTACAGCGGTATTTACCTCATCAATAAATGCTTGAGTGTCTATCCTACTTGTGTTCGGAATAGAGGCATAAGCCTGTTCTACCTTATCCCACGCAAGCTTATACTCTATGAAAAGATCTTCAGATAAGACTTCCTGTAATTTTTTAACATTCAAGGACTGATCGAAAAATTCCAAGGGATTATCAGCCGCTAGTAATTTCTTAATATAAGGATCATTCACGACAGCATTGTTTATAGCAGTGTTTATAAATGCAACTTCCGCATCAGCTTGTTGTGCGCCAAGTCGTGCTTGATCTACTTCAGCGTTTCTACTTTTAACAAGTGCTGAAGTAGCATCTTCTAGAAGTTCTCCACCGCCAGAACGGGCTAAAAGCCTGTCTGCCTCAAGGGTTACTGCACCATCTACCGCTCCCACCATATTAGTTTGTGCAGCACGAAGTGCATTATTACCTTCCTGACTTTTAGCGACCCCGATCATTCGCTCAGTAAGTTCCGAGGCTTCTTTTTCTACGTATTCACGCCACTGGTCTGCCGTCATTGTTTTTTGAAGGCGAAAACGGGTAACCTTAATGTACTGTTCCGCACCATTAGCGAGGGAGTTTACAACGTCTAAGGGAACTTCCGCAGTAGTTTCTCCGATTTTAATCACAGCTTTTGAGTTATGATCTAAAACTTGTGCCATTGCCCGCATCCGAGTGGCAAGCTCTCTACCGTCTAGTCCTGCTAACTCAGGATCAATAATTGCTATAGTATTTATAAGCGTCTGGCGTTGCACTGTATCACGGGCATACTCAGGGTCGAGGAAAGCTTTAATACCGGGTATATGTCTTGTGGCTAGGTTCGTACCCTTACCTGCTAAAAGGAGTATTCCGTCGAAAACGCCGTTAAGTACCATCCCCTCTATGAACATGGTTACGTCTTTAGCAACTTGGGGGTCTTTTATTTTAAATACTTCGGTTAAATCCTCTGGATCTACTAGAGTACCCATTGATGCATCTGCTAGGACCATCTCCGACAAGGCTGCACCAATTGAGCCGCCCAACAACGAAGTCGTTTTAGTAATTTTATTAGTGGCAGCGGTCCCTCTCAGCAAACCCATCCCACCTCCAACAAACCTGCCCACCTTTTCAGCAGCTACAGTAGGCGCTCCATATGTTAAAACAGTTGTGAGAAGCCATTCCATACCTTCTGACTCAAAGTCGGGTACTCGCTTCTCTAAGTCACTTTCTCCTGTTTTTACACCTTCAGTAACCAGCGCACCAAATTGCTGGTAGATGTTGCTGGTAGCTTGGTCGAGCGCCCTGCCAAACATGGTACTATTAGGAGGTGGAATACGTGCTAGTTTTACATTAAGATTCCCTTCTTCATCAGTGAATAGGTATGGATGTACCTTTACTTCGGTATTCAATCCTTTCAACGGTAGAGGCATAGAACTACCTATGTCTTCAATACTTACGGCACGATCATAAACCCCTTGCGCAGCTTCTAGGAAGTCTGCGCCTGCTTGCTTAGATTTCGCATAGTCAATTTGGGCTTCAGTTGGGGGCAAGTCTTCTGTACTTAGAGCATCTACAAAATTACTAAGTAAGGCTTGTGCCTGTGTAAGAACACTTAATGGTTGTGGTTCCTCCCCGTAAAAGTATTCCTTGTCTTTAACGCCGTCCCGTGCTGCCCTAGCTTGAGGAGTAGTGTCCACAGCAAAACCACTCCCTCCCGCTAAAGGGACTTTGCCATCGTCGATAATCTCGCCTGTTAACTCAAGGCCAGTTCTTTTTAAAAAGTCTACTAAATCTTGACTAAGTGGTACTCCGGGCATCGGTGTCTCGGCGAGGTCAGGCACTTCGCCCTCTACGGCTTCAGGCACTTCGCCCTCTACGGGTGTAGACACTAATTCACCGGGCCAAGGTAGTTCTTCATCAGTGGAAGTTTCTAGCTCTTTAAGAGTTTCTTCAGTATCAGCCATTACTGCGTTTCTCCCTTTATACGATACACTTGCCCTTCAAACATGTAATATACGTCAGAGCTACCTTGTCGTATTTGAAGAGCCTCTTCTCTTGACTTGACTACAAATGGGTTTTCTACAGTACCCTCTCCCGGAAATTGAACACCTCCACTGCCCTCTTGGGTAGGTGGATTATTTGCGGGAGGGAGTGGTTCATCTTGAGGCTTGCCCGCAGGCTCCTCCGTAAGCCATTTAAACCCTTCGGCAAAGTTAGTTGGAAGGTTATTAAAAAACTCATCCAGTGGCGTGAAAACAGAAGACGTGTAGTCTACGCCTGCACTTTCTTCCAAGTCTTGAATTAATTGAAGCTGCACGTTTCTTCCCAACATCTCTCGTTGCGCTATCAACTTGTTCATGTCTGCCCGCAGTAAAGCTCTTAATGAGTCAGTAGTAGTCTCTCCATTAGCGGAAGGCCGCAACTGAGATAACGCACTTTCATAATCTGCGTTTGAAATGACACCCTGTGATCCCTGCTGCATTCTAGCAATTTTAAAGGCAAGGCGCTTTTCCTGTGCCGAGTACAGAGCGAAAGCGTATGCCGCCTTACTCATTGTGCCGTCATTAAGTTTAGACTCAACTACCGCTTCAAAGTTGTCCAATTGCCTCTGGGCTTGTGCGTATGTTATTTTATTATCGTTTTTATCGAACCAAGATTGGATTACGTCAGCTTCTACGCTGACCCTCTCTACCAAAGCAGGAACAATACCGCCTGTAGTTGCTAATATATCTTTGTTATTTTCGAGAATTTTAACCATACTATGCGCATCAGATACCATTGATACGAATGCTTCAGTTGCCTCAAAAAATTCATTTAAACCGTCAGTACGGGCTAGTGCTTTGGAAATTTCGTTTATTTTGCTCATACGTGCTTCAGTATTACCAGCCTTAGCCATTTCAGGGCCAAGGAGTGCAATCCTTTCCGCAAGTACAGGAAGACCCATTTCCAACGCTTTTTCATAAAATGCTTGCCAATTATTTCCACGAACATCGACTATGTCTGGTATGTCACTCCGGTCGTTGACCTCTTTAGACTGAGCGTTTTCAATGGTTGTAACTAAGTAATGAGTACTTCCGAGAGCCTCTACTGCGGCATCACGAAGGAGTTCTAGCTCTCTCTGTGTGCGTTCATCACTAGTTAGGTATGAAACATTTAACTGTGGGCCATATACTTGAAAAAATTCCTGCTCACGCAAGTTTGTATTAACTGCATTTACGTAAGCAGTAGGGACACCATCACCGTATTGACCTAAACTAAGGGCGTTACTAAGAGTTACTAATTCATTATGACTAGTTGGAAGTTTGGGAAGACTGACCGTCGAGTTGAAAACTTCTGTTGCTTGTTCAAGGTGGGCATCTAAGACTTTGTCATCAACGACACCTTTGTATTCTTTATAGCCATGATTAATATACATCTGTAGGGCAATTCTATTACCTTCAGTTAACATTTCTGAAATATCAGGCAGCTTTGTTAAGTCTTTTATTCTAGCCTCAAGCATTGCACGGGCTATAGTATCAAACTTTCCAGTTTTGAAGCCTTGTTGATTTATATACTCTCTTCGCCCATCCAACGTCGCAAGTGCTGCTGTCGCTTCATTTATGTCGGTAATAGTATGTATTTCGGGAATTTTCATTATGGTTGGTATAACAAGGGATCTTTTTACTATTTCTGCCACTTGCTTTCCAGCAACGCCTGACCCAACGAGACTTTCATACGATGTCGTTGGAGTGTTACCGTCTTCTTCTACTTGAGCAATTTCCTTTTCAAGTATGTCTTTCGCTGCGTCAATAGTTGGCCTATACATCGGACGTAGGCTGCTGGTTGGAGCCAGTAAAGAGCCTTCTGCTTCTGTAGGTCTTTGTACCGGGCGTAGACTTTTCTCTGGGGCAGTTGGTCCTCCGGAACCTTCTTTAGGCGTTAAGGTTAATACGTCTCTAAGACTTCCAGTAGTCGCAACGTCAAACTCTTCACCTACAAAATTTTCTGTAGATTGTTCAACAGGTGGCGGGAGTTCCCCCAAGTTATCTACGTCGGCCTCTGCTGTTTCGAGAGGTAGTGCATTTACGTCGGCCTCTGCTGTTTCGAGAGGCGGTGCATTTACGTCGGCCTCTGCTGTTTCGAGAGGCGGTGCATTTACGTCCGTGGGGCGTGTCTCTTCGGGAAACAATGTAGAAAGTTCCTCGCCTGCGGGGTCTAAAGGATCAGCATCAAGAATCATAGTACCTGAACCTATATCTCCAATAATTTTGTCTAATGCCTGTGAGGAATCCCCGTCATGAGACACTAATACTTCAAAGGCTTCCTCAACAGACAAACCTGTTTGTTTAGCAATCGCTAGGGCTTCTTGATACAGACGGTCAGCTTTTCCCGCTGCTTTTCCAGACGCCGCAGACCTAGGACGCTGCCTGTACAGGCTTTCCTTCAACTCTAGTAAACGGGCTTTTTTCTTTTCATCAGCGTGATCATCTACCGCCGCATTGAAAGCAGGTACAAAGGCCGAGGCAAAGCCTTGTGCAAAGCCTGCACCTTTTTGGTCACCGGGAGTGTCGTATGTGCCTGCGGCCATCTGTGCTTTTGCGGATCTCCAACCCATCAGCTTATTTCCTCTTCTTCTTCTTCTCGCATTCCAAGCATACTGGCCTGCTCTTCAGGAGACGCCACAACATCCTCAAGAGGCTGTACCTGCATGAGGCCGAGTTCATCCCCGCCTGCAGGCTCAACCTCCTCTTCTTCTGTCTCCACAGTGTCTTTAATATCTTCAACAGAACCCATTTGAAGCTTGAGCATGGTAGGAGTAATTGGCTCTACGCCGGGTATGGACGTATCCATATCAGCAGGCAGGCCATTATCTTTTGCCAATATCTCAATATAACGAGCTACCGGGCCAGCCATTAAAATAGCAAGGTCGATAGCAATTATACCACGGCTGATCTTGCGCATGAGTAGGTTGGAAGTTACCAGCGCCACGGGAATTTCTAACTTTAGCAGCGAGTATATCAGTTGTAGCTCCCTGTCTTCGTCTACGTCATTTATTACACGGGTAACTGCTTCATTATAATTGGTAACCTCTGGTGGACGATGCCAAGGATAATTGCGTGTATCGGCGGTAAGGCTTTCGCCGGGGATTGGACCGTTAAACTTTGGGTTAGGCTTAAACTGCATCGGCTACACCTTTACCCTTTTTTGGTTTTTTCTTTTCGTCTTTGAGCATTTCTTCTTCTAGTTCATCAAAAAACTCAGGCGTGTACAGGATTGGTTCTTCTGATGTTTTTTCAAGCTCGGTTAGGCTCATGTCTCCGTCGAGAAACTTCTGCATGGACTTACGCACGGCGTCTGTAAAATTCATTGGATCATCCCGTAGTCTACTCTCAAGAACCCATCTTCGCCTAGTCTAACGGCGTCTGGGTGCGTCTGGATTACTTCTTGAGCAATTACGCCAAAGGGTGGAGTTTGGTCGGCCCCAATTACCTTGGCTGTGTCATTCCATTCCCATGAGTACACGTTGACACCATTTGGTAGGGTGTCTTGGTATTGAATGTTGTCTTTAAGACGTTCATCTGAGAATAGACCCCTAGCCGCACCACCAGCAATTGCGCCTAAAATACTTCCCCTAGCACTGGCCTTGCCTGACTCGGCTGCGGCTGCAGCTTGCATCTCCCCAAGGAGTAAATCAAAGTCACGCTGCTCGTCAGCCTCAGTAGACTTCCAAATGTAATCTAGCTGGCTGTCTACACGATCCCACAGGCGGTTCATGCCTTCAGTCGTCAGTGAAAGTGCGTTGCCCACATCTACAGCAGCGGCCTCAAATTCCATTTTGGTGTTAGTTGTGTACACCTCACGCCGCCAAGCAAAGTTACTTTCATCTATAATTCGAGCCATGTTAGCTTCGAATTGATCCCGTGCCATTACTCGCTCAATATTAAACTGGGATGCAGCGTCAGAGCGATTAGCGTTAGCATTACGAGTAGCATTTATAGCAGTGGCATTAAACGTCGCCGCCTCTTGTTGTAGCGTGTCATAGAACTGACGATTGGCTATCTCATTTTGGATGTTTAATCTGCGATTAACATTTTCTTCAGCAACGTCTGTGAACATAGCATCCACCCGACTTTGCACATTTACCACCTCAGACTGTTGCTTATTATCTAGGTTAGTAAGATCCAGTTGCAGGAACGCTTTGGCATTTTCTATCGCAGCCGCTGACCTGACGGATAGGTTTTCCATGTCAAATGAAGCTAGTGTTTTAGCCTTGTTAATCACAGACTGTTGCCTGTTGTCTAAGTTTGCAAGCGTGACGGTTTGGAAAAACTTTGCCTCAGATTCAGCAATGGGTAACGTGGCTTCCATAATAGCATTTGCCGAAGCCGCCAGTGCCGCTGACCCGGACACGCCATTGAATGAAATAGTGCGTAAAGTGTTGCGGTATATAGACTGCGCCCACGGTGGGATTTTCGGCTCACCAGAGCTTGTCTTAAACTCGCTAGAAAGCACTTCCATCTGACCTAGGATGGTGCTTTTCGTATCGGTGTAATTACCATCTCCTAACTTAGCGGCAAGCAACTTACCCGCCGCCGTGCTAGTGTCGATCATCATTGATATGTTTTGCGAGGCATAATCATTCAAGGATAAGCCAGTGTAATTAATCGTGCCGTCAGCATTCTGCCCAGTGGCAGCGCCTTTAACGTCAAGTGCTAGGGCATCCGCATCAACGAGGTTTTCATCTCTTATGCGGCCCGTTTGTGGGTCTACGTTATACTGAGGGTTGTTTAAACGATCCGCAGAGGTGTCTGTCGTTGCCGAGGCAACAGGCACAAAGTTGGGATTTTGTACTTGTGCGGCGTCTACTTGCGAGGTGTTGTAGGTTACATCGCTTGAAGTTGTGTACCGTGGGTCATCAGGATTTAAAATGGTGCCGGGTGCGTTGGGGTCTACTTGTGGAGTTAGGTCGGAAAGGTTTATCCCTTTATCGCCTAGGAATTTGTTTGGATCTGCTATTAATGCTTGGATATCCTCATTAGACACTTCTACACCAGAGGCTTTGGAGATGGCACGGTATCGTGCAACAGCGGCATCTACATTTGAGGTAGGAGAGTCTTCCTCATTAGCCGCTTTTGCTTTTTCTAATTCCTCAACTGCTGCATTATCTCCTTGCGCCCTCGCAGCGGCAATGTTTCTTTCATACCCGTTTAGGCCGTCCTCTCCACGAATGGAGAGAGTATCAACGACCTTTCCGTTTTGAATACTTACTTCATACGGCAAACCTAGTCGGTTGTAAGAATACTGTTTATTATCGTCATTTGTGTAAACTTGCCGACCATCTACTTCTTTAGCTACGTCCGTTTTTTTATTGCCATTCGCCCAGCCCATGACCCGGCCCACCATACCAACAGTGGTGTATGTTTTTAAGCCTGTAGGGCGTGTTCCTTTAACCTGCCTCGCAATACTGGGTTGTGCGCCCTTGCCGCCATTAGCTGCGTAATCGTTGTTACCATCTTTATCAAAAACGCTACCTTCAGTGCTGAATGTGTCGCCTGACCCTCCAGCACCGCCGCCGTCGAACATGTCACCGACATCATCAAATCCAAATAGGCCCATTGATCAAAGGTTCCTTTTCTCTCGTTCACACACTCCGATTTTATCACGAAGGTGTGCGTAATCAGTAATCGCTTGCGGGAGTGCTGAATAATGCTCTGGCAGTGAATCAATCTCATCTGCAAGAAGGGTGTTATACTCAGCGGTGTATTCTGTACTAGGCGGGCAGTAGACTTCGAGTTTAGTTTTATAAACCGTCTCGCCGCAGCCGATCAGTAAGGTCATCACGATTATGTAAGGTAAAGTCTTCTTCATTTTCTGCTATTTTTTTGTAAAATTCTGCAACTCTAGTTGTTGCAGCCAGTTCGTCCGTCAGCACGTTGTTTTGTATCTTTTTCTTGCCATCCCTACGGCCTAAGACGTAGAGAATGGGGAGTAGTAGAGCCAAGCCAGCAATGATAAAAGTTTTAATCTTGCCGATAATAAACACTATCGATTGCCTTCTCTGTGATCTTTAAATCTGGAGTAAGTCACTAGGGCGATCCCGGCGAGTGCGCAGATTAAAAAAACAGTTTTAATACTGTCAGAATAAGGCACCAAAGCCTGAATTTGGGGGGTAATCTCGGTGAGAGCCGTGGCAACCCCCGCAACACCCGCACCAGCCAAAGTTTTGGATTTACTAAGAGGTTTAGTCGCTGATTTGCTGATCTTTTGAACGGACTTGGGGCCACCAAAATCCGCAGGAAGTTTTGCGTCCCGGCTGAAGATAGCAGCCTCGGCAGCACGTCGGCGGGTAAGGCCTCGCAGGACCGTTAACTTGCCATCCACCCGTGCTTTATTCCAGCGCATCAACTGCTCTGGTACGTCATCGTACAGGCCACAGTTTAAGCGTTTTAGTAAGGTGCTGCTACGGAAGCTACCTGCGCCAAGATTAAATATAAACGACACTAGGGCGTCATACTGGCCCTGTGACAATGGGACAGAGACATGTTGTTTAACCGCACTCTCTGCCGTTTTCAGATCATCTCGAAGCTTCTCTTCTGCTTCTTCTACAGTGATCTTTTGACCTGATCGAACACCCTTGGTGCTGCCCCAGCCAATCGTCCAAACTCCTGCGGCACACCGATACGCAGATATACTGCCGTCTGGTTGTACTTTGTGAAGACCTTCAAACTGTTTAATCAGTTTAATACCGTCCATAGAGACTGTGTCGGGATGCATCAGACGTTTACCCCGGTATTGATAAATGGCGAGGCAAAGCCGCTTGTGGTCGTACTTGGGTTTTGAATGCTTTGTAGTTCTTGAAGTTGTCCATACACAGTGTTTACATTTAGGATCTTCGATCCAATGTCTTGGCCCTGCACGTTCAAGGCTCTAAGCATGAGATTGCCGTCCAAATCCATTTTACGCAGGATAGTATTCCCGCTCGCATCGATTGAGTTTTGAACTAGCTGCCCGTTTTCATCAAATGCATTGGCTAACTGTGAGAAGTTTTGACGTAACCCGGCATCTAAGTTTTCCTGTCCTGCAGTAAGGCGGGCAAGATTACGTGCTTGGTTAATGAGTGCTGTGTCTAGTTGCCCATTTTCTGTAGTAAACGTATCAGACAGTGCTTGCTGCCCTCTAACCAGTTGTTGCTGATTAGCCATAAAACCTGCGCCCGTATCACTCAACTGTCCTTCTAATGCGTTATTATTTGAATCAGCTTGTTGGGCTAAAGCCTGTTGGCCTGCCGCATTGGCGTCAGCAACGGTGCCAATAGTATTACGCACTCTATCAAAACCCGTTGCCTGCGCAGACTGTAAATCCGCACGGGTTTGGTTTGATAATGTAGTATCGTCGGCATATCTCTCTACGTAGTCGTCAAACGAGCTTTTAAATTCTTCCTGCCCGGTCTGAATATTATTTTGATTATCTGAAAGGGCTGAAAAGTATGTCCCGGTGGTGGTGGATAAATCACTGAGATTACTTGCCAGATCACTCTGACCGCCTAGTACATTTGCCTGCGTTGCTTCTACATCGCTGCGAATATTACCTTCAGCTTGGGCCAAGGCCGTGTTGGTGTCCTCAAAATTGTTAGCTACGTCACCACGTATATTTGCGGCATTCTCCGTCATCGCCCCACTTAGGTCATTTACAGACTGTTGTTGATCTACAAAACCAGTATTCACAGAGTTTTGCAGATTTGTGTTGGCAGTATCGACAGTGTCAAAACGTGTGCCTACATCCTCAAAACCAGTTGAGACATCAGTTTGTATGCTACCAAGAGCTTGATTATTATCAGCTAAAGTCGCATTATTAGCAGCTAAAGCTGTAGCATTATTCCCAACATTAGTATTTACATTATCAAACTGTGTGTTCATCCCGGTGTTGTATTCACCCATCAAGTCTCGGACATTTGAGAAATTACTATTAAGGTTGCGAGATATGCCGCCTAAATTGG
>ERZ1046740.2275-NODE-2275-length-12537-cov-4.745874_pt1 | contig 12537 bp, 10 predicted proteins | sample MGYA00383093_ERZ1046740 | MGnify/ENA primary metagenome ERZ1046740 (study PRJEB29581, sample SAMEA5548363) | metagenome | biome: marine; feature: coastal; material: water | depth 25 m | study: Short-term variability in the microbial, nano- and picoplankton...
GTGTACATGCGAGAGAGGATGACGGCTAACACCGTGGTGGTACTGTGGCCAGCCAGAGCCTTGTTGGCAACGACCTTGGCCCGCTCGAATTCTTTCTTCCAGGTTTGTTCTTCGATAAGACCGTTTTGAAAGTCCCAAAAAGGCTGGAAGACGAACTGGTTATCCAGCAACAAGCGAATGGAACTGGGGAACTCTGTCCAGATCAGTTCATACAGGACGTCGTCATTGTCCAACTCCGTCAATTTCCTCAGAAATCTCCCGAACACCTTCTGCTCAGGGTCCCTGTCTCTATCACCGATATCGTTGGCATAGGCGGCATTGAAGGCGATCCACAGAAAAATAAAACGACCGTCATCGTCATCGCAGCGCTCTGCCCTATCCAACCAGCTGAGAGCCCGGTGAACCCTGAGGGCCAGGTTTACGGGGTAAGCTTCACGCTCTTCCCGCTGTCTTTTCTTCAGTGTGGCAAAATCCAGTGTCATTGGCGTACTCCAATCCGTGGCCGTCATCAGGATAACAATAAATCGATTGACCGGCTCGGCTGCGTGACTATAGTCGCCTCCAGCATCAAGAGAGGGCTAGCGCCCCTGGCACCTGCAACTGAATGTCGAGCAACAACTGGCCCGCTGGGGCCACTGCCTGTTGCTGGACTGCCATAGTTTTCCGGACAAGCCCTTTGCCCATGAGGATGATCAAGGAGTTGCCAGGCCTGATATCTGCCTGGAAGTGAGTGGCAATACCCCCCAGTGGCTGCTGACGGCCTGCAAAGATCTCTTCCTGAGCCGCGGCTATACGGTTGAGTTGAACTTTCCCTACTCCGGCTGTCTCGTGCCCGATCGTTACTGCGGTGATCCACGGGTACCGGCGATTATGCTAGAGCTTAACCGCAAGCTATATATGCAAAACGGGGGTACAGATGCATACCGACCAGGGAGTTCGCCCGTCAAGCTGGATACGTTTGATTCCCTGAAAAATGATATATGGTCTGTAGTTCTCACACTGGCACATGAAATGGTCTGCCAGGCTGATCAAAAGCTATAAAAAGTATAATCGGAGAGATACACTACAAAAATTATAGACGCGTAGATTTTGCAAAAAGGAAGGACTAAGTGGCATACGATTTAACCGGAAAGATCAAGCTAATCCAGGAGGCAAAAACCTTCGACAGCGGTTTCACTAAAAGAGAGATGGTCGTTATCGTTGAAGACGGCAAGTACCCGCAGGAAATCAACATCGAGTTTGTTCAGGACAAGATTAGTTTGCTTGATAACCTGCAGCCAGGACAGGAAGTTACCGTGACATTTGATATCCGCGGCCGAGAATACAACGGGCGGTATTTCAATAATCTTCAGGGCTGGAAGATCGATACAGCAGGAGGCGATAGCTCTTTTCCTGCTGGGGACCCGTCCCCGACACCTCGCAGTGGCACGCCGGATGATTATGAGGATGAGGATATTCCGTTTTAGGGGGGGCATCAATTCTACAGTTAAGTGGCCAGGCGCAAGCCCACCTGAAAACACGACATGTACAAAACCCCAGCCTTGATTCCCACCGCAGCGGCGCTATCCTCAACCATGCATCAAGAGTGAGCTAACGCTCCGCCAACCTGCCTCCCGGGCAAGGTGGTAACCCTAAAGGGGATGTGGCCGACCCGGCAACCAATCGGGACCCCACGCAATGCCTTGCTCCGATGCGACTTTAAATCAACGCATTGGAGAACATTTATGTCTATCACACGCCGAGAATTCCTGCTGGGTACAACAGCGGGCCTGATACTGCCTTCATTCTATGAGCGGGCCCACAGCTTCTTTGAAAATCACGGCGAGCCGCTGCTTATTGTGCCTAAACATCCCGGAGAAATTCTGTATGCCTGTTCCGAGTTCGTCGAAGATGGCTTCCAGCTCAATCTGGGTGATCCAGGAAGAGAACCGCCGGACATGACGATCCGCGAATTCTGCGAAGCCTTCGGTGAAGGCGATCTTGATACCTGGTGGCGAGAATTCTGGCTCGGCGCGTATGATACCAGCCCTATTGATTGGAACGCCCCAATGGACCCCTGGAGTGTAGAAGACTGGTGGTCACTAAAATACAGCTCTCATGGTGCAGCGTATCACTACTTGGAAAGTCTTGACCTTGGCCCACAGTTGAAGGGCCACAGGACTGCCGGAGGGTTGGATTTTTATTGCGGTGGCTCTCCCGGCAACAGCTTTTTGGCCGTGGACGCAATGGATGAAGTCTCGCTCAGCTTGCTACAGCAGAGACTCAACGAGTTAGGGACTGGTATCAAAATTGAAATGTACTAGGGTCTGCTAATCAGTGACGCTCCTCCTCTTCCCAAGCGCCATTCTTGCTATCAATTCAGATAAAAGGGGTCTGCCCCCTTTATCTCAGAATTGGACAAGGTATAGGCGCAAGTATCTTCACAGCGAGAATTGGCTTGCTTGCCATGTCGCTCACGAGGCCTAGTGAATTTGAACCGGCTGAGAAGCCGACGGGCGGCATGATGGTAGAGCCAATGATCGATTCATTGGTTGAACTGGTAAAACCCAGACAGCCAGAAGATCCAAATTTCGAGACTGGAAAGACCGGCTAAAACAGTGCCTTTCCAGCTACTCCAGTCTTTATTATTACTGCTCGTATGCCAAAAGGCATCCGAGCTCTTTAGAAAGCTCCGCGTGTTGCTCTCTTATGGTGCTGACGATGCTCTCTCTATGGGCGTCCCTGGAATATAATTCTTCCAACTCAATCAGCACCTTCTCCACGGTAAGCCCAATTGCGACACCACCTATAATACCGCCCACCACCGCTCCCGCCGCTGTTCCAAAAATGGGAACAACCGAGCCAATTGCTGCACCAGTGGCAGCACCTGTTGCCGCACCGCCCATAGCACCGGCAGCTTTTCCAACGCCCATCTTCGTTAGGGCCTTGGCACCCGCTTTGATTACTCCCTTTGCCGCGACTTTACCAACAACCTTGGTAGAAATCGCAGCAGTAACGGCTACCGAACCCGAAATAAGAAAGCGCTGCCCAGTATCAAATAGCGCCACATTGCCAGATAGCTGATTGACGGTCTCTGGTTGCCAGAAATTCACCACGTTGACAGTGAGCCCGTCGGGAATTACCTCATTACTAGCCATAATCTCCGTAATCTCAGCCTGATAATCTGCCAAGGCCAAATCCTTACTCTCCAAAGCACCCCTAATTCGGATCTCGAAGTCAGAGAATGGAGCATTTTTTACCAGTGCCGTTTGCATTTTATCAAGCATCATCTCTTGAATTCTCCCCGTCCCCAGCGCTACTAAACGACTATATTCCCCTCCAAGGGTATAGTACCAATCCAGGTAACCATCCACATTGCTCTCCATTGAATTAAAACCACTATTCAATGTTGTGCAGAATCCATCCATTGAAGGATTTAGATCCGCCATTGTTCTAACTTGAATACTCCTAATCTCTTCGATCGTACCGACTTCGTAGAATCGCTCACCTATCATTTCGAGGTTTTCTACGATCCGGTCACTAGGTGTTTGTGAGCCTTCTCGTTGCTGCTGATAAGATTTAATATATTCGTTGAGGTACAAGACCCCTGGTGCAAAAATGAAAACACCTAACACCACCGAAACACCAGTAGCAAGCGCTATTTTCTGTGTAGAAACTATTGGAGAAATATCGGCATCATTAAGTGGTGCCAAGGTTCTTCGATATTCTATCTGTGTGATAAGAAAACTGGAGAGTGCTAGATTGATGTAATAGAAAAAACTGAGGCTGCCTATCCATATGGCTATCAAATAGAGATAAGTACCCTCCCGCACCCAACTCATAAAATGTGAAAATTTTCAGGCCTTCCCACGCAGCCATGAGATTTGTTAATTCGTAGGCAATCAAGCTCCCCCCATAACCTTTGCCAAATTTTTCTTTTTCTTGAGCTATAGCATCACCAAGTGTTCCTCCATCAAAACTGCTATCAGTATGGTAGAGAATTGCTAGATGAAATGTCGCCAACAGCACCGCAGAAACCCAACGGGCACCTCGCATGGCATATTCATTGGCCGCGAACTATTTGATTTCATTTGCATAACCGCGGTGTAAAGAGCCATAGAAAATGGGGAATAGTACGATCGCTAGGAATATAACTATCCATTCTTCGAGGCGTGCCGTAGCCATATAGGCAACCAGTAGGTACGAAAACGCCAGACACCAGAAAAACCAGAATAGATAACGAACTGTACGGCCTGAATGTAGCCAGTGAAGCACGCCCTGCCGATTGAAGATCAACACATTACGCGATCTATAAACACTTATTGAGTAAGCAATGGCGAAGAAAAGGGGCAGGCCGAAAACGAGTGCTGTTGGAATCATATACCAGATAGGCGCAGAAGCAATTTTGGAGCTCGCGAGATATATTAGGGATATCCAGATGAGAGCCCGGATATTGTATTTCAATGGGACTTGCATGGTTTTCAGGCCCTTTAAATAGCTCCGTAAGTTTCTAATGCCAATTTAGAGTCGGAACATATCCGGCCAATACTGACAGAGGGTATGGTACGCGCTGATTTGAGCATTTTGCATGGCTCTGCTCGCCAAAATCATAACCATAAACGCCACCAACAAAAAGGGCTGACTTTTTCTCGCAGTATGGATCAATTGCCTCCGGCGAATTCATCCTCAGAAGATGAACAGCAGGAACTACCGTTTCTGACAGCACCCCTTATAACTCCCATAGCCCTTTGGGCAATCGTCACCCACCTTTTCGCCAGCATAAATTGCCCGGTAGCGCCGCGCCTACGTCAGTGGTAAATTGCACCTATGTTGGGAATTATTCTAAGAACATTAATCACCGGCCTGGGCATCTGGCTTGCGGCCTACCTTGTGCCTGGCGTCAGTGCAACGTCTACCGGAGCTCTCATCTGGGCGGCGATAGCGCTGGGCCTCATCAACGCTTTCGTGCGACCTGTGCTGGTTCTGCTCACGCTGCCTTTAACCATTCTGACTCTCGGTGTGTTTTTGCTGTTTCTCAACGCGGCCATGCTCAACCTGGCAGGCTGGTTTGTCGATGGCTTTGAGGTGGTAGGTTTCTGGAGTGCGGTATTCGGTGCCATTGTGGTCAGCCTGGTCAGCGGACTGTGTTCCAACTTCATCGGCCCCAAGGGCAGCTACGAGGTGCTGGTCGTTCGGCGCGGCGACTAGCGTTTAGCGAAAGTGCAGGGATTTATTTAATCCTGGTTTGCTACAACAAATAGACCTGCCCCCTTTGGCCGGGATACGAACATCTTTGGTCGGCATCGACATATTTCTCCAAATCTCGCCCTGTCCCATAAGTGAAGAGGTCCATGGCCGGGCCACTGAACCACCGCCAACGCTGCAGCGTATGCTTATTAGTGTCGCATTTTACAGGTAGCGCAATGCGCAAACTTTACTGGTTCAGGAACGACCTACGCCTCAACGATAACCCCGGCCTTCTCGCGCAGGCAGATGCTGACCAGTTGCTCCTGGTTTACCTCTGGCCCAGGAACCGACCCTGGTACAACGTGACGGGCATGGGTGACCAGCGTGAACGCTTTCTTCTGGAGAGTTTGCAGGCACTGCGCCGCGGCCTACAACGGCTGGGCCAGGATTTACTGATTATGCATGGCTCAGCGGAGCTGGTCATTCCCGACCTGGTGCGTAAGTACAGCATCGACAGGGTCGCTACCAGCGCTGCGCCGGGCTATTACGAGCGCAAATCGATAGAGTTTTTGCAGCAACGCCTGGGCATCGAGGTACAGGTTCATGAGACCAGTACTCTATTCAAGCAGGACCAGCTGCCCTTCGAGCCAGATGACCTACCCTCCCAGTTCACCCCTTTTCGCCGCAAGGTTGAATCAATAGAGCATCCGCACCCGGTGCCCCGGCCCGATACCCTGCCCCGTCCACCTTCGATTACCTTTAACGGCACCCCAACAGCAGCGGTCAGCCCTCACACCGCAATGCCATTGCGCGGTGGAAGTCTTGCGGCAAACCGGCGCCTGCGTCAGTTTGTATTCGAAGAGCAAGGCATAGCACGCTACAAAGAAACCCGAAACTGCCTTGATGCGCTAGCGGGCTCGAGCACGCTGTCGCCGTGGCTTGCTAACGGTTCGCTCTCGCCGAGGGAGGTGGCTACCGCGATTCACCGCTTTGAGGCTTCCCACTTTGCCAACGATTCAACTTACTGGCTCTACTTCGAGCTCCTGTGGCGCGAGTACTTTCACTGGCGGGCGCTGCGCGATGATGTAGCGCTGTTCAAATCCGGCCCCGGCAACACAACGCTGTTCAATTGCACGTTTGAACCGCGCAGCTTTGCCCGTTGGTGCGCCGGCGATACGGAGTATCCGCTGGTTAACGCGGTGATGCGGCAACTGGTGGCCACAGGCTGGGCGAGCAACCGGGGCAGGCAGATTGCTGCAAGCTGCCTGGTCAATGAGCTAAACCTCGACTGGCGCTATGGTGCTGCCTTCTTTGAAAAGCACCTGATCGACTACGACGTGGCAAGCAATTACGGCAATTGGCAGTATCTGGCCGGTTGCGGCGCTGACCCTCGGGGAGGCCGCCACTTCAACCTGGACAAACAAGCCCGCGAACATGACCCGCAGGGTATCTTCGTGGAAAAGTGGGGTGGCCGCAGACCCAGCCAGCCAAAATACGTTACTGACCCCGCGGATTGGCCGATCTCCGAGTCCTGAGCGCTCCCGCGCTTCATCCCACCGCCTTAATGCGATGGGCAAACGGCGCCGCCTGCGGCAATATTCTCTCCGGTCAGGCACTACCTCTCATGCGGACTGCCTCATCTCCTCTATAGACACCGCCAGTGCAGTTTAACGTCTCCGCGGAGACGACTTATTCTTCCTGTTCTTCTTGTTCTTCCAACATAAACGGGGTCTGTCCCCTTTATCTGTAAACGGGGTCTGTCCCCTTTATCCTGCCCTTTATCCTGCCCTTTATCCTGGATATAGCCATTTGTAATTGTGTGGATATTTTTTATACTAAAGCAACATTAATAAGATGAGCGACATGTCCAGTTCTTCCATTCCAAAGCACTCCGTACTCGGTACGGTGATCATCCCGGTGGCAGAAACACTGCAGCAGCGTGGTATCGATGCAAGCGATGTTGTTGGCAGCGTGGGTATCGCCCCAGGAGACCTCGCAAACCCTGAGTACCGTGTATCCATTTACGACTTTAACGAACTCATGCGTCAGTGCGTTGAGCTCACCGGGGATGAAGCCATCGGGCTTTACTGCGCTGAAGCAATGCAGCCCCAGGTTTTACATGGGCTTGGCCTTGGCTGGCTGGCCAGCGACACCGTATATGACGGCCTGCGCCGCCTGGTGCGCTTCGCCAGGCTAATAGAGTCCGCGGCAGAACTGCACCTGGAAGAGCAGGATGACCTGGTTCACCTGCATTGGCACCCAGTGATGGAACCCGAAAACCACGTCTATGCGGGCAGGGATTTCGGCGTCTCTATGGTGGCGCGCATGTGCGCCCTGAACCTTGGCCAATACCTGACTCCGGTGCGCATTGAGATCGAACGCCCAACGCCAAAAGAGCCGAATCGCTGGGAATCCATGCTGGGCTCTCACGTAATATTTGAATCCGAACGCACCTGCATGAGCTGGTCCCGCGCGGATATAGAGCACCAGATAATCACTGGCGACCCTGCACTGGCCAGGGTGAACGACGAGCAGGCCGAGGCCCTGATAAATTCCTACATCAACGACAGCCTGTCCAGGCAGGTAGTGGATAAAATAATCCAGCGCCTCCCAGACGGCCCGCCAGGCCAGGACCGAATAGCCAATGACCTGTGCATGAGCAGCCGCACCCTGCAGCGAAAGCTAAAGGACGAAGGAGCGAATTTCAGCGAATTGCTGCAGGATTGCCGTATGCAACTGGCCAAGAAGTACTTACGCCAGGGCAAAAAATCCGTTGTCGAAACCTCCTATACCCTGGGTTTTGCCGAGCCCAGTACTTTTTCGCGCGCCTTTAAACGCTGGACAGGCCAAACGCCAGCGCAGTACCGGGACTCATAAACGGGGTCTGTCCCCATTAAGGAGTAACAATCGGGAAGTTCTCAAGTGGGCCACTGACCACCGAGAAAAAACTCAACAAATCCAGCTTGCTGCCTTCCAGGGCCAGTTCGTCACCCAGCAACAGGTCACTCAGGCTGGCGGCGCCGGTAATAATATCGAGGAACAGGCGCTTGCTAAGAATCAGGGTCGCATTGGCTTCGCCCAGTTGCTGGCGCTGGTAGCTGTGCAGTACTGAGTTTTCCAGTACCAACTCGAACAACTCGCCGGTATCTGTCAGCTGTAAGTTAATTCTCAGGTATTTACCCGCCGCCTTATCAGGGTCCACCATCACCGCAAAGGTTTTCAGGAACTCGGCCATCGGTGTCATTTCCAGCATGCCGATGGCATCCCGGGTATCTTTTGGCTCAACGGTAATACCGTGGCGCAGTTCATGGGCGGCGGTCAGGTATTCACTGCGCCAGGGGCCAGATTCGGCCTGGTAGCCCATCTGGTCGTAGGTTTTAGCCAACAGCTCTTTTGCATCACCGTGTTCGGGGTGGGCAAAAACCGCATGATTCAACAACTCGGCGACCCATTGGTACTCGCCGTTTTCATAGTAGCTGCGGGCCTGGTCGACCACTGAATCAACCCCACCCATCATGTCCATATAACGCCTGGCCGAGTCAGCCGCAGGCAGTGGGTGCAGATTGGCCGGGTTGCCGTCGTACCAGCCCATATAGAACTGGTAGACCGCCTTCGCATTGTGCTGCACGGTGCCGTAGTAACCGCGGTTGGAAAACAGGGTTTGCAAACTGTCCGGCAAGGCAATGCTGTTGGCAATTTCATTCGGGGTCATGCCGTTTAACACCATGCGCACACTCTGGTCGTGAATAAACTTATAGGTATCGCGCTGGTTGCCAAGATATTCGGCAATGCGCTCACTGCCCCAGATTGGCCAGTGGTGGCTGTTAAAGATTACCTCGGCCTCACCATAGTTTTGCAAAATACTGTCTATCACCTCGCTCCACTTAAGAGCGTCGCGAACCTTGGCCCCGCGCAGGGTATAAACGTTGTGCAGGGTGCGGCTGATCACCTCGGCGCCGCAAAAAGCCCTGTGCTCAGGCAGGTAAAAGGTAAATTCCGCCGGCGCTTCAGTGCCCGAGGCGATCTGGAAAATAAAACGCACACCGTCGATCAGGTGCTCCTCGCCAGTTTCCTTAACGATGACATCAGGCACGAGTAAATCCGAGGAGCCAAAGGGCACCGACTTACCAAGGCCAAGATCAACATCGCCATAGGGGCCGGGAGCCAGCACTTGTCCGTACTGGTAACCGGCACGACGCATCATGGCCGTGCTGAGCAGAATATTCTCGCTGGCGGCTTCTTCAATAAAGCCCTCGGGGGCATACACGGTCACCTGGCCGCTGCGGTGCTGCTCTTTAGTGATATACCCCAGTATCCCGCCAAAGTGATCGACGTGGCTGTGGGTAAATAGCACCGCGGTAATCGGTTTGTCGCCCAGCAGGTGCTCTTTTAAGAAAGCCATGGCCACTTCGGCATTTTCCCGGGTGATGCCGGGGTCTACCAATATCCAGCCTTTTTTGCCGGCGATAATTGACAGGGTCGACAAGTCGAAGTTACGCAGTTGCCAGATGCCCTCCTTGACCTGGTAAAGGCCTGGCGTGTTGTTGAGTTTGGCCTGTCGCCAGAGGCTGGGGTTGACCGTAGCGGGCGCCTCGCCCTCGAGAAAATCATAGGCGGGCATATCCCAAATCACATCGCCGGAGCGTTGGTGCTTGACCACCAGGTTATCAAAGCGCGCCACCAGGCCGCGCTGGGCCTCGGAAAAATCACGCTCATCGGCAAAGGGCAGTTGTTCCAGCACCGCCTGATTGGCCTGCACGGTATGCTCGCTGGGTTCACTATTACCCGCCCTGCCCCCTTCACCAATAACCACCGGCTTTGGGGTAGGGTCGCCACAAGCGGTTAACAAAAGACTGGCGGCCAACAGGCAATTGGCAGAAACAGTTTTAAAAGTCATAGCGTAGCGTAGCTCCAAAGGTTCGATTGTTCAGGCCGGGCGGCAACTGCTTTGTTCAAGGGCGGCCCGCGAGGCGGTGTCATCGCCTATGGCCGATGCCCGCAACAGCAGCATACCCCGCTGCGTGGGCGACTGTATAACCTCGCCCGGATAGTCCGCGGCGTTTTTATCGGGCCCTATCAAGGTGACGTTTACCACGGTGCCGACTCTGTCACGCTCATCGCGCTGGTTGGTGATGCCAGCAAAGTTGTTAGTGTTCATCTGGTAAAACTGCATGGACCAGTAGCGCTTCGGCACCGGGGCCTGGATTATCAGCGGGCCCTGCTCCAGGTTGTAGATACAGTTCGCGTATAACAGATCCGGACTGGGACGCACCACCAGGCGCATGCTCTCATCGGGACGCGGTCTAACAGCCAGCGTGTTGTATTCCATTAGTTTGCCCCCGCGATGATAAACCAATTCCATCACCAGGTTGGGTACTACCATGGCCAGCAGGTATTGACCCACCCAGGCACACAGGAAAACGCCAACACACCACTTGAGCCATTTCATGAGCAGCCCTCTACAGTGACGGTGGGTAGCGCTGCAGATTGCGGCTGCTCAAGATAAGACCGCCCGGGTGTGTACAGGCGCAGCAGTAAATCAAAATCGTAATCAGGCAGCTTGCGCCAGGTCGGCGCCCCCGAGGGCCCCACGGGTAGCCAGTTGCCGGCTTGCTGTTCGCTAGCAATGGTAATGACCCAGCTGCCATCTTCCCGACGGACGATATTCTCGTTATTGAAGGAGTAGCGTTTCTGTTTGTTGGGTATCAGGTAGTTGTCCCAGCCATAGGCCGTGATGCTCCACCAGTCGGCATCGTAGTCATCACCTGCTATACGATAGCGACAGTTCAGGCGCAGGGATTCACCGGCCACCGAATTAAGCCGGTAATACATGGAATTTTCGCGGGTAGAAGCCAGCAGGCCGCCAATGGCAATGGTTGCCTTTAGCATGACCCCGGCATCGGCTGAACCGGTACTGACGTTGGTTACCCAGTTACCATTAGCTACGCTCATTTCACCCAGGCCGCTGCCGATGGTGCGAACCATCAAGATGACAGCAATTACCAGGGTCAGCAGCGCGGCTGCAAGCCAGCGAAATATTTTCATTTTATCGATTACGACCCAGTTTTTCGTGGGCGTCCACCCACTCGTTAGTGCCCGCTTCCTTGTCGGTGCGCGCCGCTGATACCAGCGACAGTTCGCCGGCAACTACCAGGCCTGCGGCAATCTCCAGTAACTTATAGGCTTTGCCTTTGCCATAACAGCCCATCAACTCCAGGCATTCGCGCTGGGTCGCAAGATTGGTACCGCCACCAAAGCTGGCCATGATCAGGGCAGGCAGGGTGATAGAGTAATAGAAGTCACCGCTGGAGGTAACGTAACTATAAACGCTGCACTGGTTCGCCTCGCCTATGTTTGCCATGTCCTGGCCGGTGGCCATGAACAAGGCCGCCAGGCCATTGGCCGGGTGCGCGGCATTATTGGATGCGCCGGTGAGATAGGCCGACAGGGTATTCACGCTGTTGCTATTACGCAGTTGTTCCGGTGTGGTGCGCAGTGTTTCCTCCAACACTTGCCGGGGAATAGTCAGCTCCGCGGTCACCTTGCGGCCGCGGCCCTTCAATGAATTAACAAAAGAGGTTTTTTTCTCCGTGTCCCAACCGCCGGAGAGACCGTAGGTGCGAAGCTTGGGGTAGTTGGCGCGAATCCACTCGCAGGTTACGAAGGTCGCCATCCCGGTCATGTTCTGGCCGGCGGCATCGCCGGTAGAGTAATCGAAGCGGGTGTAGACAATGTTGTGCACCGGGTAGATTTCAATCTCCAGCAGCTTGCCCACCGAGGTGGTGGATTCGGCCTGGGCCTTGATCACTGCGAAGTTATCCCGCAACCACTGGGCGAAGTCTCGGCCATCCCGGGCGTTTTTGAAAAAGAAAGCCGGCGCGCGCTGCATGGCTTCGCTGACAACGGTGGTTGTCACGCCACCGCTTTCACGAATAACCCGCATGCCGCGGTTATAGCTGGCGACCAGGGTTCCCTCAAGGGTGGCCATGGGTACGTAGAAGTCACCCTGTGCGTGCTCACCATTCACCACCAGAGGGCCAGCGATACCGATGGGCACCTGGGCAACACCGAACAACTGCTCGCAGTTGCCTTCCATGGTTTCAGGATCAAAGGAGTAGTGTTTGCTGTGGTTTAAAGTGGTGCCCGATTTCTCTTCAAGAAACCGCTGGCGCTCGGCTATGATCTCGCTGGTGTAGTCGTTTTCACGGCTGCGGGGTATTTTGGTGCTCATGCTCACCACTCTGTAAGGACATTGTCTATAATTGACAAGCTTAGCATAGCGACATATGTTGGCACAATTAATGCCAATAAGGACGACTGATTCCGACTCAGGGACACGAACAGTGAAAAGGCAATAACCATGGCAGACTA
>ERZ1046740.2276-NODE-2276-length-12533-cov-4.317759_pt1 | contig 12533 bp, 10 predicted proteins | sample MGYA00383093_ERZ1046740 | MGnify/ENA primary metagenome ERZ1046740 (study PRJEB29581, sample SAMEA5548363) | metagenome | biome: marine; feature: coastal; material: water | depth 25 m | study: Short-term variability in the microbial, nano- and picoplankton...
CCAAGGGAATGCTCTATGGCTTATCCACCATTTGGAGTGATGCCGTGGGCACGTCATCACTTCAGTTCCACTTTAATCCTGCTACCATTTCCGGAGCTGCGGTCGGATCGATAGCGTTGACTGGAATGACACTTTGGTGGGGGCTTCGAAAGCAGATTCAGAAACCTGCGCACGTCCTTTTGACCGAAAGTCAGGTGGAGGGTCAAGCAGTGGAGCAAGCGCCTAAAGGAGCCAATCGAAGATTCGTGGTAGGTATCGTTTGTGGGTTTGCAGCTCTGGGAATCGCAGCTATGGGTATGGAGGGTAATCCAAGCAAAGCAACAGGCGCTTTCTTCGGAGCTGGTTCCCTGTTATTGATCGCAGGTTTGAACCTGGCATCCGCCTACTTGCGCAAGGCCGCTGATCAAGGATCATCAAAACCGCCCTCACTTTTCCAGTGGGGAATTAAAAATGCTTCGCGCCGCAGAAAGCGGAGTTTGGCTACCATCAGCATGCTGGCTTTCGGATCCTTTCTGGTCATCGCCGTGGGGGCCAACAAACTGAACGCTTTGCGTGACGCCGAAAAACGTTCTTCTGGAACCGGCGGATTCGCTTTCTGGGGGGAATCAACGGCTCCTGTGGTCAGAAATCTGAACACAGCGGAAGGAGCGGAAGCATACGGATTGTTCCAGGATGAACTCGAAGGCGTCCGTTTTGTGCCATTCAGGCGCCGTGACGGCGAACAAGCCAGTTGCCTGAATCTAAATCGAGCACAGCGACCACAGCTACTGGGAGTCGATCCTGAGGCACTTGCTTCCCGCAATGCGTTTACATTTGCGCAAGTCAGCGTAGAGATTCCAGAGGATTCGTCGGCATGGAATTTACTTTCAAGCAATGCACCCGACGGAACAGTTCCTGGTATCGCTGATATTAATTCAATCATGTGGGCAATGGGGAAAAATGTTGGGGATATTCTTGAATTCCAGAACACACAAGGAGAAACATTCAGAGTAAGACTGGTTGCCGCAGTGGCCAATTCTATCCTGCAGGGAAATGTGATTATTTCTGAATCGGCATTTCTGCAACATTACCCCAACGAACCCGGTTACAAAACATTCCTCCTCGATGCACCTGCCGAGCAGAAGGAACGCGTTGCAATTACTTTGACCCGAGCCATGGAAGATGATGGCCTTTCCCTCTCAGATACCATCGAACGCATGCGAGCATTCAATGCTGTTCAAAACACTTATTTGTCAACCTTTCAGTTACTTGGGGGCCTTGGCATGGTGCTTGGCAGCTTCGGCCTAGGAGTGGTCGTATTGAGGAATCTTCTCGATCGCAGGACTGAATTGGGGCTATTGGCCGCAGTCGGATTCACCCGCAATCGCATCAGGAAGCTGGTCTTGCTAGAGCATTTCGGGTTGCTTAGTGCTGGATTATTTACGGGAAGCTTGAGTGCCTTGATAGCTGTCTTTCCAAGCCTTCAATCACCCGGTGCCGACATTCCTTACGCCTCCCTGGCCTTGACGCTCTTCACCATTTTCGGCACCGGCTTCATCTGGATACTTTTTGCCACCCAATCCGCATTGAAGGGACAATTTTTGGATTCCTTGCGTGATCAGTGACAATACTTAAACCCCTTCGTGGGCCCTCTTCATGAAAATCCAATGTCCAACTAGCCTTTAACAGGCCGCTCAAAAGTGAAAATAAATTTTCTGGACACCTCAGAGCAGGAGTGTTTCAGACAGGAAACCCATTTTCTTTATTTAGAATCATTCTAAGTATTGACACAATTAATAGCCACGTTACTTTTAACTGAACGAAAATGGCAACATCAGAAAACAAGGGCCTGGCCCGCAAGCTGGCAGACAGCGGTCTGCGTATGACTACACAGAGAGAGCATGTGTACAATACGTTACTTGAGCAGACAGACCACCCATCAGCAGATGACGTTTACCTTCGAGCCAAGGCCGACATGCCTGAGATATCCATGGCCACCGTTTACAATACGCTGGATGCTCTCGTGAAGTGCGGACTCATCAAACAAGTCAATGTTGAACGATCAGCGACGCGTTATTGCTCCAATCTCAGGGAACATTGCCATTTTTTCTGTGAAGAATGCGGCAACATTCACGACGTGAATTTCAAGAAAGACAGGGGGGCACTTCCTTTAAGAATCCCCAAACATCTGATCCCAACTCAAGTGGATATTTCGATACGCGGGCATTGCAGCAACCCAGTCAACTGTCCCAATCGCGCTGAAAACTGAGCGATTGCTGGATCATCCATAGCTTAACGAATTGAAAGACCGAATTTTAAGGTCTTAAGTAAGATTTTCAACCAAACAAACTTTTTTACCATGAGTAGCGCAACAGAGACCATTGAAGGATTTGTAAAGAGTGAATACAAGTATGGCTTCATCACTGATATTGAAGCCGAATCAGCTCCTCCCGGACTGAGTGAAGAAATTGTCCGATTCATTTCGGCCAAGAAAAACGAGCCGAAGTTCATGCTGGAGTGGCGGTTGAAGGCTTACCGACATTGGTTGAAAATGTCCAATCCGACTTGGCCGAAAGCGGATTATCCACCGATTGATTTTCAGGATATTATTTATTATTCCGCTCCCAAAAAAAACACAGATGGTCCAAAAAGTCTGGATGAAGTCGACCCAAAACTTCTGGAAACATACGAAAAACTGGGCATTCCTTTACATGAGCGAGCCCGCCTGGCCGGCGTTGCAGTAGATGCGGTGTTTGACAGTGTTTCCGTGGGGACCACCTATCAGGAAGCTCTGGCTGAAAAAGGCATTATCTTCTGTCCGATGTCGGAAGCCGTCCAGAAGCACCCGGACCTTGTAGAAAAATATTTGGGCAGTGTGGTTCCCTACACGGACAACTTTTACGCAGCATTGAACTCCGCTGTTTTCAGTGATGGTTCATTCGTATACATACCCAAAGGCGTGCGGTGCCCAATGGATTTATCCACTTATTTCCGCATCAACGCTGCAAAATCGGGACAATTCGAACGAACGCTGATTGTAGCAGAGGAAGGTAGCTACGTGAGTTATCTGGAAGGATGCACCGCGCCCATGCGCGATGAAAATCAATTGCATGCGGCGGTGGTCGAATTGGTCGTTCTTGATGACGCTGAAGTCAAATACTCCACCGTCCAGAACTGGTATCCTGGTGATGAAAACGGCAAGGGTGGCATTTACAATTTCGTGACGAAGAGGGGACTTTGCAAGGGGCGCAACTCAAAGATTTCCTGGACTCAGGTTGAAACCGGATCCGCCATCACATGGAAGTATCCCAGTTGCGTACTTCTGGGGGAAAACAGCGTAGGGGAATTCTACTCTGTTGCGCTGACGAACAACCGTCAACAGGCTGACACAGGTACCAAAATGGTGCATATTGGTAAAAACACACGCAGTACCATCATCTCCAAGGGGATTTCTGCAGGCAGGGGGCAAAACAGTTACCGAGGCCTCGTGCAGGCACGTAAATCAGCCGAGCAAGCAAGGAACTTTTCACAGTGCGACTCCCTGCTGATTGGTGATCAATGTGGCGCCCACACGTTTCCTTATATTGAAGTTAAAAACACGACTGCAAGCGTGGAACATGAGGCAACTACCAGCAAGATCGGGGAGGATCAGATCTTCTATTGTAACCAACGCGGCATATCCACACAGGATGCCGTCAACATGATCGTCAACGGTTTTTGCAAGGAGGTCTTCCGCGAGCTCCCAATGGAGTTCGCGGTCGAAGCTCAAAAACTACTCGGCGTCAGCCTTGAAGGTAGCGTCGGTTAAACCTCCTCCCATCATTGAAAAATTTTTAAGTATCATTTCATTTTTATGTCGAATAAATCACTGTTACGAATCAACAATCTGCAGGCTGGCGTGGAGGGGCGCGCTATTCTCAAAGGGATCAACCTCGAAATCAATGCCGGAGAGGTCCATGCCATCATGGGCCCTAACGGCAGCGGAAAAAGCACTCTGGCATCAGTGATTGCCGGACGTGAAGGATACGAAATCCTGGGTGGCGAAATTGAATTTCGGGGCGAAGATCTCATGGATATGGAAGCAGACGAGCGCGCTCACCTGGGTCTCTTCCTCGCCTTCCAGTATCCTGTGGAGATTCCCGGAGTAAACACTACCTACTTCCTGAAGTCAGCGATCAACGAAACACGCAAAGCCAGGGGTGAAAAGGAGCTCGATGCAGTTGAGTTCCTCAAATTCATAAAATCCAAAGCAAAGCTGCTGGATCTACCTGAAGATTTCTTGAAACGGTCATTGAACGTAGGGTTTTCAGGTGGCGAAAAGAAACGCAATGAAATTTTCCAGATGGCCGCCCTTGAACCTGTCATGGCCGTGTTGGATGAAACCGATTCGGGTCTGGACATTGACGCGCTCAAAGTGGTCGCCAACGGTGTAAACCAATTACGCGGCCCTGAATCTGCTCAGCTGGTCATCACACATTATCAACGTCTACTGGATTATATTGTGCCGGATGTGGTGCATGTTCTGCATGACGGACGCATTATCAAAACGGGCCCCAAGGAACTAGCTCATGAACTGGAGGACAAGGGCTACGATTGGGTCATCAAAGAAGCTGAGCAACCAGCGTAATCATTGCATCACCCTTTCAACACTATCATGACCGAAACTGTTCAAATAGAGGAGAGTGATTCATGGCTGGAAGCTTTCGAAGCTCTGGAGCATGGCGAGAAGGATTCTCCAACCTGGCTGATCCCTTTCAGGAAGGCAGGACTGGCGCAATACGCCAAGACCGGATTACCCACTCTGCGTGATGAGGATTGGAGGTTTACGAATATCGATCCAATTCGCAAGACAGCCTTCAGGCCCGCGTTCGCTCCGGGCACCCTGAAAGCAGCCATGCTTGATGGCATTCCCTACCCTTTCAAAACAGGGAATGCTGCAAGACTTGTATTCCTCGATGGCCATTTTCAGAGGGAACTATCTGATATGAGCAAACTTCCTCAAAACGTCACGTCTCTCTCCATGAAAGACGCAGTGGCCAGGGAGGACTTGAGATTGGATCAGCACCTGGGACAATATACCTATCACCATGACAACCCATTTGCAGCGCTGAATGCGGCCTTCTTTCAGGACGGCTTTTATCTGAACATACCAAAAAACCTGCAGATAGAAGCACCGTTGCATATCATCCATCTTTCGAGTGGCAACGATGCTCAAGCGTCCTTTGCCAGATTCTTTATTCGCGCCGGGGAATTTTCAAAATGCACCATTCTTGAATCCCACCATGCGCTCAGTGAGGGGATTTACCTGAACGCTCCCACTAGTGAATTTGTTGTGGAGAATGAAGCGAATATTGAACACATCAAAATTCAGGATGAATCCAAGCAGGCATTCCATCTTGCCAGTGTTTACGCTCAGGTTGGAAGGGCTGCTCAGTTCCGTTCTCATTACCTGAATATGGGAGGCCGTATCAGCCGAAACAATATCCGCACCAAACTGAATGGAGAGGGTCTTGAGTGCGTGCTGAACGGACTATACCTTGCTGATGGTGATCAGTTGTCGGACAATCACATGATCGTGGACCATTCCAAGCCTCATTGTGATAGTCACGAATATTTCAACGGCATTCTGGACGATAAAGCGCGCGGTGTTTTCCATGGACGTATCCTCGTGCAACAAATCGCTCAGAAGACGGATGCTAAACAGACGAACAAAAACCTGTTACTCTCCAATGACGCGACTGCCGACACCAAACCTCAACTTGAAATTTATGCAGATGATGTCAAATGTACCCACGGCGCAACCATTGGGCAACTCGATGAGGAAGCCATTTATTATCTGAGGACAAGAGGAGTACCCAAGGCGGTAGCTCAACGAATGCTTGTTCATGCTTTTGCAGGTGAAATAATCGATCGCATCCATCACGACGTCATTCGAGAAGAACTGGATGAGATGGTTTGGACCCGCTTGGAAAAATTCGATCACTTTCAAAACGTCACAACGACATAATTCAAACACGACGCATCCAATGCAGAATCAGGAATCCATCGAACTGACACGCGACGTTGAAGCCGCCATTGTTCCAGCCGGAGATCAAGTCACTCTGATCAAGGGAGAAACAGCCCAGATTACGCAGGAGCTGGGAGGCTCTTTCACCGTTTTGGTCAACGGTAACATGTTTCGCATACAGGGCAAAGACGCAGATGCACTGGGACGTGAGGTCACGGAAAGCCGCATCAAGGCAGCCATAGAGGGAGATGTTGCGACTCCTGAGGAAGTGGAGGCTCATGTGTGGGAGCAGATGAAAACGTGTTTCGATCCTGAGATACCAGTCAACGTGGTTGATCTGGGCTTGATTTATGACTGCGTGGTAACGCCCGTAAAGGAAAAAAACAGTTATCATATACTGGTCAAAATGACGTTGACTGCGCCCGGCTGTGGAATGGGTCCGGTCATTCAGCAAGACGTTCAAAATAAGGTCATGTGCATTGAAGATGTGTCCGAAGCTGATGTGGAATTGGTCTGGGAGCCACAATGGAATCAAGGCATGATGACCGAAGCCGCCAAATTACAACTGGGTTTGATGTGACAATGAACACCTTGGACGAAACTGTTTCCACATCTGCAGGCGACACGCTGAGCCTGGAAACGCGAAAAGACTTTCCTGTCCTGCATCAGGAAATCAATGGTCATCAATTGATATACTTTGATAACGCTGCCACAAGCCAGAAACCATCTCAAGTTCTGGATGCCATTCAGCATTACTATCAACATGATAATGCGAACGTGCATCGAGGCATCCATGAACTCAGCAATCGTGCTACACTTGGCTATGAGTCCGCACGCGAGCGAACGGCTGAATTCATCAATGCAAACAGTGCCCGGGAAATTATTTTTACGCGGGGAACAACTGAGGCCGTAAACCTCCTCGCATCATCTCTGGGTCAGTCAGTCTTGAAGCCTGGTGATACGATTTTGATTACCGAAATGGAGCACCACAGCAATATGGTGCCCTGGCAAATGATCGCCGAGCGAACAGGGGCCTCACTGAAATACCTACCGGTCAAGGATACTCAGGGTGCTTTGGACCTGGAGCATCTGGACAAGTGGATGACACCTGATGTTAAAATCTTTAGCTGCGTCCATATTTCTAATAGCCTCGGCACCATCAATCCGGTCAAACAACTGTGTGCAAAAGCCAGGTCGGTGGGAGCATTGACATTTGTTGATGGAGCTCAGAGTGCGGGTCATTATCCCGTGGATGTTCAGGATATCGATTGTGATTTCTACGCCTTTTCCGGTCACAAGATTGTTGGGCCAACGGGTATTGGAGTACTCTATGGAAAGAGAAACGTTCTGGAACAATTGCCTCCATATCAGGGCGGTGGTGAAATGATTTCTGAGGTTAGTTATGATGGCCCAAGCTTCAAGGAAGCTCCTCATAAATTCGAAGCAGGAACACCTAATATGTCAGGAGCAGTTGGTTTGGCTGCAGCCATGGATTACATTGATGCCATCGGACGTAAGGAAATCTTTGAACACGATCGCTCTTTGGCTGAATATTTTTACAGGGAAGTCAAATCGATTCCCGGAACTCAGGTGTATGGCCCCGAGCAAAATCGTGCTGGTGTGGTAAGCTTTTTACTTGGTGGAATGCACTCTCACGATGTGGTGACTCTGGCTGACCAAAAGGGAATAGCGCTCAGAGGAGGACATCATTGCACGCAGCCCCTGATGAAGAAATTTGGAGTCACAGGAACGGCACGCGCGAGTTTTTATTTCTACAACAACCGCCAGGAAATCGACCGAAGTCTGGAGGTCCTGGCACATATACAGAAGCGCTTCGGAGACTGAAGGGGCTTTGGTAACCACACGGAGAGCACGAAGTTCAGGCCCAAAACTGATTTACCTATATGAGCAACCCATCCAGCATTACACCAAAGTCCACCATGCATGAGCTTTTGGAGACCTACCCATGGGCTCAACGTGCTCTCTTCCGCCATTACCATATTGGTGGTTGCAGCAGCTGTGCTTTTCAGGCGGATGAAACTGTGGAAGACTTATGCAAACGTAATGAGAATATTGATCCCAATGAACTCATCACAAAGGTCCAGCAAAGCCATGATGAAGATCAGAAAGTATTGATGAAGTCGACCGCTGTTTTTGAAGCTCTCCAGTCCAATGAACCCTGTCGTCTGGTGGATATACGGACCAGTGAGGAGTGGGAAGCAGTCAAACTGGTTGAAGCCATACATATGTCTCAGGAATCCATGCAGGAGATCCTTGCCCAATGGCCTCGCGAAGATTTGCTTGTCATCTACGATCATACCGGCAAAAGCAGTCTTGACGCTGCAACCTACTTTCAAGGCCAGGGATTCAAGAATGTTCGCTGCATGGACGGAGGGATCGACGCCTGGGCTCGCGAAGTCGACAAGGACGTCCCAAGATATCGACTTGAACCAGTAGAAGGTTGATTTAAGCCTGAAAACTCATAGGCTTGTTTAGGAGCTATATGACAGACGCCTTTCAACAAAAAGTAGAAGAAGCCATGCGCAACCCCAAGAATCTCGGGGAGATGAAAGATGCAGACACCATCGGCACGGTAGGTGGCGCGGGTTGTGGAGACATGCTGCGCATGTGGCTTAAATTTGAAGATAAGGACGGCAGGAAGGTCATCGACAAGGCATCATTTCAATCCTTCGGATGCGAGACTGCCATTGCCGCGGCCAGTATGGCGACGGAAATGCTGAAAGGGAAAACGACCGAAGAAGCCGTTCGAATGTCTGGGGCAGAGTTAGCCGCCGATCTGGGACCTCTTCCGCCAACAAAAATTCATTGCACGACACTAGTGGAAGACGCAATCAGGAGCGCGATAGAGTCGCATGAGGGAAAATCCTGCACTTCTTCCGACCTTGAGCCGGAGCAGACAAAGAACAACCAAAGCCTTCTCGACACGATGCATGCTTCGGGGAAAGGTGGCAAGGGATTGAAGGTGGTCCTGATACCCACCGAAGACAGCTGAAACCTGCCTGACATAATGCAAGCCATGAGATGCAGAAAGATACAGGAAAATCTCAGCTTCGTAGTCATTGTATCGACATGGCCTCAAAAAGATCATTCTGTTCACGAAACGATTCGCCCTCTCGATGAATATTTGATCAAGACAAAGCTCGTTCCTGTGGAAGGAACAAAGTTGTTCATCGAATGTATCAGTCAGAAAACTCTCAACACACTGAGGCTTGGCAATGGGCGCATTGCTTTCACCCCACAGTCCCAGCCAAGCCCAATCCCTTTCCCTGTAAAACCCAAGGCGATTCAAAAAGCCGAGAACCATGGCAATGCCCGGCGTCTCATGCATCAGGCTCTGAAAACAGCAGGCCCGGAAGCAGGTAAGATAAAACATGATTTAGTGAAAAGGTTGCAGGATGCCCGCTTCAAAGAAATGGGATTGTCGTTTGACGGTTGAATCAACATTCTGAGCGGTTTTATTCAGCGAGCGGAAAAATAACGGAAATGTCATTAAACAATATACCGAGTTATCACCCTGAAGAAAGTATGAGGTATCGTATTGCAGGATTCGTTTCGACCTGGCTGATTTTGATCGGTTTGGGAGCAAATCTGACACAGGCAGCAGAAACAAAACTTTCCCTTCTGCTGGACAAGACAGAGGCCACTCCAGGCGACACTGTTCTTGCCGGAATTCGCCTGGAGCTCAAGGAAGGCTGGCACACTTACTGGCGCTACGGGGGTGATGCAGCCCAACCGCCCAAGATTACCTGGAAGTTACCACCCGGAATCACTGCGGGCAGTATTCGCTGGCCTCTTCCTGTAAAAGAAGAAAGCTCTGGTCTCTATTCCTATGCCTATCACGACGATATTGTACTACTTGTTCCCTTGACGGTAGGCTCTGACCTCAAAACGGGGTCTATCAAGCTGAATGCGGAGGTCTTCTGGCTGGAATGCAAAGAATCCTGCATACCTCGCAATGGAACAGTCAGCCGCACCCTCAAAATTGGGACGACTGGCAAATCGTCGCCCGAAGCCTCTTCATTAGCCGCATGGAACAGTAAAGTGCCTCCACCAGCTGTTGACTTGAAATTCAAGGCTGATTGGTCGAAAAGTATAGCCGATGATGAACGTCAACTGACCATTGAGCTAGCTGAGAACCAAGGCTTCTATTTCAAAGATTTCTATCCCTTTGAAAACGAGGATTACGAAATCGGAGGAAAAACAACTTTTGAACAGGCCGAGGGCAAATCTTTGTCGCTGACCAAAATACTCCTCAATTGGGGAGAAACATGGCCTGATAAAATAAGTGGTGTTGCCGTGCTGGCAAAGCAGACTGGAGAAAACACCAGGGCTTATGAAATTTCAGTGAATTTGGGAGAGGGTTTTGAGACTGAAAAGGCAAGCACTGCATTGACAATACCGGCATCCGGGAACGCAGCTCCGGAAGGGGCAGAAACGACCTCTGTCGAGGAATCAAGTGGGGGATGGCCCCTGATGCTGTTGTTCGCTTTCATAGGTGGTTTCATCTTGAACTTCATGCCATGCGTACTACCGGTTATTTCCCTGAAGATCCTGGGGTTCGTGCATCAAAGCAAAGAACAACCCAGACGCATCTTTCAACTCGGACTGCTTTATGGGGTAGGAGTACTATTCTCTTTTTGGATCCTCGCAGGGTTGGTGATCGGCGTACAATCGGCGGGTAACCTGGCGAACTGGGGCATGCAATTCCAAAACCCTCAATTCCTTGTCCTCATGACTCTTCTGGTCACACTGGTCGCACTTAATTTTTTCGGTGTCTTTGAAATTACAGGCGGGCGTTTGACCAGCGCAGCCTCAAATGCAGCCTCACGCAATGGAAACATGGGAGCGTTTTTCAACGGCATACTGGCAACTGTGCTGGCAACGCCTTGCACCGCGCCATTTTTAGGCACAGCCCTGGGATTTGCATTCACACAACCCCCAGTCGGCATCGTGATCTTGTTCACAGCCGTCGCCATGGGTCTGGCGTTTCCTTATATCTTGTTAAGCTGGAACCCAGCCTGGCTCGGCATCCTCCCCAAACCAGGCGCATGGATGGAACGTTTTAAAGTCTTCATGGGTTTTCCCATGATAGGCACCGCCATCTGGCTCTATACCATTGCCCGCTTGCATTTCGGGGAAAAAGGGGATCTCTGGATGGGATTATTGCTTGTGTTCGTCGCCATGGCTGCATGGGTCTATGGAGAATTTGTGCAACGAGGAAGCTCACGCAAAGGACTGGCCCTGGGAGTCAGCGCGGCATGCCTTTTATTTGCCTATGGGTGGATTCTTGAAAAAGAACTTAACTGGCGTGATCCTGTTGGCCCTGTAACTGCAAATGCAGGAAGCGTAAGCAAAGGTAAAAATGGAATCCTCTGGCAAGCATGGTCCGAGGAAGCCGTGGCCAAAGCGCGTGCAGAGGGTAAGGTCGTCCTCGTAGATTTCACTGCCAAATGGTGCGCTAACTGCCAGATCAACAAAAAAACCAGCATCGAAATCGAGAAAGTACGTCAAAAACTAGAGAGCATCAGCGGTATTACTTTCAAAGGCGACTACACCTTTTACGATTCAAGGATCACGGCACAACTCCAGAAATTTGGGCGCAGCGGGGTGCCTCTGGTGCTGGTCTATGCCCCCGGCGCAGAGCCCCCCATCCTCCTTCCCGAATTACTCACACCCGGCATCGTCCTCGAGGCCCTCGAAAAAGCTTCCGGAAAAAGTTAATTCAAGTCGCCTGCCATGAGCAGCGAGAGTTGCCCGACGATGAGACAATCCGTGTCAAACGTATGTCATGCTGAGCAGGGAGAAGGGTATTAGAGAAGAAGAAAACCAAAGTAAGAACCCGCAGCGCACTGAGCCAGATTCATTTGAACGGCTCCTGATGAACCCTTGATATCGAGCGGGAGCATCATGCATATTTTAATTTGGCTCGTCTGAGAGCTGTCGATGGATCATGAGTTCACATTCGAAGTTCAGGCTGCCCCCGAGACTCCATGAAACATACGGTCATGATTGGATTCAGTTTGAGCTTCCAGTTTATCCATAGGACACCCCAGCCAACCTGAAACAAAGCGGTAGACAGAGCGTAGATTACCGGGATGATTGACAGGCGCATTTTTGTGATCTACCCCTCCATGATGTGTTTGCAAAAGTTCAGGAAGATGCATATCCGGCGCGTCCGTTTCGATGAGTAAACGGTCAAATGGAATTTGCTCAAAAACTTTCTTTCTGGACGCTTTTCTCGGATGCGCAAAATAACCGGAAATTGAAAAACGGGCTCCCATCGCAACCCATTCCTGAATCATTTCAACCGGACCGCTGTATGAATGCAGAAGAAAACCCGGCCCCAGATGAGGGACGCGTCTCACCAGATCCAGAAGCCGCCCCCAGGCTTTCAAACAATGCACACTGACAGGCAAGCCCAGGCGGTTGGCCAACTCCCATTGCAGAAGGAACACCTCTTCCTGTTCCTCGATATTGTCCTTGCGAAACCAGCGATCAAGACCGATTTCACCTACAGCCGCTGGAA
>ERZ1046740.2277-NODE-2277-length-12529-cov-4.420795_pt1 | contig 12529 bp, 16 predicted proteins | sample MGYA00383093_ERZ1046740 | MGnify/ENA primary metagenome ERZ1046740 (study PRJEB29581, sample SAMEA5548363) | metagenome | biome: marine; feature: coastal; material: water | depth 25 m | study: Short-term variability in the microbial, nano- and picoplankton...
AAGGGATGAGAAATTGGCTGAAATATTTTACATATTCAATGACTTGGATTGTGCCGTAGTTTAAATGATTTCCTACCCCATTTGTTTGACGTCAGAATGTCGTCCCATTTGTCGGAGGACGGCCTCTACTTCTTTGCGGAGGAAAAGAGGGTCGTAATCTTCGCCGTTCGGCGCAAACGGTTTCACTTTTGCGGTTTCAAGAATCGAAACGAGCGTTTTTTGGGTGTTGGCCAAATTCTTTTTGCATCGTTGAGATCGTCATTAAGCGGGCGTGAAACTCGTCGTTGTCGCAAGCCAAAACAAACAGCTGTTCTTCTCTAGAGATTGGATGTGGCATCCGCATTTCGGTCGCGTGCCCTGCTCCTGTTACATCTCTGGCGATTTGGCTGAGTGGTTGGAAGATCACAAGATTGATCACGTTCATGGAGCGCCGTTCCACCCGCAAACCCAAGGCAAGATCGAGCGCTGGCATCAAATCATGAAGAACCGGGTTCTGCTGGAAAACTACTATCTGCCCGGTGACCTCGAACGCCAGATCGAGGCCTTCGTCGATTACTAAAACAACGAACGATACCACGCGAGCCTGAACAACGTCACACCCGCCGACGTCTACTTCGGGCGCGACAAAGCCATTATCAGAGAAAGGGCAAAGATCCAGAAACTGAAAACCCAACAACGCCGCTTGCAACATCAAAAACAGGCGGCATAATCAATCACACAAACGAACCCGAGCCTCCAAAGCTCGAGCCGCTCTGAAGTCCCATTGTATTTGACGACGGACAGCACACGGGTATGCCCTGAACACCTTTTAACCAAACTTGCGGATGCGCATCAAGCGCTCCGGGTTAGAAGTGGATTTTGTACAGCTTTTGAAGCGTCGGCGGACTGTTGTAGATCGTGCTGAAGGGGCTATTTTTTCGCATCCATTCCACAAATGATGGATGTAAGGGTGTAAAACGGGTCGCCAACTGCCCTTTCGGCGCCCCTCGTTTCATTGAATGGATCATTTCACACTAAAAAGAAGTTTCTTTGCGTTCATGATGTTTTGCGAACTTTTCTTCAGCCGCACGCTTCAGCCCACCCCTCCTTGCGTTCGAGATTTACAATTTTCTGAAACGTTCTACTGCTTACCCGCCCTTGTACGACTGTTCGCCCGATAACCATTGCGGGAGTTCCGACAAAGGCAAAGAGTCGCGAGAGTGAAGCGCTGTTCTCCAGTTCAAGAAGAACCGATGCACTGTTCATGTCTGCTCGCAACTGGTTTCCGTTCAAGTTCAAGTCGCTCGATAGATCCGACAGGTATTTATCAGAAGCTACGAACGGCGTTGTCATCAACCGATTGGCGTCGCGGCAACCTTGACGATCGCCTCGACGATCTTGGCGATTGTCCATGCCGCGTGTGTCGGCAGTCTCATAGCTTTCAAAAGTCGCGGCTTGTGGCGCGTCCATTGAAAGAACCGGAGCGGTAGAGGCTGTGGCCATCGAAGCTGTCAGAGCTACGGCGAGGGCGGCGAATGTGGCTTTGGTGAACATTTGAGTATCCTTCTCTTGGTGTGTTTGTCCCGGTGTCTGTTCCGGTCTGTGTTGCTGATGAGATGAATATGCCCATGAGCCACGATCCAAACTCGTGAGTGCGGGACAGGTATGTTCGAGTTTGGGACAGAACCAAAACCCTTGCCGCTGCCGTTCTCAACGACACGCGGAGCCCGACCTCTTTCTTTGAGGCGGAAGGACAGAGGTTGAGACAGCTGAGCCAGTTCAGATTATGAAGGGACTTTTGGGTAAAAGACTTACAAGAGGCCAGTCAGGTAATGAATGCCACGACACGTTCTATGGTCCAGAATGCGGCGACGCTGCCGATAAAGTAACCAGCCAACGGCATTGCAGCCGGCCCCAAGTGGGTGCTTGAAACGGCCTTCGTAACACCCGTCTTTTTCAAAACGAACGCGGCGGCCAACAAGCAGGCGACGAACATCAACTGCCCTGCTTCGATGCCCAGATTGAACGCCAGAAGCGCGAGTGGAATTTCGGTTTGCGGTAATCCAATTTCCTGTAGCGCGCTGGCAAAACCCAATCCGTGCAACAGGCCAAAAGCAAAGGCCACCAACCACGGAGAGCGTTGCATCATGGTTTTGCGCCCATCGCTTTTGTTTACGATTTCAACGGCGAGGAAGGCAATTGAGAGGGCAATCACCGCTTCGACCGGAGGTGTGGGGAGCGACAAAAGGCCCGTCGTAGCCAACGCCAGCGTAATACTATGGGAAACCGTAAAGGCAGTAATCGCAAAGACCAGATTACGCCGGTCAGGCACAAGCAACATCAAGGCAAATACAAACAGGAGATGGTCAATACCTGCCAAAATGTGATCAATCCCCAACGTGATATAGCTTGTCAGGACAGACCAAGCAGTCTGTGCGGCGGGTAAACTCGCCGCGGGCGCATCTGGCGTTAGCCGAAGTGTTGTAGCAGGCGTTCCGGGTTCGGCCACAAAACGGACGAGCACATCCGTCGCGGTGCTGCTGAGCCCGTCAATAAAGACCTCACCTTCCCAGATGGGTCTCTCACATGATGTGATCCAGCCGCTTACATAGGCACGGCCATCAAAGCGCGGTGTGCCGCCACGACGCTGTTCGCAACCCGCAGGCAAAACGGCATCAATTTTCATGGCGTCCCCGCTGACCTGCGGCTTTCGCCATGTCACCTGCCATTGCTCGCCTTCGGTTGGAACAATCTCAAGATACCCAGGTTCGAGCGCATGGCTATGGCCGGACGTCGCCAGCATCAACCCGATCAGACAGCCAAATATTGCAGAAAGGGCAGGCCTCATTGCTCAAGCACCTGAGGCAAGTCCGGGGTCTCAATATCGTATTGATCTCTAAGTTGTTCGAACCGTTCCAATCGCAATTGTTCCGCTTTGTCACGTCGCCAATCCTGTTCGATGCGGTCCCGCAACTCCTCAAAGGGTGGCAGAATGCCTGGTTCAAACAACTCAAGGCGAACAAGGTGTTGACCGTAACCCGAAGAGATTGGGCCGCTCCATGTACCCGGTTCCAACTTTGATATTTGCTCAAACACCCCTTTACCAAATGTGCCATCAACCGCCTGAGCAGGGATAGGAGAAACCATCGGCGGCAACAGGGTTCTGGCGCCAAGTTGGGCAAAATTACCCCCAGCTGCCAGCTCATCAAGTATCGCCGGCATGGTGTCCTTAGCGGGTTCAGGTAGCAGGATTTGCGCGAATGCGAGCTTCGGCGCGGTCAAATAGGACTCGGGGTTTTCGTCCAGATACGCCTGCAACATCGCATCATCCACAAATGATGCCGCAGCCCCAGCCTCAGTTAGAAACTCCATTTTCTGACTTAACCGTTTGCGGACAATCGTATCACCTTGATCCAGCCCCAACGCCAGCGCTTCGCGAACATAGATTTCCTCGCGCACGTATGCTTCAACGATGGTCTCCAGTTCCTTCTCAGATGGTAGCCGCTTCCAGGTCGCTTTGAACTGAGACGCAAGCCATTGCGCGTCTTGTGGTGAGACGACGATAACGGGACGGTCGGGTGCAGGCGGTGTGTCATCGACAAAGGAAAACAGTGCAAACAGCGTGGCGCCGATCACAAAAAATTGCAGCAAAGGCTGCCGCAAAAGAGAGATAATCATAAGAGAAGTTCCGAATTTCAAGTCTCAAGAGGCACGGGTCAATGACTCATCCAAAGTAAATTCTGCGCGCTTTACGCTGCAGCGGCAGGGTTACTGGCCGGGGCAACAAGGGCCACCCCGACCAATTTGCATTAAGACGGAGAATACCAGATTGGTGAGGTGTATGCGCGTTCCTGGTGGATCAATTCGATACCCTCGGGAAGCTCAGCACCAAGGCGCAGCTGGTCGTAGAGAACCCAGCGTGGCGTTGGAATTTCGAGAACCCGAACATAATAGAATGCGCTTTCGTTCGCATCGAAATCAGGATCCGTCCACACCGAAATCAGCTCGGACGCGCCAATTGTGTTGGTCCAATTTGCAGCCTCGATATCAACTGTGTTGCCCACCGGTGGAAGTTTGCCATTGGCATCTGGTTCGCGATCTCCGGACCAGGCAACATCATAGACTTTTTCATGCAGTTTACCTTCGGCGTCCATCCAACCTTTGACGATCTGAACGCGGTCTAGGTTTGCGCCAATAGGATCCCGCAAAGCCAGCGCCATAAACGTCGGTGCTTTCCCATCTGGTGCGGCCTTCATGTCACCGCCCATTGGCACGCCTTTTTCGTAGCCAATAAAGGCCGGTTGACGGCTGCGCAGATCGCCTTCGTCAAAGTCCCAGCCACCAAAGAAGCGTACAGCCATCCTTGTGCCGGTGGTTGCATAGGTTTCTTTGCGTTCCATCGCATCAAATAGGGCCGCGCGCGTATTTTCTTTGGCCCAAATCGCCTGATAGCCCGAGGCCAGCAGCATATCACCTTCGATGGCGCCCAAAGCCGATTTGACAAACGGATGTTCAATACGGGTTTTAGAAGGTTCAACACTGGTGGATTTGCCAAAGAAGTTTTCTTCTTCAGCAGTCGGCAGAGACGTGTGTGTATCGGTCGCCCCGACCATGCCGAACTTATACGGATTGGTGCCAAATTTTTCTTCAAGCATCAGACCATTTTTTAACGCCTCGCGGGCATATTCGCCCGGAAGCATTTCAGGTGTTTTTAGCTCTGTAATATCAAGGTTCGCGACATCCCAGGTGCCATAGTCAGCGAATTCATCGTCTGGTGACAAGGCCGGATGCGTTTCGCCATCACCTTTGATCTGGGTGACCTCATAGAGCGGTTCCCACTTAGCGCGTTTTTCAACATAGTCTTTGTCGACAACACCACCTGCATAGGTCGTCTCAATCGGGAACATCCATCCATTTGACAGGTTGCCATTGTGCGAAATGGCCAATGCCTGACCACCTGTATTGGCTTCATAATCTTCGAGCCATTGATAGAGATCCAACGGATCCGTCGTGCCCATCGGTGCTTGCGTCGTCAGGGGGGTAACCTGCCGTGCGCGAACTCCGCCGTCGCGCAAAATCACGTTGCGGTGCAGGTTGAAACCTTTGGGAACCGATGTCCATTCATAGCCGATAAAGGCGGTGAAATGATTGGGCTCGTTGTAGCGCTCAGCGGCAGCGATGATCTTCTCCCAGACACCATTATAAACGGGGGATCCTGGGCTATACGCTTCCATCAATTCCTGCGGCACGGTCCCTTGCGAGAAATTCCCGATCAGGTCAAAGGCAGCCTTGCCTGCGGCTTCGCCTCCTTTGGCAAACCCTTCAGCCCATTCCTTGCCTTTTGGGTTTTTCATGATGTTGGGCGCGCCATTCTGAATATCAGTCGCAATCCCCATCAAGTCCGAGTGATCAGTGACAACCAGAAAATCCAGCGGCCTGCTAAGCTTTAGAGGCTGACCCGTCGAGGTGATAATCTCTTCTCCCCGCGCGAGGCGGTATGACGTCTCTGGCCCGGTTGTATTGCCGAACAGCCCAGCATCAAGGGACAGGCCCGTATGAACGTGCGTTTCACCCCAATAGATATTGCTGGGAAACGACCGCTTGGCATAAGGAGAGTATGCTTTTCCCGGATAAATGCTTTTGAGATCCTCTATCTGAGGCGCTCCTGCATCCTGAGCCAAAGCAAATGTTGGTGCGGCCAGCATGGTCAAGCTGACGACAACTGATTTTATGAATTTGTCATTGTGAAATTGATTGGACATTGGCACTCCCGGTTGTTTTTACAGAAAAGATTGAACTGAAAACCACAACGACAAATGAAACGTCGTTCAAACAAAAAGGATCAAAACTTCTTTTCCTGAATTGTAGTTCAAAATTACTGCATCAACTGCGATGGCGCAACATTTTTGACGCCTCTCAGTGTGGAATTAGCCTGTCGGCCACACCCTATGGATCTTGTGCGTTTGGGGGTGTGGGGCGTCGTTGTCTTCCTCGTTGCATCCGTCGTAGTCGGGCCGGAACGCGCCCGCGATGGGGCCGCGCTGCTATGGCTTCGCATTCTGCGTTTCTGGAAAGTTGAGCTGTTTCTCGGTTCAAAGCTGGTCAAGTCGTTGAGGGCGCGCTTCAGGTGTGGTTTCGTACAGCCCAGTAAGGCTGCCCCAATTCCGCCACACTCTTGCCCTTGTTTTTTCCACTTTGGCCGTAAAAATGCCTTTTCGTGCGTTATGCGCGCGAATCTGATCAGTACGACGCTGCCATCGTTTTGCTGATTTCGCCTTGGGGCGTGGCCTAAGCACTTTGGTGCAATGGGCCCGATATGTAAGGGATCAAAAATGGGCAACGCAAAAGGGCTTCAGGGGCCTGACGGCCGTCCTGCGCGCCAATTCGGCGAGGATATTCTCGAGCCGGGTGAACCATTCACCGGTGATACGATGGATGTCATTCGATCTCTTGTTGATGATCGAGAGGTCGACGTTCCATGCGATGACATGCATGTTGAGCCACCCGCTACGAAGAAGCTGCATGTAGAGCAAGAGCAGAGCATTCAAGCGGAAAACCCCGAAATTCCAATGGCCGCGCCGCAATTGGACAGCATCCCGCTCTCGGATATTGTTCAGGATGACTTTAGAGAATTCTCGAAGCGTGCTGAGTCATATGCTGCGGCCATGGGTCTTGAGGACAAGTTCGAATCCGACTTGAAGTCTTCGAGCGTTGATGCGGATTCGTATGTAGAATCGGGGATCGCATCTCAAACGCACGTGGAAACGATTGCGTCGCTCAGCTCCGCCCCTCCAGAGCGCCCTGTCTCTGAGGAACGCCTTGTGGATGAGATGCCAGAGACAGATTTGGAAAGTGATTTGACCGAGAATATCGCTCAGGTCATGAGTGATATGGACCGTTTCGCAGGTGCAAAGATTGCTGAAATTGAGGCCAATGAGGCCAAAAAAGAAAGCAATACAGACCCAAACGGTTGGAGTTCAGTCGCGGTTGATCCCGTTCCGCCGTTAAAAGTGAAGCGCAAATGGATAGAGCGTCCGCAAGTTCGATCAAAACCAGAGTGGCGAAAATTGAATGTTGTTGAAGGCGCGCCCGGGCGTGCCGTGCGCAACTTTCTGAGCCAACCGCGAAATATCGCGTTGCTTATGTTGGTTTACATTTCGCTTTGGAGACCGTGGTTCATTCCGACACTGACTTTTGTCATTTTCCTGAGTGTGGTTTTGATCGCTATTTCAATTGGGCCAGACCGCGTCGCGTCCTTCACCGGATGGTGGTTTGCACGCCTTAAGCGCCGCAACCCCCAAAGGGCGGACAGGCTGATACGTCGCGGGAATCGTATTCTGCGCCGTGTTGAAGGGCTGGCAAATCTATTGCCTCCGGCCTGGGTCGCAGGGTTCTACCTGCCGGAATTGGACGGTGAGGATCGCACCGTCGAGAATGATGCGCAGCTAAAGGCGCGTCTGGAACGCATTGCCGCGCAGGAACAAGTTGGCGCCACCTAGACCAATGGGTACTTGAATTTGTTCCTGAGCGCGCGTATGTCGGCCCGAGATCGAGTCAAAGAAGAAGCATCATGGCCAAAACTAATCCGCTAACGTTTATCCAGCAGGTCCGGGCAGAAACCGCAAAAATCGTCTGGCCAACCCGCCGTGAGGTTTTGCTGACCACTGTTATGGTGTTCATCATGGCCGCGCTGACGGCTGTATTCTTTGCTATTGTGGATATCCTGATCCGCACAGGTTTGCAGGGCGTGCTCGGAATCTTTGGCTAACGCCATTGTGCCAGCCGGCCTAATTTCGCAACCTTTGACAATACGTAAGTTTGAAAACGGCCTTTGGTTGTTTTTGAATCTTGTGCACCTCAGAACAACATCCATTGGCATTTTCGGAAATTGCTGGGTCCGCCCGATTGATCACACGCAAACGGTCTGATCGGAATGGATCAAAGTGAAAAGGCGCGAAGTTTAGAAACGACGCGCCTTTCAGTCTTGCAGTGTTTGGATTGAGCTTCCGCTTTAGGTTAGTCTAGTAAACGGTAGAAGCGCGTGAACACCATGTCTTTGTCGGCATTGTCGATATGGCATTGGGCACAAGCGTTGGTTGGAGCTGCGGCTGCTGTTTGGGCATACGGAGGAGCATGATGTCCAAAGTTGAAATATCCCCAGTTTTGGCTATCGGAAAAGCGGGTCGAGTCTTTTACTGCGATATCAATTCCGTTGTATGCGCCAGGGAAATAGCCACGGCCAGACACTTCATGTCGCGACCCGTCGTCTTCCTGAGCCTCTTGCGACAGTTGCAATTCTTTGAGCAGAATTGTGCCCTCGGCAAATGCTCCGGTTTCTTTGTAGAACGCTAGTGCTTGCGGGTGAACGTAAACATTGTGGTACTCTGGGAAACCCGCGGCGCCATCGTTCAATCCGTTGGGTGTGATGGGTGATCCTAGAAAGATCCATTCGCGATAGCCTTCTGGCAAGACAAGTTGATCGTCCTGTGTCCATTTCGGCTTCCAGCTGTCCATTTCTTCGGCATTGGCGCTAGTCGTGACGTTGCCAAGTATTGTGAGTGCGAGGCCAACGGCTGTAGCGATGCTAAGCGAAAGTTTCATGCCGAATACTCCATTTGTCTAACGTTAAGGTGTTTTACGGTGAGAGGATGAGTGAGCTGGCGCGTTGATCTTCATGGGTGGGAAACGCTTCGTGTGGATACGCTTCCCTGGTCCATTGAAGGTTAATTGCTTTGGCTTAGGGCGTTTCCAAATGCAAAGATCGACGCAAAGAGGAGAACGATATCTTTTAGTAGGAACTGGCCGGGAACGACGGAGATCGCCAAAACGCCGCTTTCGGGGATGAAGACACCGGGTGTTGAGAAAAAGAAGCTGAATGTGACGAGGAAAGTCGCGATCGCCCCCAAAGCACCTAGCACTGCATATTTTGGCGCAAAGAATCGAGTGGCGAGCAGGCCGGCGATGATGAGTTCCGTTGTGCCAATCAGCTTTGAGACAGCGCCTTCAGAGGCCACTGAGTAAAGCCAACCGAGAAAAGGAGAGTTCTCGACCAGACCGCGAATGGCGCCCGCTTCGTATGCGGTGAATTTCATGCCTCCAAACCAAAGGAAAACGAGGATGAGCGACGCGAACAGGCCTTTAACGGCCAAATCTTGTATGTGACTGCCAAGTTCTGAGTTGTCGGAAATGTGAGATGCAGTAGTCATATTTTTGGGTTCCTTTAAGGGGCCGGGCCAATGGCTTGGGAGGAAATTGAGCGAGGCCCAGAGTGTTTTGTTGTTCCGTTCAACAAGCTCTTGCTTGTCGGTGAAATTAGAATTAGAAATTACGGACTGATTGGTCAACAATTAATAACGGACCGAATGGTAACAAATTTGTGAGGACCCAAAACTGATGGCACGACCCAGAGAATTTCAGCCGGACATTGCCCTTGAATCATTGAAGCGCGCTTTTTGGGAAAAGGGCTATCACGGCACTTCGATGCAAGACCTCGAGGCCGCAACTGGTCTTCGCAAGCAATCGTTGTATCGAGAGTTCGGCAACAAGGACTCCATGTATGCTCGCGCGCTCCAGCTCTATTGCGATAAGGATATGGCGCAGTTGTCCGAAGTCATCATGCGGGCACCCACAGCCTACGAAAGATTCCGCGATCTATTCTATGTTGTTCTTGCACCCGTACGGCTTGGCGATCGATATGGATGCTTCGTTTGTAATGCTGCGATTGATCATGCGGGTGAAGATTCCGCGACGATGCAAGCCGTGAAAGAAGGAATCGAGGGAACCATTGCGTTGTTTGATCGTGCCCTAGCCATTTCTGCCCCCTACAAGGAAAACCAGACCCTTCGCGCGCAAACTGCCACGTCGCTTGCCACCAGCTATTTCGGGCTTCGAGTCATGGTCCGGGGGGGGATCCCATTGGAAAGTCTTTTGGATACTGTGCGCATTGTCCTAAAGGGGATAGATAATGCGTAAGTCCTTTAAGGTGCCGCAAGTTGTGTTGAGGGGGCGTTTACAAGGCGCCATCAAAGGTCGTCGTTTGATTGAAATGTTGGGTAAAAAGTTTCGGTAGACACTTGAAATCACGCAATTTCAGGAGTACTGGACACTCTACCTCCAGAAGTGGCGTGCGGCGATTCGTGTTGCGCGCCGATTTTTTGTTCTGGAGCGGCCTTTTAGGCCATTGAAATGTAAATAGAATTCGACCTTTGCGGTCGGTGAATGACGGGAAGAACGATCACATGGCAAAACGGTGGTACTCGGTTAGCGTCTTGTCGAACTTCGAAAAGAAGGTCGCAGAGCAGATCCGCGTGTCGGCGGCTGAAAAAGGCCTAGAGGATCAGATCGACGAAGTGTTGGTCCCAACCGAAGAAGTGATTGAAGTGCGTCGCGGCAAGAAAGTGACCACCGAGCGTCGCTTTATGCCGGGCTATGTTCTCGTGCGCATGGACATGAGTGATCAGGGCTACCACCTGATTAACTCAATCAACCGCGTCACTGGCTTTCTTGGTCCGCAAGGGCGTCCGATGCCGATGCGCGATGCAGAAGTGAACGGCATCCTGAACCGCGTTCAGGAAGGTGAAGACGCGCCGAAGCTTTTGATCTCGTTCGAGGTCGGCGAAAAAGTAAAAGTCAACGACGGCCCGTTCGAAGATTTCGACGGCATGGTCGAGGATGTAGACGACGACAATCAGCGCCTCAAGGTGACGGTGTCGATCTTTGGCCGGGAAACGCCGGTCGAGTTGGAATTCACTCAGGTCACGAAAGAGATCTGAGGAGCGTCGCTTTTTCACGGTGAGAAAGCGACGGGAGTGGGAGGCAAGGGTGCCGCGGCATCCAATCTGTACCACACAACAAGGGCGGAATTTACGCCTGTCAGCCTAAGGGACGCGTCCCAAGGGTGTTGGAAAGAAGGAGAGGCCAAATGGCCAAGAAGCTAGCTGGTAAGATGAAGCTGCAGGTTCCTGCAGGTCAAGCCAACCCGTCGCCACCCGTGGGTCCTGCCCTGGGTCAGCGCGGCATCAACATCATGGAATTCTGTAAGGCGTTCAACGCTAAGACGCAGGAAATGGAAGCCGGCGCACCTTGCCCGACCGAGATTTCTTACTTTCAGGACAAGTCCTTCACAATGGACATCAAGACGCCGCCTGCGTCTTATTACCTGAAGAAAGCTGCCAAGCTGAAGTCTGGCGCCAGCACCCCCGGTCGTGAGACTGTTGGCACGGTGACGGCTGCTCAGGTGAAAGAAATCGCCGAAGCGAAAATGAAAGACCTGAGCGCAAATGACGTCGAGGCTGCAATGCAGATTATCCTCGGGTCCGCACGCTCGATGGGCATCGAGGTGAAGTAATGGCTAAACTTGGTAAGCGTACTACCGCAGCGCGTGAAGCGCTCGCAGGTAAAGTCAACCTGAGTGTTGAGGAAGCTGTTGCACTGGTTAAAGGCAACGCAAAAGCGAAGTTCGACGAAACTGTCGAGATCGCTGTATGTCTTGGTGTTGATCCACGCCACGCAGACCAAATGGTCCGCGGCGTTGTTGGCCTGCCCAACGGCACTGGTAAAGATGTTCGCGTGGCTGTGTTTGCCCGTGGCCCGAAAGCTGAAGAAGCTCAGGCTGCTGGTGCAGACATCGTTGGTGCAGAAGATCTGATGGAAACTGTCCAAGGCGGCACCATCGACTTTGACCGTTGCATTGCTACTCCTGACATGATGCCAGTCGTTGGTCGTCTGGGTAAAGTTCTGGGCCCACGTAACCTGATGCCAAACCCAAAAGTGGGTACGGTCACCATGGACGTGGCTGAGGCTGTCAAAAACGCCAAAGGCGGCGAAGTACAGTTCAAAGCTGAAAAAGCCGGCGTTGTACACGCGGGTGTTGGCAAGGTTTCGTTTGACGAAGGCAAGCTGGTTGAAAACGTGCGTTCCTTTATGGATGCCGTTCTGAAAGCCCGCCCTGCTGGCGCCAAAGGTGCTTACGTTAAGAAAATCGCGTTGAGCTCGACAATGGGCCCTAGCGTGACGATCTCGGTCGACAACGCGGCCGCGCAATAAGAATTCACCGGGGCAACCCGGAGAATGGCAGGGCCGTAGATTTGGCCCTGTCCTGTCCGAGACGGAGGGTGGGGGAAACCTCATAATTCCTTCCTGAGATGGGAAACGAGACGAGACTTTTCCGCAAGGTTTAGACCTTCGGGTGATCTGGCCTCGGGACCCGTACCTAAGGACCCGAACGGTGGGGCAACTCACCAAACTTGAGCCGGGGAGCAATCCCCAAATTTGGAGTAAAACTGTGGATAGAGCCCAGAAAGAGAAATTGGTCGACGAGCTCGGCCAAATCTTTGAAAGCTCTGGCGTCGTAGTGGTATCACACTACGCGGGACTCACGGTTGCTGACATGCAGGACCTTCGCGCACGTGCTCGTGATGCGGGTGGTGCTGTACGTGTTGCCAAAAACAAGCTCGCCAAGATCGCCCTCGAGGGTAAGCCCTGCGCAAGCATTGCTGACTACCTCGACGGCATGACCGTGCTCGCCTATTCCGAGGACCCTGTCGCTGCT
>ERZ1046740.2280-NODE-2280-length-12528-cov-4.981881_pt1 | contig 12528 bp, 8 predicted proteins | sample MGYA00383093_ERZ1046740 | MGnify/ENA primary metagenome ERZ1046740 (study PRJEB29581, sample SAMEA5548363) | metagenome | biome: marine; feature: coastal; material: water | depth 25 m | study: Short-term variability in the microbial, nano- and picoplankton...
GGATGCTGTGTGACACCCAAGCGTCGGAAACAAACTGGAGAAATCTCTGAGTGGATCTCCCAAGAATTGGATCGATTTTCCGTCTGAAATGTAAGCGCCTGGAGAAAAACTCCCCAATTGTAGTTTTGATCGATCGAGAAACGCCCCCCCTTGATCATAGCTTGTAAGAAAAACCTGAAAACCACGATCAAGCAGGAATTGGCGATATGTCTCAGTACGTATTCTTCCGCCAAGTCGGCTACTTGATTCCAGCAGTAAGCACTCCCTACCTTTCGACTGCAAAAAGACGGCGCACATCAAACCTGTGATGCCGCCGCCAATGATGAGGGTCTCCGTATCGACTGATTTCAAAATTGAGTTAACAACTTGTTGCTGCGTGATTCGTCTTGAGCCGATGCTTGATCATTGGATGAATGATCCCCCCATTGATAAACGCTCAAACTGTTGAGCGCTCGGACGAAGATCTGGCTGTCGGCCAATCCAATGTGTGCCCAGGTTTCTTGGTCGGAAATTTCAACAGTATCGATGACCTCATACTTATCAGGGTTGGCGGCCATCAGACGTAGCTTGCCGTTGGCGGAAAGGGCCAGGATTTTGTCGCCGTTGGTCACCATCGAACAGTATTTTCCAAGGCTTTCAGTAGAGGTCCACTTGATTTCGCCGGATTGCATTTCCAAGCATACCATGCGGCCGGATCGGCCATGGAGAAAAGCGTGTTGCCCTACCACGACAGGACTGCTCATGTATCCTTGAAACTTCTGGTTCCACTTTTCTTCCACCTGCCAGTTTTTGTCGCCGCTCAATGTAGGCTCGAAGAAATGTGCTTTTCCTCCGTAGGTGGCTGTGAGGATGCCGCTGCCAACAAAAGTAGGCGTCAGGATATTCATGCCTCTGAATGCAGGTACGGTCTTTTTCCATAATGTTTTGCCGTCTGTAAGGCTGATACCGGTCAGGGAAGTCCTTCCTAGAGAGACGAGTTGCTCAGAATCGCCGAATGTATGGACACGAGGAGAAGCAAATGGGCTGGAGTTCATGGAATCCTTGGAAAGCGCCGAGGACCAGAGCAATCGACCGTCTGTTGGATCTACTTTAACGGTTCCCCCCCCGGCTTGCACATAGAGGCTGCCGTCATGAATCATGGGTGATGATACTCCGCCGAAGGAAGGCTCGGGGGTGTCGAGTTTGGAAGGAATGTCCAATTCCCAAGAGATTTGGCCGTCGGAAGTCCTTATGCAAACAAGACGCTCCTGCATGCCCATGATGTAGAGATGACCGTTGCTGATGATGGGAGTGGATCGGATCCAGCTTCCATTGGAACGGGCGAAAAAGGGCACTTTCATGCCACCATCCCACGTTGCGGACCAGAGAAGGTCACCCGTGGCGCGGTCGTAAGCGTTGACCTGTTCGACATCACTCTTTTTGGATTCGGAAGTGTAGAGTTGGGTCAAGTCAACCACAGGAGAACTGTAACTCGCTTCCAGATTTTCGGACCAGGATAACTTGAGCTGATCCGGCTGCAGGCTGGCAGGCCATTGCCCTCCCTGATAGTGCCCATCCCTCGCTGGTCCGCGCCATTGGTGCCAACTCTCATTGAACTCACCACCAAGAACGACTGCAAGACTTCCAGAAATAGTCCACAGCAACCAAAAATAAATACGAAATGTAAACGACATGTAGACAAAATACATTTAGTTTACATTTTGTCTACATTTATTTTCATTAAACAATGGGTTTTTTATGCTTTTTGATATTTTGTACTGTTTTTGATTACTTTTCCCAATGGAGATCAGAGGCTGAATCAAATGAGCAGAAAGGTTCGACATCAGCCCGTTGGATGGAAAGCAAGCCAATGACTGAATATCGTGCCACTCATTGCACATTCGATTCTTCGAATGGTTAACATTTAATCAGCCAGTAAGTGTCGGTTGAATGCGCGACGAAAACAAAAAGAATACAACCAAGGGTGGTAATCCATAGCAGCCGCCGATTCTGGTTGCTCTGGTAATGAGCGAAAAAAAGGAAAGAATGCCAACGAGTATACTCGACGCACTCGAGATATAGTCGAAATAGGATTCCAACAGCGATTCGCGAGCATTGAACACCATGAGAAGCCCAAATAGAAAAGCATGACGCCGAAAAGTGCTACCAAGGCTCCTGTAAACCGAACAAACCCTCTGATGACTGAATCGCTCATCAAATTGCTTTTAAAAAGATCCTCTCATCAACACTACGTTTTTTTCAGGAACTGTGTTCAATGATCATTGTGCCTCACTTAGATGACACTTGAAAACCACTCTTTTGCCGGGCACTTTTTCAAGTCTGTTTGATGGGTGGCGCACCTCCCAAAGGATTGTCCTTCGGTGGAATGGAGTCCTCCATGGTGGGTGGAGTTAAACTTATGATTTCGTCAATAAATGAACGAGGGGCTTGCGTCCTTCGGAAGTGACGATGGCATACACAGTGTCTTCCGCATTAAGAGTATCCTCACCTGTTGGGACGATGGCCATGTGCTCACGGAGCAAACCGACCAGGGCGGCACCTCGCGGCCATTTAATTTCGGCAACTTTTTGCCCGACGACTTTGGCTGCTTCTTTAATGCCAAGCTGAATGACTTCAACCCCACCTTGCAATTCCGAAACTTTGTTGTACTTACCCGTTTCCATGAAACGCAACAGATCTCGATTGGTGGCCAGACGTGGACTCACGGCAGCAAGGATTCCGAGTCTTTGCCGATTTCGGTAGATGGCGTCAGCGTAATCAGCACGATGAATGAGCGTGAGACAGTATTCGGTACCCAGGCTTTTTGCCTGAAGACAGGCCATGACGTTGTCTTCATCATCCGGACTGACAGCGATGAAGAAATCAGCCTGATCCACCTGCTCTTCGCGCAGTTGTTGAAGCGAGGTGGGATCTCCATTGATAATCAACGTATCCTGCAGGAGAGAAGAAAGGTGTCGGCATTCCGATTCACTCTTTTCCATGATACGAACATGAATGGAAGCTCCTTCCAGCATCTGGGCCAGTGCAAATGCGTATTCTCCACCGCCGAAAATAACGACCTTGAGGTCTTTTTTACGCTGAGCACGCGCATCCAGCAGCGAAATCACCGGATCCAATTGGGAGGGCTCGCCAAAGAGGGTCACGAGGTCCCCTGGCAACAACTGATCTTTGCCTCCCGGGATGGTATTCACACCGTCTCGCATGATACAGGCGATACGCACGCGTTCAGGCATTCTGAGTTCAGCAATCGGAACACCAACAGCCAAACTGTCTGCGGACACTTTGTATTGATGGAGTTCAATGCGTCCTCGGGCAATATCCTCCACGACCAGACCTTCCGGGTTGCGCACAAATTTGACCAGTTCCACTGCGGCCAAACGCTCGGTACTGAATAAGTAATCAATCCCGAAATGATTGCGGTAGTCGAAAAGCCATTCTTCACGCTCTACGCTGGCATGCACGCGAGCAACAGTTTTTTTTGCTCCCAGTGATTTGGCAATCGATGCAGAAACAAGGTTGGTGTTGTCCAAACTCGTCAAAGCAAGGAACAAATCACACTCACCGACATTCGCCTCCGCCAAGGTGGTTGCCGCTGCACCGTTTCCACATAAAACACTGGCATCAAGGCTCTCATTAATAGCATCTGATCTGCCTTGGGATGCTTCAATAAGGGTGATATTGTGGAGTTGAGTCGAGAGACTCTCTGCCAGGTGCCTCCCTACTTCGCCAGCGCCAATGATGATAATATTCACAACGAAAGATTCAACAGGTTGATAAGATATGTTTTCAGATGTATCCCCGACGAGAAAATAACTCAGGGAAAGTTTACAAAAAGGCCAAAATTACTTTGCTAATCGTTTAAGCTCTCCACCATCAAGCCAGACCCCCAGACATTTGGGACAGCGATCAAGCACAACGTTTCGATCTGCTTGACAAAATACACGCATCAGGTCGGAATCATCCACCGGGCATTGCCCCGATATTTTATCGAGGTCCGAGCGTTCCTTTCCTTGGGTAAGGGACTTGAGATCTTTAGATGCATGAGTCAGCATGACCGGCAATTCCTGTTCATCGAACCAGATACCTCGGCACGTTGGACACTGGTCCACTTCGATTTCATTGATGACGTGTGACTTCAATTCGATCTGCTTGCATTTGGGGCATTTCATGATTCTGCGACGCATCGTCTTTTACAGCGCACATTCAAACTAAAAGCCCCCAAGCACATCGTCCAGAACGAATCCGCTCACAAGCCCTCTCTATGTTTGTTTGTGAATCAAAAGTAGCCTGAGTTAAAGTGTATGGAGAAACCCTCATCAGTAAAACCGTAAATTCAAAATCTGGAAGATGGCTGGACGAATCGTTTCCCTAAAAAGCTAACCATGCCATTCATGCATCTCCCCTGGCTAGAGCGTTGGTTGTTTTGAGTCAACTTTGGCGAGGCAGGCTATCCATACCTGAAGGAGGCCAGATCCCAGCCCACTGAGCGGTCATTCCCACAGATCCACCTGACCATCGGGATGTCGAAAACACGTTCAGCATGCCAGGGGATAGACGTGACCTCTTACAGATCCAATGATTAAGGCAGTAACCGTAAAGCGCATGCGCCTTTTCAAAAGAAGTCTTATACAACGAAACAAGCGCCTACAGCTGTTTTCCCGCGCCCATTGGTCAACTGCTCATTCCTCGACTTGTTTTTCAATTTATTATGATTTGAAAAACCGCTTACTTTGTGGAAAAATTATGACAACAGACGACATTATGAATATAAGTCAAAAAGCATTGAAATGGACCTGTGTGATGGCTATCGCTGCGGCGACCTTCGCATCATCAACAAACGTAGAAGCTCAAAAAAGCGAACACAACAAGCTTTCCAAGCAGGAGCGCAAAGATGGTTGGAAATTACTCTTCAACGGTAAAAAATTAAACAAATGGCGCAACTTCAAAAAAGACTCGGTCAGTGATGGCTGGCAAGTCAAGGAAGGGGCATTCGTGCGAGCCGGCAAAAGCGCAGGAGATATCGTTACCAAAAAACAGTATGACAGCTTTGAACTTCAACTCGAATACAAGATTTCCAAGGGCGGAAACAGTGGCTTGATGTTTCACGTCACCGAAGAAGAATCCACGCCCTGGCGAAGCGGACCCGAAATTCAGATTCAAGATAATGTGGACGGGCATGACCCGCAACTGTCTGGATGGCTTTATCAGCTGTACAATTCAGAAAAAGATGCCACCAAACCAGCCGGTCAATGGAACCAGTTACGTATCCTGATTACCCCTGAAAAATGCGAACAATACATGAATGGCGTGAAGTATTGTGAGTATGTGAAAGGAAGCAAGGACTGGGATGAACGCGTTGCAAAAAGTAAATTTGCTGCATTTTCAAAATTCGGAAAATCAAAGAAAGGTCATATCTGCCTTCAGGATCACGGCAATGAGGTTGCCTTTCGCAATGTGAAGATCCGCGAAGTGAAATAAACTTGGAACATTTCACCTGACCACAGATTGACCGCGGTTCTGAAAAGGGCCGCGGTTTTTTTATAGAGAAGCAACATGACCCCGCGTACCAATGAATCACGGAAAGATTGGATTAAAAACTGGAAACCTTTGTGACTTGATTCCACATCGTTGGAGAGATTACTGGCAAAAGGTCTACAGCAACACAGCGGTCGAAATCTAAAATCAACTCGCCTCCATTTCTTCCATTCCTCGAATGAGATAAACTGGGCAATCAAGAGTTTGGACTTGCTTCAAAAATCGAGCCTTCTTGAGCCATGGAATATCGGGCAGGATCAACGTTCCGGGCCGAAAAGCCTGCAGGTATCCTGCAAGGTTCATCATGGTAGGAGGAGTGATCACATACATACGAAACAAAACTGCCTTATCCTGACTTACCTGTGTGAGCCATTGACGCAGTTCCAGCTCTTGCAAAGGGTCATCTCCCGGCAAATAAAGCACATTGAAATAGTGATGGCACAAGTTACCCATACTGAAGGCAGTTTCCAGCGCCATACGACTTTCCTCCAAAGTGCGGCTCACCACCGTGACAGGAAAAAGAATCGAGTTCCCATTCCGTGCAATAAACACGCCTCCTTTGGATTTTTTCAGGACGTTCAACGCAGTGGAACCAAAACCACTCGTCGCAGGCCACCGGGAGCTCAACGATCCCAATGCAGTCACCTCTACCTCTTTCATGAGTTCCGTCAAAGTCTCATCAACCTGTCCACGAATCACCTGAAAATCCCAAGGGATCCTTTTACGCTCAGCAGCAATCTCAAGGGATTGCCTCGCATGCGCTGCAAGAGAACGAAATATGGATTCAATCTCCGCATGCTGAAGATCTCTGGACTGAGCTGCCGAGGCTCCGATCTCGCGGGCCACATCGCACTCCGTCACCCGGAGAAGTTCGGCGTCTTCAATAAATACACCCAATAATTCGCAGCCACGCTGATGCGCAATTTCAACAGCCGCGTCCAGGGCAGAAAGGCTCTGAGAAGATGAATCCAGAGCAATGAGGATTCGCTTGCTGTTCATTTCTTTTCATCCTTGCCATCATTGGCATGAAAGGCTCTGGATTGTTCAGCAAAAGCCACCAAACGACGCTCAACTAAACCGTTCACGGTATTCTTGGGAAAAAGCCCCTTGGCATTTCGCTTTCCAGCAGGCACTCCCGTCAAAACAGAAATCCCTTCATTCACATGACAAATAGGATAAATATGAAATTTTTTCTGACGCACGGCGTCGATCACCTCTGGGTTCAACATAAGATGGTTTACATTGGCTGCAGGAATCAAGACTCCCTGATCTCCCGTAAAACCCCGTGCTTTGCACAATTCGAAGAAGCCCTCAATCTTTTCATTCACACCACCGATGGCCTGAACTTCTCCCATTTGACTCAGAGCTCCTGTCACAGCGTATGTTTGTTTAATCGGCAATCCCGACAGAGCAGAGAGAAGGGCATAAAGTTCAGTTGAGGAAGCGCTGTCTCCATCCACCCCATTGTAAGATTGTTCAAACACCAGACTGGCGGAAAGTGACAAAGGCTTATCTGCAACAAAATGGCCCATGAGATACCCCGAAAGAATCATCATCCCCTTGGAATGCAAAGAACCCCCGAGGTTTACTTCACGCTCGATATCGATGACTTCCCCACCTCCCATGCGAACCTGAGCTGTAATGCGACCCGGATGTCCGAATGCGTGTCCACCCAGCTGAATAACCGACAAAGCATTAATCTGCCCTACACGTTCACCCTCCGTTTCAATGATAAAAGTGCCCTTGACCGTTTCCTCTCGCCAGCGAGTTTGAATGCGTCCCAGTCGACGGGCCGCCTGATCAATGGCGTTCTGAACATGATCTGACTTCACCAAAGTTGCTTTTCCCTGCCTGGCCCAATAATTGGATTCTCGCAATAGATCCGCTACGGACCGCATTTCCATGGTTAGCTTTTCGGCGTCTTCGGCATGACGAGAGCTAAATTCAATCACTCGCGCCACGGCACCTCTGTCAAATGGCATCAAGTCATCTTTCTGAATCAATGTAGCAATCAAACGCGCATACATTTGAACATTCCTGGAAGAACGATCCATGTGATCTTCAAAATCAACCGCAACTTTGAATAAATCCGAAAACTCAGGATCGAGGTCGTGCAACATGTAATAAAGCATGCGATCTCCCACCAATACCACTTTCACATCCAGGGGAAGTGGTTCAGGTTCGAGCGAAACCGTGCTGACCAGACTCAGCGATTGCCCCAAAGATTCGACTCTTATTTCTCGCGATCTTAAACAACGTTTGAGCGAATCCCAGGCGAATGGCTGCATCAAGAGCTGCATCGCATCAATGACCAGGTAGCCACCGTTAGCCAAGTGAAGCATGCCGGGTTTGATCAATGTAAAATCAGTGAGAAGTGTCCCCATATGGGAAATGTGTTCGACACGACCGACGAGGTTATTGTAGCAGGGATTGTCTTCATAAAGTACCGGGGTACCCTTGGCCTCACCATGGTCAACAAGGACATTGACACGGTATCTAACCATCGAGGCTACCTGCATTTCCTCGGTAGGCATATTGCCTCCCCCCTGCCCTGGTCCTTCCTTGGATAGAAAAAGCTCCTCTGCGCTCTCAACAACGTCTTCCTGAACTTTGTCCAGGTAATCCTGCACATTATCCATCGCGCTGTATTCTTGTTTCAAATCCTCAATCAACCCTGAAACAGCTGCACGCGTCACAGCTTGGTTCAGATCTTTGACCTTACGTTGAATAGATCGACGAATACGGGGAATATGGTGAATGATCTTTTCAATATCAGCCTGCAGTGCAGTGATATCTTTTTGCAGCTTCTTACGCTCTTTTTCGGGTAATTTACGAAATGCATCCTGATCGAGTATCTCGCCTGCTTTGGTCGGCGAAAGCGCGATGCCACTGGGCGTTTGAATCAAAGTAATATTTTTTTTCTTGGCCCGTTTTTTGACGGCTTCAAGAGCCTTGTCCTGTTGTTCTGAAACTTCGTGTTCAATTTCCTGTCGACGCATCCGGTATTTGTCGTTTTCAAATGCGGCAGGAACTGAGTTACGGAAATCCTCTACTAAACGATCCATGTCCTCTGCCAATTTGCGCCCCGTACCAGAAGGGAGTTTCAACAGAAGGGGTTTGTAGGAATCGACAAAGTTGTTGACATAACACCAGTCGGAGGGAACCGGTTTCGTTTTTGCCAGACGGTTCAAATAATTTTGGACAACCGAGTGCCGCCCGTAACCGGAGGGTCCGAGCACGAAAAGATTGTAGCCCTCTGATCCAATTTCCACTCCAAACTTGAGTGCTTCAACGGCACGGTCCTGCCCTATGACATCACGCACAGGCTTGAGATCTTTGGTCGTGCGAAATGAAAGATCCTTGGTGGAACAGCGATTGGTAAGCTGGTTTATTTTAAGAGGTGAAACGCGACTCATGGAAATAAATGAAAATGATTAAATCTTATTTGGTAAAAAACTGACGCTGCTTGGCCGAAACAGTCATACCCAAGTGTTCCATCACTTGAAGCATGTCCTCCCAGACCTGCCTTTTAATGGCTTTGGCCGGATTGCGAAGTACGTAAGCTGGGTGGTAGGTCGGCATGACAGGTATACCGCGGAAATCTTGAAACCGGCCACGCAGTCGGGTGATGCCGAGGGATTTTTCCCCCAGTAACCCGTCCACAGCCGTCGTCCCCAATGCAACCAGAACTCGAGGGCGTATGATTTTGATTTGCTCCATCAAGTAAGGCCAGCAAGTTTGCATTTCCATCGGGGTCGGCTTGCGATTGCCAAAGGAGCGCCCTGGAGTGTCAGGACGACATTTGAGAACATTGCCGATATAAATGCGATCCCTTGAAAGCCCCATCGCATCGATGATTTTTGTCAGCAACTGGCCTGCTTTACCAACAAAAGGCTTGCCTTCGCGATCCTCATCCATCCCGGGAGCTTCCCCGACAAGCATCAAATCGGCATGCACGGTTCCAACCCCAAAAACCACTTGCATTCTCGATTGCACGAGATGGCTGCAGCGCTGGCAATCCTCAGCTCGCTTTCGGAGTTCTGCCATCGCAACCTCTTTTTGATCAGGGGCAAGATCAGGCCAATCCTCAACGCGACCGATCAGGTCCTTTTCTTCCCGTGCCAATTCGATGGTTTGGGATGGCGCCACAGAAACCGTGGCGTCCAATCTTCGTGTTTCAGGGATTGGGTTTTTTCTTGGTTTAAACTTCTCCTCAACGGTGGTTCTCGGCTTGTGCTTGGCGGAATGAACCATTTTCCGAAGTAATTCCATGGACTCATCCTCCATGAGAATGGAGGACTGCCCATCAGACTTTAAAGTCTCGAGATGTTCAATCGTTGCATCCAACAAATGATTAAAGGCCTGCACCATAACGAGGTTTCCTCGCCTAACCGGCGGAAGCGTCACCGTGGTATTCAATACGAATGATCTGCGTATCACTGTTATCACCCCACTGAGTGCCCCACTGAATGACGTAAAGACAGCCGTCAGGTCCAAGTTCCATATCCATTGGACGCTTGAATGTCATGCCTGGCAGGAAACGATGGAGATCTTTACGTGGGTTCCCAATCGATTCATCCTCACCGAGCTTCACGGCAATGATCCAATTACGTGACCACTCATAGATGAACAGGTGATGATCAAAGACGGCAGGAAGCTTGTGAGGTGATTCAAGGCTGTCCTCGTGATAGTAAACAGGGCCTGCCATCGCGGTTCGTCCACCGCCTGCGTTCACTGCAGGAAATCTGGCCGACAGCGAATGCGGGTAGTAAATGAATGCAGGTTGGGCAGGCGGCAATTCTTTGCCACCTGTATTGTTAGGCGACAGGTTGAGTGGCTTGTCAGGATCCCAGGGCTCCAGTGGTTTCTTGTTGTCAAAATCGTAACGCGTATAGGCTTTATTATTCCCAATGAAGTAAGGCCAGCCAAAAAAACCGGCATGGCGTGCCTGATTAATCTCATCAAAACCAGCTGGGCCACGACCGGGCTTCAGGCTTCCAGCGTCAGGGCCCACTTCGCCCCAGTAGAGAAACCCCGTTCGTTGATCAATGGAGATGCGATAAGGATTCCGATTCCCCATGACATAAATTTCAGGACGCCCTTTGCTGCCATCCTTGGGGAAAAGATTCCCATCGGGTATTTCAGCCGTACCATCCGCCAGAGGGTGCACACGCAGGATCTTCCCACGCAGGTCATTCATGTTGGAGGAGGATTTTTGAGCATCCCATGGGAAGCGCTCTGCTCGCTCGTCACTGGGGCTGAATCCGTCTGATTCGAAAGGGTTCGTATTATCTCCGACCGATGCATAAAGATTCCCATCACCATCAAAGTTCAAGGAACCACCCGAGTGACAACATTGTAGTCGCTGGGTCTTGATACGAATCAGTGTTTTGATGCTGGCAAGGTCCAAGTGGCCATCCTTGATCGTAAAGCGAGAAACATGGTTTTCTTCGAGCTCAGGATGAGAATGAAACAAATAAATCCACCCATTGTCTTCGAAGTGCGGGTCCAAAGTCATTCCCAGCAGACCATCCTCCAAACCGGTAAACACATCTACTTTACCAACCGTGTGCACTTCACCTGACGCAGGGTCCAGATATTTAACAAAGCCACGTCGTTCAGCAAAGAAAACACGCCCGTCGCTGGCCACCGACAACTCCATGGGATCCACAATACCCTTGGGATCTTTCTTCGAGTTTTCAGCAAGGACAATGCGTTTAAAAGCTGATTCGGGAGGGTAAGCCAGATCAGCTGCCTGAATTCCCAACGCTAAGGTAAGACCAGCAAGGGCCAGATAATGCCATTTTTTCATATCTAAGATTGTTTGGTTTGTTAACGAAGCGAATTTAGGTTCAAGAAACGATCAACCCCTGTGCCGCTTCAGCCATTTTTTCGGCCGTCAGACCGTGGCGTTGATAAAGGTGTTCCGCCATGTAGGCAGACTGCCCGAATTCGCCCTCGATCCCAAGACTGACAACACGATGAGAGATACCGTTGCGAGATAGAGCATGCGAGAGCTGTGAACCCATGCCACAGGAAACCTGATGGTCTTCAATCGTCACCACGCGCCCATTGGCTGCACTGACGAGCGGGGCGATGGTCTCCAGATCAACTCGATTGATAAATGGGTTACTGATGACCGTGGCATTGACGCCCTTTTCAGCAAGCAGCTCACCTGCCTGAACCGCTTTGCTGAGTAGCGGCCCACAACCAACCAGAACAACATCCGATCCTTCCCTGATAACCTGCGCCTTGCCCCAGGGGTATTCGGCACCTTCGATCCAATGGATAGGATAATTTTCCCGCCCCACAAAGAAAATGTAGTTTTCACCATCTCTACCCGCCTTACGATCCTCTGCATAACGCTTGATCGCTTCATACATCAAAGCATCTGCTTCGCCTGCACAAGAAGGCGCAATCGCCACGGTGTGTGGAATGGCACTGACAGCGGCAAAATAGGTAGTTGCCTGATGACTTGCTCCGTCCGCGGCATCCTGAAAACCAACATGAGAAAAAATCGCAATCACAGGCGCCTGCGACAAAGCAGCCATAGTCAAGGGCAGGTTGCCTTTAGTGACACCAAATTGACCAAAGGTGTCTACAATGGGAATATAACCTGCCTTGGCGTAGCCCGCTCCCACACTGACCATATTTGCTTCAGCGATTCCCACTTCGACGAAGCGATCAGGGAAATTCGCCTGAAAAGCAGCAATCCCAGTAGAGCCCTGAACATCACATGATACAGAATAAACAGGATACCCGTCTTTGGCGGCCCGGATTGCAGCTTCAGCCAATCCGCCTTGAATCTTTCCTTTCTTGGCCGCTGGCGCCCCACTCGATGCAGCGGCTTTGGCCGCGGTATCCGCTTCCCATTTGGCTCGCAATTCTTTGGCCCAGACTACCAATTCACCCGGTGCTTCACCGCCATAAATTTCATTCACAAAATCAAGGATCTTTTCGCCACCCTTCAGCGGAAACCCGTGACCGCCGCTG
>ERZ1046740.2281-NODE-2281-length-12512-cov-51.874689_pt1 | contig 12512 bp, 10 predicted proteins | sample MGYA00383093_ERZ1046740 | MGnify/ENA primary metagenome ERZ1046740 (study PRJEB29581, sample SAMEA5548363) | metagenome | biome: marine; feature: coastal; material: water | depth 25 m | study: Short-term variability in the microbial, nano- and picoplankton...
ACCTCATCAATCCACTTAACTTTAATCACGTTAAGCTTGCCTTTGATTTTCTCAGGCACTTCTGAGAGTTCACGCTCATTATCATCAGGAATAATTACTGTTTTAATGCCGCCGCGAAGTGCTGCTAGCATCTTTTCTTTGAGGCCACCAATAGGTGTCACCTCGCCGCGAAGTGTGATTTCACCAGTCATAGCAACATCTGCCTTAACTTTACGACCTGTTAGCACCGAGACTAACGCAGTACACATTGCTGCACCTGCACTTGGGCCATCTTTAGGGGTTGAGCCATCAGGTACGTGAATATGAATATCCAGTTTTTCCTGGAAATCATCAGCAATACCAAGATCTTTTGCGCGCGTACGCACAACACTCATTGCTGCTTGAATTGATTCTTTCATTACATCGCCCAATTGGCCGGTGTAATTAAGTTTGCCTTTGCCTTTATAAGTAGTGGCTTCAATGGTAAGTAAATCGCCACCGACTGACGTCCAAGCCAGGCCGGTTACTTCACCAATTTGATTATTTTCTTCTGCTAGGCCGAAGCGGTATTTCTTAACGCCCAGATATTTTTCTAATGTCTTATCGGTAATGGTAGCTTTGGTTTTGCGCTTTTTGATCACCACTTCTTTAACCACTTTTCGGCAAATAGTACTAATAGTTCTATTAAGTCCTCGCACACCCGCTTCACGGGTGTAATAACGAATAATGTCTAAAATTGCTGAATCTTTAAAACTGATTTCACTTGGCTTTACGCCGTTACTTTCCATGGCCTGTTTAACCAAATGACGCTTAGCAATTTGAACTTTTTCATCTTCAGTATAGCCCGACAGCTCGATAATCTCCATTCTGTCTAACAGTGGCTGAGGCAAGTCAAGTGAGTTAGCAGTGGCCACAAACATTACTTGAGATAGATCATAATCTACCTCTAGGTAATGATCATTAAAAGTGTGATTTTGCTCTGGATCTAGCACTTCAAGCATGGCACTTGAAGGATCGCCGCGATAATCACTGGCCATTTTTTCAATTTCATCTAATAAAAATAAAGGATTTTTTACCTTTACTTTTTGCATTTTTTGTACGATTGAACCTGGCATTGCGCCAATGTAGGTGCGTCTATGGCCACGAATCTCAGCCTCATCACGAACACCGCCTAAAGCCATACGTACATATTTACGATTAACTGCTTTAGCAATTGACTCGCCCAATGAGGTTTTACCCACACCTGGAGGACCCACCAAACACAAGATGTTGGCTTTATTGTGGGTGACGCGCGTTTGCACAGCCAAATGCTCGAGGATGCGTTCTTTAACTTTATCTAATCCATAATGATCATCATCAAGAATTTTTTGAGCTTTCTTTAAATCCTTATTGATAATGGTTTTTTTCTTCCAAGGCACGTCGCACAAATTTTCAATATAAGTGCGAATGATCGAGGCATCAGAAGAGTTTGATGACATGCGTGATAATTTTTTTAACTCACTTTGCGCTTTTTCTTTAACAACTTTAGGCATTTTTGCCTTGTTGATACTTACCTGTAGTTCTTCAATTTCATTCTCATCTTCAGCTTGACCTAATTCTTTTTGAATGGACTTCATCTGCTCGTTCAGATAATAATCGCGCTGGTTGGATTCCATTTGCTTACGCACGCGTGATTGAATCTTGTGCTCGGTATCTAACACCTCAATTTCACTTTGAATAACTGTTAGAATTTTATCCAATCTGTCTTGGGCGTTGTCACCACCCAATAATTCTTGTTTTTCTGAAACTTTAAGTGCTAAATTAGCAATAATAACATCACTAAAACGCTCAACGTCGCTGACATCTTTAAGCATTTTTAAAACTTCTTCTGGAATTTTTTTATTGAGCTTAATATATTTTTCAAAACTTTCTAAAGCCAATCGCATCATTGCTTTAACTTCGGTTTCGTCGTTTGATGCTAAGCTTAAATCGCTCAGCTGAACTTCGCTATATTCCTCTAATTCAACAATTGCCTCAACTTTAGCACGCTTAATACCTTCCACCAATACCTTGATAGTACCGTCTGGTAGTTTTAACATTTGTAGAATGGTTGCTAAAGTACCAACTTCATGTAAATCATCAAATTGAGGGGTTTCAACTTTGTCATCTTTTTGAGTAACAAGAAAGATGTATTTATTGCCGGCCATTGCTTGAGTAATGGCATTGACAGATGTTTTTCTGCCAACAAATAATGGCATAACTGTATGTGGAAAAACGACAACATCTCTAAGAGGTAATAATGGAACGCTCTTAGTATTTAGATCGATTTTTTCTATTTCGGGCTTTGTTCCCATAACAATTTAACACCTTTCTTGTTTAATAATTTAGATAGATAGTGATGAGTGACGTTAATTTCAAGTATCCACTGACCAAAATCGTCCACCTTTTCGTTGTGGATATAACCAATATTATGAATTTCACTGCGAATATAGGCACTTTTTACATCTAATTCTATCTTTGCCCGAGTCATCATACCACTCAGCTGCTCTGCTAACGCTTGATATAACAAATCAATGCCTTCGCCTGTCATACTTGAAATCCACACTCGATACACTCTGCCAGAATCATCACGATCCATTCTTGGTGAGAAACCATCCAGGCAATCGATTTTGTTCATCACCACAATAGTGGGGATTTTCCCTGCGCCAATTTCTTCAATAATTTCTTCTACTTGGCCAATTTTTTCAATATTGTATTCATCAGATGCATCCACAACATGAAGCAGCACATTAGAGCGCTTTGTTTCCTCTAGAGTGGATTTAAAGGCGTCAACCAAGTCATGAGGTAAGTCTTGAATAAAACCCACCGTATCCGCAATAACAGCCTCGCCAGAGGCTGGCAAGATAACACGTCTAATGGTTGAGTCTAATGTGGCAAAAAGCTGATCATTGGCAAATACTTGTGCGTCAGTCAATGTATTAAATAAAGTTGATTTTCCCGCATTTGTATAACCCGCTAAAGCAATCATCGGTAATTCATTTTTGACACGTGACTTACGGCCCAAATCACGCTGCTTATGCACTTTATCGAGGCGCTTGGTGATATTTTTAATGCGTATAGCAATTAGTCTTTTATCGGTTTCTAGCTGCGTCTCACCAGGGCCACGCATACCAATACCGCCTTTTTGTCTTTCTAGATGGGTCCAACCGCGCACCAAGCGTGTAGAGAGGTGTCTGAGCTGCGCCAACTCAACCTGAAGCTTACCCTCAAATGAGTTGGCTCGCAATGCGAAGATATCTAAAATAAGGCCAGTGCGGTCCATTACCTGGCACTCTAAGGTTTTTTCAAGATTTCGCTCTTGAGATGGAGAAAGCTCAGGCGAGAAAATAACCAAATCAAGCTCTAATTCTTTCACCATCTGGGCGATTTCATCCACTTTTCCCGTGCCAATGAAGTATTGAGCTTTGGTTGAATTAAGGTTAACCTGAATAGCCTCGATAATATCCAGTCCAGAAGATTCTGCTAATTCTTTAAATTCTGATTTTGCGTTGTGAATATTGCGCGTACTAGGCAATTCGACATACACCAACAGAGTTCTTTCACCCTGTCCTACAGCATCTTTTTGGCGATCAAATAATTCCAATAGCGTGTGGCCTAACTAGCCTTTTTAGCTGATTTTGGTTTTTTATCTGCTTGATAAACGATTAATGGCTCTTTGTTTTTTGCAACCACATCTTTGTCAATCACCACTTCTGATACACCTTTTAAAGAAGGCAATTCAAACATAGTATCCAATAGCAAATCTTCTAAAATTGAGCGTAATCCTCTAGCACCTGTTTTGCGCTTAATGGCTAATTTAGCAATGGCCAATAATGATGATTTTTTAAAGGTTAATTTAACACCTTCAAGTTTTAAAATTTCTTGAAACTGCTTAACAACTGAATTTTTAGGCTTGGTTAAGATTTGCACCAGTGCGGCTTCATCTAATTCGCCCAGAGCTGTTTGCACTGGAAGACGGCCCACTAACTCTGGAATTAAACCAAACTTAATCAAGTCCTCAGGCTGGATAAGATCGAATAGATCAGTCAATGTTTTTTTCTTGCTATCGTCTTTAACAGATGCAGAAAAACCAATGCCCGTTACTTTTTCAACACGTCTGTTGATAATTTTATCTAGGCCATCAAATGCACCGCCACAGATAAACAAAATTTTTGAAGTATCAACATCAATGGTTTCTTGATTAGGATGCTTGCGCCCACCTTGTGGTGGAACACTTGCTACCGTACCTTCAATAAGTTTTAACATGGCTTGTTGAACACCTTCACCCGACACATCACGTGTAATTGAAGGAGAGTCTGAACGACGAGAAATTTTATCAATTTCGTCAATAAAGATAATGCCGCGCTCAGCACGTTGAGGGTCGAAATCACATTTTGACAATAAGTTTTTAATAACATTTTCAACATCGTCGCCCACGTAACCCGCTTCGGTTAATGTTGTAGCATCAGCCACCGTAAAAGGAACATCCAAAATTCGCGCTAAAGTTTGAGCTAATAGCGTCTTACCCGAACCTGTTGGGCCAATCATTAAAATATTCGATTTATCTAACTCTACATCATTAGAAACATAGTCGTTTTGTAAACGCTTGTAATGATTGTAAACGGCAACTGACAGCACTTTCTTAGAGTGATCTTGTCCAATCACATAATCATTTAGAAAATCACGAAGTTGTTTAGGTGTGTAATCCCAATCTTGATACTCTTGTGTGACCTCTTTAATGGCTTGCTCTTCAATTAAGCCATGACACGACTCAATACATTCATTACAAATATAAACACCTGGGCCGGCGATTAAACGCTCAACTTCAGATTTTGCCTTGCCACAAAATGAACAAGAAAGTTCTTTTTTATCGTCTTCCATATCTTTAACGCTTGTCTAACACCTTATCGATTAAACCATATTTAGCAGAGTCTGTTGCGGACATAAAATTATCTCTATCAGTGTCTTTTTGAATAGCTGAGATACTTTGTCCCGTATGCTTTTTCAAGATAACATTTAACTTTTCTCTAACTGTTAAAATCTCTTTGGCATGGATATCGATATCACTTGCTTGACCAGAAAAACCACCTAACGGTTGATGAATCATCATTCTTGCATGAGGCAAAGCGAAGCGCTTATCTTTAGCGCCTGCTGTTAATAACAATGCACCCATTGAAGCTGCTTGACCAATACACAAGGTAGACACATCAGGCTTGATAAATTGCATAGTGTCATAAATAGCTAAGCCTGCTGTCACTGATCCACCTGGTGAATTAATATACAGGTGAATGTCTTTTTCTGGATTTTCAGATTCCAAAAACAACATTTGCGCCACGACCACATTGGCCATGTAATCTTCAACTGGACCAACCAAAAAAATAATACGTTCTTTTAAAAGACGTGAATAAATGTCATAAGAACGCTCACCACGGGCAGATTGCTCCACCACCATTGGGATTTGATTTAGGTTGTTGATATCCATCTAAGCTTGCTCAGTAATCTCTGTAAATTTCTTTTTAACAACCTTAGTTTTAGCGCCTTCTAGCACTTTATCTTGAACCATCTTCTCGACAATCATTAACTCAACGCTTGATTTTCTTGTAACGTCTTCATTATAGTAGTCAATCATTTGCTGGGCATTTTCACCATAAGACTGTGACATCTCCAAAATTCTAGCATCAATCTGTTCCATAGTAACCAACATTTTATTGTTGCTTGAGATTTGATTAATTAACAGACCTAACTTAACACGTCGCTCCGCCTCATCACTGAAAATCGAAGCTGGCATATCTGCTGGTGCAGTTTGACCTTGCTGTTTCATGTTCTCTTGCATTTCAGCCATTAAGCTATGCGCTTCAGCATCAATACTACCTTGAGGCACATCAAATTTATTTGCTTCAGCCAGCGCAGTAAATAAAGCATCTTTATTTAACTGCTCGATACGACCATCAATTTCGGTGCGCATTTGCTCTTTCACACTAACCAATAAAGCTTCTACACTATCTTCACCAAATCTCTTTGCGAATGCTTCATCAACTTTAGGAAACTGTGGAGAGCCTACTTCATTAACTGTAATGTCAAAAGATACAGGCTTACCTGCAAGATTTTTTGCATGGTAATCATCTGGGAAATTTAATTCTAATTCAACTGTTTTTCCAGCAGCCACATCTGTAAGGCCATCTTCAAAACCCGCAATCATAGTACCTTTGCCTAATACGATTTTAAAGTCTTTAGCTTCTCCACCCTCAAACAACTCGCCGTCAATTTTGCCAACAAAATCCATTGCAACGCGATCGCCTACTTTTGATTTACGCTTAACAGCCTTAAATTCAACCATTTGCTCCTTCAGACCATCTAGCGTTCTATCTTCGTCAGCCTTGGTAATTTTCACTTCAATTTGATCAACTGTCAACTTAGAGAAGTCAGCTAATTCAATTTCAGGAAATACTTCAAATTCAACTGTGTAAGAGAAATTTTTATCGCCTTCTGAATCAACTTTAGTAAGAGATGGGCGCGCTGCCGGTGTTACTTCAGCATCAGCCAAAGCGTCAACTAATGTTTCGTTAACAATTTCGTTAACTGCGTCAGAATTAGCATTTGCACCGAAACGCTTTTTAACCATTGCAACAGGAACCTTGCCTTTTCTAAAGCCATCAATACTCACTTGAGAGGCCATTGTCTTTAAGATTTTGTCAACTTTTTGATTGTAAGTATCAATTGATACGTCTACTGTTAATGATCTCTTTAGACCTTCTAATGTTTCTAGTGAAGTTTTCATGTGTATTAAATCCGTCTCTTTGCTTATAAAAACAGACAATTATACCTAAATTGTGGGCAATAAAAAAGGCAGTAAATACTGCCTTTTTATGAGTCTAACTTCTCAGCTTAATGAAGACCGGCAACATACTGCGCTAATGCATCAATTTCTGCATTGGTTAAATCTTTAGTAAAGACTGTCATCATCTTGCGAGCATCATTAGTTCTTGATGGTGCTTTTGAATCTGTCTGCGCATTAATAGAAACCTGACGGAAATCTTTCAATTGCTTCGCTGTGTAAGCGGCATGTTGTGATGCAAGCGCTGGAAAATCTGCAGATGGAATACCTGCACCTTTAGGGCCATGGCAAGCGATACAAGCGGTAATGCCTCTTGTTTTATCGCCACCTCGATACAATCTTTCACCCAGTGCAATGTTGGTTGTTTTGCTGGCAACACCCTGAGAAACTGTTTGCTTAGAAAAATACGCTGCTAAATCAGCCATGTTACCTGCTGATAAGCCAGCAACAATACCTGCCATTAACGCATCTTTACGCTCGCTCGCTTTAAAGTCTTTCAGCTGTTTAAAGATATAACCTTCACCTTGACCAGCTAATTTTGGAAAAGTTGGCACCATCGAATTGCCATTTACACCATGGCACGCTATGCAAGTTGCAGAAAGTACTTCGCCTTTAGCAGCATCGCCTGCTGCAATAGTATTGGTTGAAATAAGGGCTAATGCCGCAGTAAAAATTAGTGCTAACTTATTCATAATATGTGTTTTTTATAAAAAAAATAAGCCGATATTATACAATAATATCGGCTTATTAAAATTACGAAATGCACTGTTAAGACGCCAAGTAATTTATTGACCAGCTAAGTAATCTGCAATTGCCTGCTCTTGACCTGCTGCTAATGGTGCCATTGCATTCATTGTAGGATCTATACGTGCACCAGACTGAAAGTCTTTAAGCTGTTTTACGACATCAAGATCAGGACGTGCTGATTTTGCTAATGACGGATAAGTCGGAATAGCTGACTTACCACCAGCGCCATGACAACCTGAACAGCCTAATGCGTCAAATGGGCTTGCTTGTACTGAAAATGAATTCATTACAAATGCAGCTGACGCCGCCACCAATAAAATATTTTTCATCTTCTTGTCCCTATTGTGCAGCTAAATAATCAGCAATAGACTGCTCTTTACCTGCGGCCAATGCTGCCATTGCACTCATAGTTGGATCTTTACGCGCGCCAGATTGGAAATCTTTTAATTGTTTAACAATATATGCTGATTTTTGACCAGCAAGGTTTGGATAAGCAGGAATTGATGACTTGCCACCCGCACCATGACAACCTATACAGCCTGAAGCGTTATAATCACCTTCGCCTGAAGCTTGAACCGAAAATGAACCCATTGCTAATGCAGCTGATGCAGCTACTAATAAAACCTTCTTCATTACTCTCTCCTTATTTTGTAATAATATAAAATGGTAAGTAGTTCAAATACCACCGATTTCAGATTATACATAGTTTCTAACAATGCGCAAACACTACCACCAAGCCAAATTTCTACTATCTTGCCCCTCTTTAAAGGGCTGCCCACCTGATGAAGGTTTTGAGGTTATTTTTGCCGGCAGATCTAATGCTGGTAAATCTAGCTCTATTAATACACTCACTATGCAAAATAAATTAGCCAAAGTATCTCGCACACCTGGGCGAACTCAACATTTGGTATTTTTTGAACTAGACAAAGATAGACGCTTGGTAGATTTACCCGGTTATGGTTATGCCAAAGTGCCTGATCATATCAAAAAACAATGGCACATAGATATGAGTGAATATTTTGATAAACGAGATTGTTTGCGTGGCGCCGTGCTAGTGATGGATGTTCGCCGACCACTTCTACCTTTTGACAAAATGATGCTAGAGTGGTGTGTTAGCATTAATCTACCAACACAAATTATTCTAACCAAATCTGATAAGCTTAAAAAAGGTGCTGCCGCGAATACTTATCAAAAGGTAAAGAAAATTATTAAAGATCATCCTTATGTTGATGTTCAACTTTTCTCCAGCCTTAAAAATCAAGGGTTAGAAGAGCTCTGGGCGCGCCTTGATACCTTTTTTGGCTATACCGAATAAATGTATCTTGATGTAGATCTTACTCATATCAGTGCAACAGACATAATTGTTGTCGCTAATAATCGTCAGGTTTTAGCATTCAAACAAACCTTTAGTGTGCAACACATACACGCCCAATTGCCTTTGATATTATCTTGGCAACAATACCTAAAATATTATTGGCAATCTCAACAACTTAATAGTAATCTACGTTTAATTGATTCGATTGAACAGCACTATTTAATTGAATCTGTATTAAAGCAAAATAATCAAACTACTCACTCTCGACTTATTAATGAAGTTGTTAAAAATTATGATTATTGCACCAATCATCTAATTAATCTTAAAATACTTACTCAATCAAAAGTTCAAATTTGTGAAGCGTTTGTCCAATGGATTGATCAATATCAACAAGCTAAAAAAGATTTGGAATTGATCGACATTAATGATCTAGCAACGTTATTATTAAACGAAAAAGACACCCTTAAAACGCCTCATATTTACGGCTTTAAAACACTCACACCGCTACAACAACAAGTATTTGAATCACTTAATTTTCAAGAAATTTACAGTGAATATTCCAATAACACGGTGCAAAAATGCTTTGACAATACCAATAGTGAAATTACCCAGGCCGCTTTATGGGCAAAACAGCAACAAGCTAAAAACCCTAATCATTCAATTGTTGTTGTTTGTCCAAATTTAAATGAACTTCGTCATCAGCTTAACTCTACTTTTGACCAAGTATTTAATGATTTGCTTATTGAAACTGGGCGAAAATCTTACAATATTTCCTTAGGATTGCCATTATCACAATATGCATTTATTCAAAATATTGTTAATATATTTGAGTTAAATAATCAGATTTCAACTGAGGAAATTCACACCGATCTTTTTAATAAAGTCATCACCAGTGTTTACACAAAAGGCTATCAACTTGAGCGCAGCACTCGACATCTGTTAGCTAATAAAGCCAAATCTCTAGCTCTTGAGACCATCAAACTAGAGCTATTAGAAGAAGAGTTATCTCAGTGTCCGATACTACTTGATATTATCAAAACTCTTGATTCTGATAAAAAAACCCAAACACTGAGTACGCATTTACTAGGCTTTAATCACACACTAACACACTGGGGACTTGCAACTGACCGCAACCTAAGTAGTGGCGAATTTCAATTATTAAATAAATACTTAAGCAGCTCGTTGAAATTAAACCAACTCTCTCTACATCAAAAAAAGTGCTCAGCAAAAACAGCCATTAATATTCTTAAAGACCTGATTAATCAAGTGATTTTTCAGCCGCAATCAAGTAAAGCCAATATTCAAATTATTGGCTCTTTAGAAGCAGAAGGCCTGCGATTTGATCAGGCCTGGGTAATGGGAATGACGCATGATTTTTTACCTGCAAAACTCAATGCTCCGCGTTTTATCACCTCAGTCATTGCTGCTCATCATCAGATTCCACACAGCAATTATGAACTTATTCAATCAGATAGCAAAAACACACTAAAAAACTTGCAGTCATTAGCAAAAAATGTAATTTTCTCTTACGCTAAATCACATTTAGAATCAGAACAATTACCTTCGCCTTTGCTAAACTTTAAAGTTAATACACTTCCTCAGTCAGAAATCAAAGCTAGCCCTATAAATATTGAAACGATTGATGATAATGTTGCTGATAAATTTGAAAGTGGTGCAGTAAAATCTGGCGTAACTTTACTAAAAAACCAGATGGCTTGCGCCTTTAAGGGTTTTGTACACCGACTTGATATTGAATATTATGACGATCCTCATATTGGCCTAGATAGGCGTGAACAGGGCAATATTATTCATAATGCCTTGCAGTATATTTATCAAGCAGTTAACTCACAAGAAGCACTGCTCAAGCTTAATCAAAGTGAATTAAACACGCTGATTGATCAAAAACTCTATGCTGCACTTAAACGCCATCCTGACTCTAATTTTAAAAAAATCGAGAAAACCAGACTCAATAAACTATTGCATAAGTTTATTGAAACCGACAAATCAAGAGAAGATTTTCGCGTACTTGCTACTGAGCAAAGTATCCACGTTGATATTGCCGGACTAAACTTTAATACACGACTTGACCGCTTAGATGAAATGAGCAATGGTGATAAAATTGTGTTTGATTATAAAACCGGATCAACCTCTACCGCTAAGTGGTGCGGGCAAAGTATTGTCGAGCCTCAACTGCCCATTTATAGCATCAGCAATAACATTCAAGGTGCTGCATTTATTGAGTTAAATTCAAACGCCATAAGCTTTAAAGGCTTATCCAAAGATCCTGACTCAATCCCCAAGCAGTCTCGCAGAAGTAGTTGTCAAGAATGGGATGAACAACTAGGCATTTGGACTCAAAAACTCAATCAAGCTAGTCAAGATTTTCAATCAGGACAGGCGCAAGTACTACCTAATAAAACTGCCTGTGATTATTGTGAATTTGATTTACTGTGCAGGGTTGAATCTACTTAGTGCTTTTAAATAAAGCAATAATAGACTTTTTCTCATCAACAATTGCTTGAGCAATGTTGGCTTTATCAAGTGAAGCAATGTCAATAGTGCCAAACTTTTGTACCAATTCAGCAATAACACTCACATCGATAGATAATAATCGATACACTTGCAACAAATCAGCAAATCTATCTTTACGTCTAAGTGCGTCTGTTTTGGCAAAAAAATCATAAATTAGCTCAGCTGATTGTTGCTCAAATGATTGAACAAAAGCATAAAACTGCGCGCTAAGTTTGGCCAGCTGTTCATATTGTTTTGGGCATTTTAGCGCTTGGCATAATTGAATAATATTATCAACTTTTTCATCAACCAGCCAAATACAAAATTTAAGATGTGGCTGGTTAGTGTTCAAACTATCTAAAAACTCAAATTTATTATCATGACTTTGATATGCCTCAGAAGACAAGGGTGTAAAAACACGATCATACGCCCCACAAGCGCTTAACACTTTAAAAAATGCCGAAGGTGTTGGGTAAGATAAGGATTTTTCTAATTCTTTAAAAACACGCTCTGGCATCAGTGCATCTACTTCCCCTGAGGTGACCATAGCTTTCATTAGCCGATGCGTTTCATGTGCCACTTTAAAGCCAAATTGTTTGAAACGTGCCGCAAAACGTGCAATGCGTAACACGCGTACTGGGTCTTCGCTAAAAGCATCTGATACATGACGCAACAAACCTTCGTTTAAGTCCGATTGACCATTAAATGGATCAAACAACTCATTATTATTACGGATATCTTGCGCAATAGCATTAATAGTTAAATCACGGCGTGATAAATCCTGCTCGAGCGTAACTGCTTTTGAAGTATCAAACTCAAAGCCTTTATAGCCCTTGCCAACTTTTCGCTCTAATCTGGCCAATGCATATTCTTCTTGCGTACCAGGATGCAAAAAAACAGGGAACTCTTTACCTACTTGACGATAACCTAAGTCCAGCATTTCATCAGGCGATGAGCCAACCACCACCCAATCTTTTTCGGTATTATCATTTGCAATGTTCAATAAACGGTCACGAACTGCACCGCCAACTAAATAAACTTTCATACTTACAGGAAGAATTTTCTTAATTCTCATATAATACACGAATGGATTTATCTAAATTAACA
>ERZ1046740.2282-NODE-2282-length-12512-cov-4.949587_pt1 | contig 12512 bp, 14 predicted proteins | sample MGYA00383093_ERZ1046740 | MGnify/ENA primary metagenome ERZ1046740 (study PRJEB29581, sample SAMEA5548363) | metagenome | biome: marine; feature: coastal; material: water | depth 25 m | study: Short-term variability in the microbial, nano- and picoplankton...
AGTCAGAAAAAAAAGCAAAGCCTGCCATCAGGATGGAGAGACCGCCAAAAACAAAACCGGCCCGACGCTGAATGGAATTATCGGCGCGTCTGTCGGTGGTCGTGATGGCTTTAAATACTCTAAGCCCATGAAGGCGTTGGCCGAGTCCGGCGCTGTGTGGAGCGAGGATGAGTTGGCTGCGTTTCTGACAAAGCCCAAGACCTACCTCAAAGGTACCAAGATGTCCTTTGTCGGCTTGAAGAAAGAAGCCGATATTGCTGCTGTGACAGTTTATCTGAAGAGTTTTCAGGACTAGAGCATGCGCTTTACCACGATGGCCATAACATTCTGGGCGGTTCTTTCGGGAGCCGCCCTTTGCGATGAAACGGCCACCGCAATTGGAGATGCGGACCGCGGTGCAAAGATGTTCAAGCGCTGTCAGTCTTGCCACGAGTTGGGTGAGGGGGCCGAACACAAGGTTGGGCCACATCTGAATGGCATCTTCTTTCGACCCGCCGCGACTTTTGATGACTATAAGTATTCCAAAGGTATGTTGGCTGCCCGAGAGGGCGGGTTGGTCTGGGATATCGATGGCTTGTCGCGCTTTTTAGAAGCCCCTAGAGAGACCGTTCCACATACGAAGATGAGTTTTCACGGCATGAGGAAGGAACGAGATCGCAACGATCTCTTGGCGTATTTGCGTATCTTCTCGGACAATCCTCAAAACATTCCCGAAGCGGCACCCACAGCGCGCAAAGTCGAAGTTGTTCTGACACCTGAAATACTCGCGATTGTGGGGGATCCGGAATACGGCGAATACCTTGCCACGGAATGTAGCACTTGCCATCAGGTGGATGGTGCATTTGACGGCATTCCAACGATCACGCATTGGCCAGCTGAGGACTTTGTGATCGCAATGCATGCCTACAAAGAGAAACATCGCCCGCATCCGGTGATGCAGATGATGGCGGGCAGGCTCTCGGACGAAGAGATCGCCGCATTGGCCGCCTATTTCGAGAATTTGGAGTAAACGCGCAAGAATTATCCAGGGAGAATGACCATGACTTTGAACAGACGTGATTTTATCGGGGCAGGGGTTGTGGCCGCTGCTAGCCTTTCGGCGCCCATGGTATTGGGTGCAGGCAAGCCACGCGTTGTGGTGATTGGGGGCGGTCCGGGTGGTGCGACAGCGGCCAAATACATCGCCAAAGGATCAAAGGGGGCAATTGATGTCACCTTGGTGGAGCCGTCGCGCACGTATTACACCTGCTTCTTTTCAAACCTCTACATTGGTGGTTTCCGCACTCTTTCCAGTATTGCCCACAGCTATGGTGGTTTGGCCGTAAACTATGGGATCAATGTTTTGCACGATTGGGCTGTTGGTATCGATCGAGATGCAAAAACCGTTTCTTTGGCCGGTGGCGCGAAGCTGCCTTATGATCGTTTGGTGCTTTCGCCCGGTATTGATTTCGTCGAGGCGTCCGTGCCGGGTTGGGATCTGAGCCAGCAAAACAAAATGCCACATGCGTACAAGGCCGGATCGCAAACTGAACTCCTCAAAGCTCAAATCGAATCTATGCCACAGGGCGGCACATTTGCCATGGTTGCTCCGCCAAACCCTTATCGCTGTCCTCCAGGTCCATACGAACGGATTTCGATGGTTGCGCATGTTCTGAAAGAAAAGAACCCTACGGCCAAGATCATTGTTGCCGACCCCAAGCCAAAGTTTTCAAAGATGGCTTTGTTTCAAGAGGGCTGGGCCGACCACTATGATGGTATGATCGACTGGGTTGGCTCGGATTTTGGCGGTGACATTGTTGAGGTCAACGCGGATGAGATGACTGTGTCGATTGACGGCGAGGTCACCAAAGTAGATGTCTGTAACGTTATTCCGGGCATGAAGGCTGGTCGCATTTGCGAGTTGGCAGGTGTGAACGAAGGCAACTGGGCGCCAGTGATTGGACACACAATGCAAAGCCGTCTGGACGAAAGCATCCACGTTCTTGGTGACTCCGCTGCGCAAGGTGACATGCCCAAATCGGGCTTTTCGGCCAATTCTCAGGCCAAAGTTGCGGCTATGGCCATTCGAGGCGCGTTGACAGGTTCTAAAGTGTTCCCAGCAAAATTCTCGAACACTTGCTGGTCGCTCATCGACACAGACAATGGTGTCAAAGTGGGCGCGACCTATGAAGCGACAGATGAAAAGATTGCCAAAGTGGATGGGTTCATCTCACAAACCAGAGAAGATTCAGGCTTGCGCAAAGCTACATATGAAGAATCAATTGGGTGGTACGCGGGCATTACCTCGGACATGTTCACTTAATCTTATAGGTTTTTACGGATTTTGGGCTGCCTGCGGGCGGCCCATTTTTTGTTAGGAAAGGTATGCTTGGTATCTGAAGCTTTATCGGATGTTATCTTATTTTCGCTAGCTGCCCTTGCAGCCCCCAAGGCCCACCACTAAGACTCACATGTAGGCTTTGGCCACGTGGACGGATGCGAACAATAGGCAGGCGAATATGAACGACCCAATCGACACATATATGAACACCCTCGTGCCCATGGTGGTTGAACAAACCAGCCGGGGCGAGCGCGCTTACGACATTTTCTCGCGCCTCTTGAAAGAACGGATTATTTTCCTGAGCGGCCCAGTGCACGACGGCATGTCGAGTCTGATTGTCGCGCAGCTTCTGCACCTTGAGGCGGAAAACCCTGCTAAAGAAATCTCAATGTATATCAACTCGCCCGGTGGCGTGGTGACATCTGGCCTATCGATCTATGACACGATGCAATACATCAAACCCAAGGTTTCGACTCTTGTGATTGGTCAGGCGGCCTCGATGGGCTCGCTTTTGCTGACTGCTGGCGAAAAGGGCATGCGCTTCTCGTTGCCGAATTCGCGCGTCATGGTGCACCAACCGTCAGGGGGGTATCAGGGCCAAGCAACGGACATTATGATCCACGCGCAGGAAACGCAAAAATTGAAAACGCGCCTGAATGAAATTTATGTGCGTCACACTGGCCAGAAGTTGAAAGCGGTTGAGGCCGCGCTGGAACGGGACAACTTTATGTCACCTGAAGAATCCAAAGACTGGGGCCTCATCGACGAGATTGTCGAAAACCGCGCCAAGAGCGACGACGATGCCGAAAGCTAATTGACATGTGCCCCGGTGTCTTTGCATCGGGGCACTTTCCACATTGTACTCGGTTTGTGGCTGGCTTAAGCTGACCGGGACGCGACGGCGCAGACGAATATCGGAGGCCCGAAAGGACGAACATGGCGAGCAATTCCGGGGATAGTAAGAACACTCTTTACTGCAGTTTCTGCGGCAAGAGTCAGCATGAAGTGCGTAAACTGATTGCTGGTCCAACTGTGTTCATCTGTGATGAATGCGTTGAACTTTGCATGGATATTATCCGCGAAGAGACCAAGGCAAGCGGGCTGAAAGCCTCAGAAGGCGTGCCGACTCCGCTGGAAATTTGCAATGTGCTGGACGATTATGTGATTGGTCAGGCATTGGCGAAACGGGTTCTGTCCGTGGCCGTGCACAATCACTACAAACGCCTTAACCACGCGCAAAAATCTGGTGATATTGAGCTGGCCAAGTCCAACATTTTGCTGATTGGCCCAACTGGGTGCGGTAAAACGCTTTTGGCTCAGACACTGGCCCGTATGCTCGACGTGCCGTTTACGATGGCTGACGCCACCACATTGACCGAAGCTGGTTATGTGGGTGAAGACGTGGAAAACATCATTCTGAAGCTACTGCAGTCGTCAGAATACAATGTTGAACGCGCGCAACGCGGCATTGTCTATATTGATGAAGTCGACAAAATTACCCGCAAGTCTGAAAACCCCTCTATCACACGTGATGTTTCGGGTGAGGGCGTGCAGCAGGCCTTACTTAAGTTGATGGAAGGCACGGTTGCCTCGGTCCCTCCACAAGGTGGTCGCAAGCATCCGCAGCAGGAATTCCTGCAAGTCGACACCACCAACATCCTGTTTATCTGCGGCGGGGCCTTTGCTGGTCTGGACCGGATTATTGCACAACGTGGCAAAGGCTCGGCGATGGGCTTTGGGGCCGATGTGCGCGGTGATGATGAGCGTGGTGTGGGCGAGATTTTCCAAGACCTCGAACCCGAAGATTTGCTGAAGTTTGGTCTGATCCCGGAATTTGTCGGGCGTCTACCAGTTCTGGCAACACTCGAAGATTTGGACGAAGACGCGTTGGTCACGATTCTAACAAAGCCGAAGAACGCTCTGGTCAAACAATACCAACGTTTGTTCGAGCTTGAGGACGCTCAGCTTTCGTTCACTGACGATGCGTTGAAAGCCATCGCCAAACGCGCGATTGAACGCAAAACGGGTGCTCGCGGTCTGCGGTCAATCCTCGAGGATATTCTGCTCAACACGATGTTTGAACTTCCGGGTATGGACAGTGTGACAGAAGTGGTTGTGAACGAAGAGGCTGTAACCTCAGATGCGCAACCTTTGATGATCCACGCCGATGCAGAAAAAGAACCCGCCAACGCAGGTTAAACGACAACTTACAAAAACATTAAGGGTGGGCAATTTGTCCGCCCTTTTTCGTTGCGCCTCATACTGGACCTTTGGACAGGAATGGGGCATACGGGATATGAATTTGCGGAGGCACCCATGGGTATTCTGAGCTCAATTAACAGCGTTTTCACTTGGTGGCATGGTGCCACTTTGAACACCAAGCTATTCACCCGTCGTAAGGGTGTCAAAGTTGGCGAAGACGATCAGGGCAACACCTATTATCGCACCAAAGATGATAGCAAACGCTGGGTTATCTTTAATGGTAACGTAGAAGCGACCCGGGTCAATCCGGATTGGCATGGCTGGCTGCATCGCACATATGATGAAACACCTACAGACAAACCGCTGGTTCACAAGAACTGGGAAAAGCCGCACTTGGGCAACTTGAGCGGTACGGAAAACTCTTACGCGCCTGCAGGCTCGATTCGCAAAGCTGCTGCACCAAGCACGCGTGGCGACTACGAAGCTTGGGTTCCAGAGTAAGACCGGACCCATGTCGGCAGTCCGCACTGAAATAACCGTAGGGGCGGCTGTTGTCGCGGTCGCCATAGGCTTTCTGGTCTATGCGGGACAAGTCAGTGGTTTGTCCTCTGACACATCTGGCTATCCACTTAGCGCCTCTTTCCGTTCGCTTGAGGGCGTTTCGGTTGGCACTGATGTCCGTCTTGCTGGGGTAAAGATTGGTTCGGTGACGGATATAACGCTAAACCCAACAACGTTCCGGGCAGATACAGAATTCACCGTGTTACAAGGCATCGACTTGCCGGACGACAGCGCGGTTGTGATTTCCTCCGAAGGCCTTTTGGGCGGCAATTTTGTCGAAGTCTTGCCGGGTGGCTCCCCCTTCAATCTGGAGCCAGGGAACGAAATTGAAGACACTCAAGGCGCGGTAAGCCTGATTGGCCTTTTGCTTAAATTCGTGTCCGGCGGGGATAGCGAATGATCCGTGCAGCACTTTTTCTAGTTTTTGCAGCGGGGATGGCGCAGGCACAAAGCCAGATCACAGTAGAAACTCTGGACTCTAACTCGAGCCCGCAAATTGTCATTGTTCCGCAGCAGCCTGAAGTTTTCTCGTTACAAAGAGATCTTGGCGTCGTCACCTCAGAAATTGCAACAGCCGCAATCAAAGGCGAAGGCGCCATGTTGCGCGGATTGGACCGGCTGAACGGTCAGGTCGTCGATATTGAGCTTGAGAATGGGTATAGCGTGGCCTTGGGCGACTTGCGCGTCGATATGGCTGAATGTCGGTATCCTGAAGACAACGCAACGGGCGAAGCCTTTGCGTTTCTGACAATTTATGACGGGCAAGACGCTGTTGACCCGCTGTTTCAGGGATGGATGGTGGCCTCGTCTCCGGCGTTAAACGCGCTCGATCACGCCCGTTTTGACATCTGGGTGTTGCGTTGCAAGGCGACGCCGTCTGCCGAAGATGACAACGGCTGAGCAAAGTTAGCAGAGCTTGTTAGGGCCTGTTTCAACAACACATGATAGGCCTCGCGACTGATTTCGACCGCTCCTAATGTGGTCAAATGAGGTGTTGTGAATTGTGTATCGAACAGGGTAAAGCCACAATTTTTGAGGTGGTCTATCAACCAAGCAAGGGCAATTTTTGAAGCACTGGTCGCGCGTGAGAACATGCTTTCGCCAAAGAACGCCGTTCCCAAGGTCACTCCGTAAACACCACCAATTAGGGTATCATCGCGCCAAACTTCAATCGAATGGGCTTGGCCGCGTTGGTGTAAGGCACTGTAAAGGCTTCTTATCTCATCGTTTATCCAAGTCACGCTGCGGTCGGCACAACCATCGACAACAGCCTCAAAGTCACGATCAATAGTAATTTTATAGTCTGCGCGACGGATTTCTTTGGCAAGTGTTCGCGAGATATGAAACCCGTCCAGAGGAAAAACACCGCGATGGTGTGGGTCGACCCAAAAAATCTCTGGATCGTCCCGGTGTTCCGACATGGGAAAAATGCCAATGGAATAGGCGCGCACCAAGAGATCAGGCGTCAGGGCATCTTGCCCCGGATGCGCGCCATGTGCCATCAGCTTTCGGCCAGATTGGTTTCCAACCAGTGTTCCAACCAGTGGATGTTATAGTTACCAGTCTGAACATCGTCTTCGGCCACAAGGGCATGGAACAGTGGAATAGTCGTGTCCACTCCGTCCACGATCAGCTCACCCAACGCGCGGTTTAAACGGGCCATAGCTTCGGGTCTGTCACGGCCATGCACGATCAACTTGCCAATCAGCGAGTCATAAAAGGGAGGGATCGAATAGCCGTCATACAACGCCGAATCCATCCGAACGCCTAATCCGCCTGGTGCATGGTATTGCGAAATTCTGCCAGGACACGGGGAGAAATTAGGCAAACGTTCGGCGTTGATCCGTACTTCAATTGCGTGACCGTTGATTTCCAAATCCTCTTGGTTGAACGACATCGGCAATCCCGCAGCCACACGAATTTGTTCGCGCACCAAGTCAACTCCAAAAATGGCCTCGGTGACAGGGTGTTCGACTTGCAAACGCGTGTTCATTTCGATGAAAAAGAACTCGCCTTTTTCGTACAGAAACTCAATTGTACCAGCGCCGATATAGTTGATGTTTGCACAAGCGTTCGCGCAAACTTCGCCGATTTTTGCCCGTTCCTCAGGCGAAATGGCGGGGCCAGGGGCCTCTTCAAAGACTTTTTGGTGGCGGCGTTGCAAGGAACAATCCCGCTCACCCAGATGCACGGCTTTGCCTTTGCCGTCGCCAAATACCTGAATTTCGATGTGGCGTGGGGTTGTTAGATATTTTTCGATATAGACTTCGTCGTTGCCAAAGTTGGATTTGCCTTCGGCACGGGCTGTCTGGAACGCGCTTTTCATTTCTTCAGCGCTGTTTGCAACTTTCATGCCTTTACCACCGCCGCCCGCAGTTGCTTTGATGATAACAGGATAGCCGAATTCGGCGCCAATTTTCAGAGCTGTTTCCAGATCAGGCACACCCCCGTCACTGCCGGGCACACAAGGCACACCTAGTGCTTTCATTGTGTCCTTGGCTGTAATCTTGTCACCCATAACGCGGATATGTTCTGCGGTGGGACCAATAAAGGTCAGGTCGTGGTCTTCGATAATTTGCACGAAATTGGCATTCTCGGAAAGAAAACCATAACCCGGATGGATCGCTTGCGCTCCGGTAATTTCGCAGGCAGCAATGATTGCTGCCATGTTCAGGTAGCTTTCCGTTCCCGGAGGAGGCCCGATGCAAACGGCTTCGTCGGCCATGCGCACGTGCATGGCATCGGCATCGGCGGTCGAATGAACTGCGACCGACTGGATGCCCATTTCGCGACACGCACGGATCACGCGCAAGGCGATCTCTCCGCGATTGGCGATTAGGATTTTATCAAACATATCAGCGCCTTATTCGATGATAACCAGTGGTGCGCCATATTCTACTGTGTCTCCATCACCCACCAGAATACGCTTAACGGTGCCAGATTTCGGAGCTGGAATATGGTTCATGGTCTTCATGGCTTCGACAATCAAAATTGTATCGCCTTCGGAAACCTGTGCACCCACACTTACAAAAGCCGGTGAGCCGGGTTCTGCCTGCAAATAAACAGTACCAACCATTGGTGAGGTTACAGCGCCTGGGTGGTTGGCCGGATCATCGTTTGGGGTCGCGGCTTCGGTTACGACAGGTGCCGCAGCTACTGGCGCCGCAGCAACCGGTGCCGCAGCTGGAGCCATGACAGTTGCAGCCATAGGCTGTTGGCGGCTGACACGGACATTCAGACTGTCGTCTGATCCGTATTCACGCATCACTTCCAATTCAGTCAGGTCATTTTCCCGCAGAAGCTCTGCCAAAGCCTGAATGAAGGCAACATCATTGTCGTGGTTCTTTTTGCTCATTTTTTTCTGTCCTCTTGTGCGCATCGCCGCGCAATGTGAGTCTGTTTTGGTTTCCCCTGCGTCCGGTTATATGGCATCCCCACGCCAGTGAAAAGCGTACTTGCGCTATGCCTTATTTGGGGACGTTTCCAAAATTTTCGAGGGGAAAATTGTTGATTGAGGGCGGTGTGCAATCAAAGCGGCATTCCCGATAACTTGGCTACCAGTTCAGCCAGCTTGCGGGCGCCAAATTTTCGCAGGAGTCTTGCTCGGTATTCCTCGATAGTTCTGTAGGATAGTTTTAGCTCCAACCCGATTTCTTTGCTGGTCAAACCCCGGCAGGTCAAAATGGCCACTTCGCGTTCGCGTTGCGTGAGTTCGACGATTGGACGATCTTCAGACAGGTCCGCAAAACTCCAGACGCTTTTCTGGAACGGGTTTTCTGGTGTGGTGGATTGGCCACGGACACGGCACCAAAACAGCGCTCCATTACCGCGGCGCATAACACGCTCGTCGTTGTAGTGCCCAGTTTCGCGGATGGCGGCATAAACCCTTTCACCGATACAGCGAAAATCTTTTTCCGAGGCATAGAAATCGGCCAGTGAGCGCCCAACACAATCTGCTGGGTTTACACCAAACATCTTTCCAAAGGCTAAGTTGCTGCGCACGAGCGTGCGGTTTTCTAGTACCGCCAATCCAATTGGGGCGTGTTCGAATGCAATTGCTTCTAGGTCCATGCGCATAAGAGTTCCACAATGAGGCGCAAAGGCCAAGCCTTTAGCGCCAAACCAGAGGCCATGGCCGGCAAAAACGAAAATACCCGGCGCGATGGCCGGGTATTCTTTGTTTTGCTGTAATAGATTAGTTGACCAAAGTCGCCTCGGTGGCGGCGCGGAACTCTTCGTCAGTGACGCCATCGGCCAGCTCGACAAGTTTCAATCCACCATCGACCACATCCATTACACCAAGGTTGGTGATAATGCGGTCAACGACGGCTTTGCCTGTGAGCGGCAATGTGCATTCCTTAAGAACCTTGGACACATCGTGTTTGTTGGCGTGATCCATCACAACGACCACGCGGCCTACACCAGCCACCAGATCCATTGCGCCACCCATGCCTTTGACGAGCTTGCCGGGGATCATCCAATTGGCGAGGTCGCCATTTTCCGCAACTTCCATTGCGCCAAGGATCGCCATAGCAATCTTACCGCCGCGGATCATTGCAAAAGATTGTGCGCTGTCGAAATAAGCGGTCTGGGGCAACTCAGTGATCGTTTGCTTGCCTGCGTTGATCAGGTCAGCATCCTCTTCGCCTTCGTAAGGGAAAGGGCCCATGCCCAGCATGCCGTTCTCCGACTGCAGCGTTACTTCTACACCTTCCGGGATGTAGTTCGACACCAAGGTCGGGATCCCGATGCCGAGGTTCACATACCAACCGTCTTGCAATTCCTGAGCCGCGCGTGCGGCCATTTGGTTACGATCCCAAGCCATTATGCGGTCTCCTTCTGACGAACGGTGCGTTGTTCAATACGCTTTTCATGATCGCCTTGAATGATGCGGTTCACGTAGATGCCGGGCAGATGTATTGCGTCCGGATCAAGCGAGCCTGTGGGTACGATTTCTTCGACTTCGGCGATACAGATCTTGCCGCAAGTGGCCGCAGGCGCGTTGAAGTTACGCGCGGTTTTGCGGAACATGAGGTTACCGGTCTCATCTGCTTTCCAAGCTTTCACAATGGCCAGATCGGCAAAGATGCCTTCTTCCATTATGTAAGTTTCACCGTTGAAATCCTTATGATCTTTGCCGTCGGCAATCACTGTTCCCACACCTGTTTTTGTATAAAAACCGGGGATACCAGCACCGCCGGCGCGCATGCGTTCCGCCAATGTACCTTGCGGGTTGAACTCTAGCTCCAACTCACCAGACAGATATTGGCGCATGAACTCGGCGTTTTCACCCACGTAAGATGACAACATTTTGCGGACTTGTTTGGTCTGCAACAGGATACCGATGCCAAAATCGTCAACACCAGCGTTGTTCGAGGCAAAGGTCAAATCCTTTACACCCGATTGTTTGATCGCTTCGAGCAGCAGCTCGGGGATGCCGCACAAACCAAACCCGCCTGATGCAATGAACATGCCGTCTTTCAGCAGCCCGTCGAGCGCATCAGTGGCATTCGCAAAGACTTTTTTCATGGAATTCTCCCTCAAATCCGGAATTGAAGCCGTTTTGACGGGACACCCGCAGGGAGTCAATGAAACTTGGACCAGTCAGTATTTCTACGGGAAACGGAAAAGTTAGGTCTAGATGACCCTGACTTGCGTGCCAACGGGCGTGATTTCAAACAATTCCGCGATTGCATTGTTGTAAAGCCCGATACACCCATCCGAGCTGCGGCGGCCGATTTTGCGTGTGTCATGCGTGCCGTGGATCAAATACGCGGGCCATTCCAGATACATTGCATGGGTGCCCAATGGATTGTCAGGACCGGGTGGCATGTATTTTAGATCGGGGTTGCGTTCGACCATACTGGCTGTTGGGGTCCAATCAGGTCCCACACGTTTGCGCGTAATTTTGGTATACCCGCGTTTGGTCAAATCTTCCGAAATGGGCACTGAGGTGGGAAACACGTGGTAATTGTTTCCGTCGCCACTCCAAAAATGCAGTGCCTTGGATGTGGTGTCGGCGACAATGCTTGCCACACCTAAATCGTCAAAGTGGTCTTGCCAATTTTGTTGATGAAAACTCGAGATATTGCGCGGCGCGGTTTCAACCTCATCGCTGGTTTCCGCAATGGCCAAACGCGGCGCGATCACTAGGGCTGGCGCTGCGCACAAGAGGGCGCGTCGTGTCAAGTTTTGGGTGCTCATTGGCCTGTCCTGCTGCATGCTCGTTTTTGGACAAGATGAGCGGAGTTGCAATGATATTCAAATCACATGTGCTTGAAGGTGGATGCAAAAGGGCGGACCCGTTCATTGATCCGCCCTTTGCAAATTAGTTAAACTAAAGCTGCTACTCAGTTTTCGCCTTTTTTGGCGCGGCCTTTTTGGCAGGAGCTTTCTTTTTTGCAGCAGCCTTGCGTTTGGTTGGGTTTTTCTTGGCGGCCTTTTCAGAAATCCACTGAACGGCTTGATCCATCGTGACATCGGCGGCTTGAACATCTTTGGGGATGGTGGCATTGACCTTGTCCCACTTTACATAAGCACCATAACGACCTTCCATGACGTTGACAGGACCGCCACTTTCTGGATGTTCCCCCAACTCTTTAAGCGGTTTGGCCGCAGTGCCACCCCCACGTCTCCCGGGGTTTGCACGCTTCTCAGCCAGAATTTCCACAGCACGATTCATGCCGATTTCGAAAACGTCGTTCGGGTCTTTGACATTGGCATAAACGGGCTTGGCGTCGTCAGGCAACTTGTGCATCACGTAAGGCCCGAAGCGACCAAAGTTCGAAGTGATCATGCCGCCTTCGGGATGCTCGCCAATTTCGCGCGGCAGGCTCAGCAGTGTCAGGGCCTTTTGCAGGTCCATGTCCTCTTTGTTCCAGCCACGTGGCAACGACGCGCGAGGTGGTTTCTTGTTCTCGGGCGTCGGCTCGCCGCGCTGCACATAGGGGCCAAACCGTCCGGCCTTCAGCCAGATCTCGTCGCCCGCATCCTCGCCCAGAACCTTTTCGTCGCCATCGGCACCTTCGCCGGCAATGGGGCGCGTATAGGTGCATTCCGGATAGTTGCCGCAGCCGACAAAACCGCCAGTGCGCGAGGTCTTCAGATGCAATTGGCCCGCACCACATTTCGGGCAAACCCGAGGGTCGGTACCGTCTTCGCGTGGCGGGTACAATTGAGGCGCCAAGGCGTCGTCCAGCACATCCAGTACCTGGGTGATGCGCAGCTCGGATGTTTCGGCAATCGCAACCGAAAAATCCTTCCAGAACCGGGCCAGCACATTCTTGTAGTTGCGTTCGCCAGCACTGACGTCATCCAGTTCTTCTTCCAGGTTGGCCGTGAACTCATAGCCCACATATTGCCGGAAGAAATTCAGCAAAAAGATGGTGACGATGCGGCCTTTGTCCTCGGGGAACAGGCGGTTCTTGTC